>Ga0222660_1000055_pt1 | contig 67512 bp, 91 predicted proteins | sample AntAcemetagen549_FD_179832 | JGI IMG/M metagenome (GOLD analysis project Ga0222660, IMG submission 179832) | Saline water microbial communities from Ace Lake, Antarctica - #549 | ecosystem: Environmental > Aquatic > Non-marine Saline and Alkaline > Saline | place: Antarctica: Ace Lake...
AATAGACGTGCGTGATTATGCAACCATCGGTATCCGGCCGCCTTTTCAGCCCATTTTATAAGCAACTTTTCTTCTTTTTCACACCATTCACAATGTTCGTCTTGTTTAACAGTCATATGGTCTATTATTACACTGAGAGATAAATCTCGAGTTCTGGTTTAATTTCTTGTACCCACCACTTCTTTTTTTCCGCGTCCCATTTCGCCCCGTGGGATTTCGCGACGTCTTTTTCATCAAAGGGAACATTTAGATATACACGCGTCATCCATTTTTTCGCTTCTTCCTCCGTTTTGAATGATTTATATACCGCACCAGGGTACCCATCCACCTGTTCCTTGGCCGCGTCCCATGTGGTATAGATACCTGGGATATGTCCCTTGAAGATGCTATAAAACTTTTGTTCCTTCGGTTTACTGGTTCCACCGGCAGTCTCGAAGGCTAATTTATCAACTTCTTCATTTTTAGGATCTCCATTGTGTGCTTTTACCCATTTCCAATTAACAAGATTCAGTTTATTACGCACTTCATCAATAGCAATCCACAACTCTTTATTTTTTACGGGTGTACCAGTGGATGTTATCCAGTCGTTCTTTTTCCAGTTGATAATCCATGAACTAATACCATTCTTCACATATTGACTATCCGTGAATATACACACTTCTTGGATATCTCTACTCAAACACTCCTCGAGGGCCTTGAGAATCGCCGTCATCTCCATTACATTATTGGTCGTGTCAGCCTGTTTACCAGATAATCTAAACAGATCACTAACCACACCCCAACCACCACGTCCAGGATTCCCGAGACAACTCCCATCAGTGTAGATCTCATACATACCTATATATATCACTGTCCTTTTATATTAATTTCTCAGAAGAATGTATATGGCGTTTTTCTTACCATTGATATCGAGTATATTAATGGGATGGATTTGCTTGATAGGATGCTGTGCCGGTTCCATATGGGCGAGTTTTAATATGAACGTATTCAAGATTGTAACAGGGTTTCTCCGGGAAATTTTGGCGGCTCTCCCTAAACCATTTACTTTTGATCTTCCCAGATCAGTGGCTCTCGAAGAGATTTTACGTTGAGAATATTTTTCTCGGTGAAAAGTAGGAGTACGAATATGGGACTTATCGTCTCCCTAATGGTACCAATATGTACAATATTTTGTATGTTATCTTCATCATCTTCGATGGTATCTTATGGAATATATCATTATAACCCAATAACTTTCTTCAAATGGGTGTTCGAAGAAGCTATAAAGGGTTTATTGAAACTTGTGGATAGTGTTGTCGATTTCGCAAAGAATATTGGTACTAAAATAGCTAAGATTGTTACAGATATAATAGAGAAAATTGAAACATTTGTACTCGGCGCAGTCAAGGAAGTCGAGAAGACGGGGAAAAAGGTTGTAAAGGATGTGGCCAAGGGTGGTAAAGATGTTTTCGATAAGGTTGCCGGTGCTGGTAAAAAGGTTATCGATGATGTTGAAGAATTTGGTGAAGATGCATTCAAAAAGGTTGTTGGTGTGGGTAAAGATGTCATTGATAAAGTTGGTGATGCAGGTAAAGATATTGGTAAGAAAGTAGTCGGTGCCGGTAAGAAGGTGATTGATAAGGTTGCTGGTGCTGGTGGAGACGTAGGTAAGAAAGTAGCGGTTGCCGGTGAAAAGGTCATCAGCGATATTGGCAATGCTGGTAAAGTAGCCGGTGAGGCGATGGCCGGTGCTGGTAAGCTTGCTATAGATGAAGTTGCTGGTGCCGGTAAAAAGGTTGTTGATGAAATTGGAAAAGAAATTTCAAAATTCTAATGGTTTTTTTTTGTAGTATATTATATATAGCATGGCCACTTTGGCGCTTAGATTAGCTATTATAATGGCACAATCCTCGTCACTAGGGGCGGTGGGATATGTTACATATAATAATTTCAGGCCAGTGGAGACAGTGGTATGGTTCTTTACTGAATTATTACCGATGAAGCTTGTACAACTTTTCGAGTTATTCATAAAATTGATAACCGATGCAATGAAAGATATACTGAGGCAGATTAAAAAGATATGGGAAGATGTAGAAGACGCCGTCATATATGCATTTGAAACAGTCCGGGACTTTATATTAGGTATAGGTAAGACAATATGGAAGGAGGCAAAGAAAATCATTAAACTCGTCGAAAAGGAATTCACAAAGATATGGAAAAAGATTGAAAGGGGGTTTAATGATGTAATAGATAAAGTTGAAGATGGTGTTACAAAAATACCCGGACAGATAACTAGGGGGGGTAAAGAGGTCATCGATAAGATTGCTGGCGGCGTTGAGGGCGCTGTCAATGCGGTGGGTGAGGGGGGTAAAGAAGCTATCGATAAAGTTGCTGGTGCTGGTAAGATTGCTGTAGATGCAGTCGGTAAAGCTGGTAAAAAGATATTCTCTGATGCTGGTACTGCAGCTACAGGTGCTGCCGATGTATTCGCTGATTCTGGTAAAAAAGTTATTGACGATATAGGCAAGTTTGGAGGCTCAACAATAAAACAGATTGAAAAAGGAATTATAGATCTTTCCACGCACGCATCTCAGGCTATATTAGACGCACCAAAGAGAGGGAAAGAAGAAGCAGAGAAATATTTCAAAAAAAAGTTTGGTTTGTAATTTTTTTATATATTGTAATAACAAAACAATAGTATGATTGTCAATACTATTGTTTTGTTAGGACTGTCGGCGTCCTTAGCAGGGGCCGGGATTGGGTTCTATAAATATTTTGATCCTTGGCAGTGGGCTGTAAATTTTGTAAATTCGATACCTCAGAGAGTCGCAGACTTGTTCATGCTTATATTAAACAAGATATTTGACGCACTTAATGATTTATGGGATATAATAAAAGGTATAGGGAATCGATTAAAAGCAATTGCCGAAGATATTATAGAAAAACTTAGAGATGGTATAGAAAAAATGATAAAAAAAATCGAGAAAGGTGCTGGTGCAGCTATAAAAGTAATAAAAAAAGGTGGGGAAAAGGTTGTCAAGGATATAGGGAAAACTGGAGAAAAAGTTATTAAAACAATTGGGGGAGGTGTCACCGATGTAACCACTAAAATTTCGGGAGCTGGTCAAAAAATTTTCGATGATTCCACCGGTGCTATCACGGGTGTAACCGATAAGATTGCTGGTGCCGGCGATAAGATAGTCGGTGATATTGGTAGAGGTGTCGTAAAGATCGTCAGCGATGTTGGTGGTGCAGGTGGTGCGGTCTTCGATCAGATGGGTGCGGGTGCTCAAGCGGCTATAAACTCTGTCGCAACAGCCGGTGAAAAGATAATCACTGACATCCGCACCGCAGTGAGTGACGCAATTGATAAAATTGGGCGGTTTGCCGAGGAGGCGATAGCAAAAGTGGGGAGATTGTTTACTGCGGCATGGGACGAAATCAAAAAAGCAGCTGAAGCGGCATGGGAAGGGATTCAAGAAGGGCTTCGAGAAGCCAAGCGTGTAGCTGATAATCTCGCAAAGGGACTCGATGCGGCTGGGAATGTAATAGCTGGAGGGATCGCCGATGCTGGGAATGCGCTTGCCAGTGGAGCTAAATCCGCCTGGAACGAGGTGACGGGCTGCTTCTCTGCCAAGACACCAATTAAACTTCTTGATGGAAGGGTGATTCCCATGAAGGATGTTAAAATAGGTGACGTGCTTATAAATGAATCAAAGGTTCGCGCAACTATGCAAATACAAACCAGTCAAGATGACCCATTTTATCGAATATACAGTGAAGATATTCAAGACTATATCTACGTAACTGGTTCCCATCATATAAAAGATGGTGATAAGTACATACTTGTTAGTAACTGTGATAAATGCGAAAAATTAGACACAGTTGATAATGAGGTATCGTGTTTCGTGACGAGCGATCACATGATACCAGTGGGTGAATTTACTTTTTGGGATTGGGAGGACAATCTACTTTAACGTACTCCGCAGCTTTCTTTGGTGTTTTACATATGACATCACCACAATGATCCCTATTTTGATAAATAGAATTAATGGATGTTGAAATTTCGTTACATGACTTCAAATTCCAACGTCCTAACATGGGTTTTTCAACTTTTACAAAAAGTTCAAAAATCTTTTTCAGCATATCTTAACTATACTATACTTTCTTTTCAGTTTTAAATAACATTATCGTGCATTTTAAAATTGAATATTTATATTATTTTATTAATTAACCGAAACCAACAAATTAGTTGGAGAAGGCGAGGCCACCCATGCCCGACTGGATGCGGAGGACGTTGTAGTTAGTGGCGAACATGTGCATGGAGAGCGCGGTACCGGCAGCCATCTTGACGGCAACTTGCGCGTTATCGATGCGCGAGAAGTTGCAGGTACCAGTGGGCTGATGCTCTTCGGGCTTGAGCGCGAAGGAGTACGAGTACACACCGGGAGCGGGGCAGCCGGAGTGATGGTTGTACGATTGCACCTGGTTGAAGTACTTACCCTTCTGCTCCTTGAAGCGGTCTTGGCCGTTAAGGACAAGCTTGAAGGTCTCGAGCTGACCGGCATTCTCCTCAGTGAAAGCCTCGGTGGAGAGCTCGGTGGAATACATGGGGGTGCCGAGGTTGGAGATGGGCACGAAGCAGTTGGCATCAAGACCATTGGCAGTCTGGTTAGACTCGAGGGCAACCTCGGTGACAAGGTTCTTCGCGGTGAAGTTCCACAGGGAAGACTTCGCGGCGGTGTTGGAGAAGCACCACACCAATTCCTTGACGGGGTGGTTGTACGAGAGGCGGACCTGCTTGGTGGTGGCGGGGTCAACGGTATCGGTACCGGTGTGCTGCACCTGCTCGATCAGGTATTCGTGACCCTTCTGGGCGAAGCGGCGACGCTCCTCGGTGTCCAGGTAGACATAGTTGGCCCAGACCTTAAGGACGTTCTTGTTGAGGAAGGTGTCGAAATCGGACGCGAGGTCGATGTCGATGCGCACTTCATGGTATTGCAGAGCAATGAGGGGCAGGTACAAACCGGGGTTCCTGTTGAAGAAGAAGATCAGAGGCAGGTACACGGCACCGGTACCAACACCAGTGTCCGCCGCAGTGGTCATCTTACCCCAAGTGGCCTTCTTGGCTTCGTCCAAGTAAAGCTCGGAGTACAGACGCCACCATTTCTGGTAGTGCTTGTCAATGCGTTGACCACCGATGGACAGTTCCACGGAGGAAACCGCACGCTCGGCGACCCAGTTGCAGTCACCAGCCTCCGCGGTGGCGGTGGTGGCGATCGCGGACTCGAGTTCGAGGTACATGTCACCGACGAGATCACCGTTACGGGCGACGGTCACGGAGACGCGACCGGAGTTGGCGGCAGTACCGTTGACGGTCTGCTCGATGTTCTCCATCGCGAAGTTAGTGTGGCGCTTGTATTTGGCCTGGTAGAAAGTTACCTCGGGGTTACCGGTAAGGTAGACGTCTTGGGCGCCATAGGCGACGAGTTGCATGAGACCACCAGCCATTTTGAGAGTTGTTGTACTCTATACGGAGAAAATAATTCCGGTTGAATGTGCGAAATTTCGCACTCTACTTTTTCTCAGTGTAATTCAAATGTCCACACAGCCTGAAGAAATTGAAGAGGGTGAAGTCGTCTCCGACGAATATGAAACTGAAGATGAGATTTCAGTAGATGACCAGGAAAATCCCGAGGACCTTGAGGACCTTGAGGACATGGAGGACATGGAGGATGATGAAACTGATATCATTGGTTTGATGACTTCACTCATGGCTACCGAAGATGGTGACACGGTGTGTTCGGCACTCGTCGAAATTTCTAACCAAATGCGTATTCAAAATAAAATACTTATAAAGATTCTCTCAAAATTCCAAAATTAAGTTCTTGAGTAATTTAGTTAAAAGATAAATTCATAGTAAGAGTAAGCATGGAAGACACTCACTTCATCGATAAGGAGCCGAACAGGTATGAAGCACTGGCCGAGCTACAAAAAGAGCAAATCCAATCGATGAATGAGGAACAAATAATTGAGATAGTAAGAAAATTTGAAGTTTTCTGGGATCTTCAGACTGAAGATTATAGAAATGCGCGTGAGTTGGGGTACAGGCAATTCATTCATGCTGATAATTGGGACAGTAACAATAACCCAATTCCGGGAAGAATTGACATCCTGGCTATTAAGGGAATCCGAGAACGACAACGTCGTTTTATCATCGACTTGAAAAATCGGGTCATGGATCTCAAGATAGAATCTCGCGATGTAAATGGTGATGGAATCACTCTATGGAAACGGGTTAATAACGTTGTTAAACAGATCAAGGATGGTTATGAAAATATCAGACGCCATTTCATAGCATATGAACGTGTTGTCAATCCAATGGCAGTTCCGCAGGTGTCCTCAAGCTCTGACCCTTCCACTATGGATGAAGATGAGATTGATGATTGTTCCCCGTATCAAAAGTGTCTCCTGTATGCGCTCGATGAAGCGTATAAATCGGGGTACCGGCGATACAAAGACTTCTGCTGTGAAGAAATCAAAACCATAGATGGGTACTGCACCCGGGCATGGGTCGCAAAACAGGAGATTCAGACATTTGTCCGTAACATCGCACCGAAAGACGATGAATTCGCAAACTGGAAAAACTTCACGAGTAGAGGATCAGTATACCGTGATGTAATTGAATACATTTCAAAGTGTATCGACCCCCAATTCCCAGAAATTGAGAAGAGACGCCATGTATGGTCATTCAAGAATGGTGTTTTTGTAGGAAAAGACTGGATTCCTGATCGAGGGGTTCATGGTTGTCGCTTTTACCCATACGATAGTAAGGAGTTTCGTTGTCTAGACCCAACTATTATTGCATGTAAGTATTTCGATCAACATTTTGATGACTTTTCACATTTGGAGAGATGGCAGGATATTCCTACACCCCACTTTGACAAGGTTTTACATTACCAAAAGTTCGAACCCGAGGTCTGTAACTGGGCTTATGTTATGGGTGGGCGCCTCTGTTACGATGTTGGGGATTTAGACAGTTGGCAAATCATTCCATTCTTCAAGGGGATTGCGAGATCTGGTAAATCGACGCTCATTAACAATGTTTTTAAGCGTTTCTATGAGAGTCAGGATGTAGGAACTCTCGGAAACAACATTGAAAGGAAATTTGGTCTATCAGCTCTGAAAGATAGTTTCATGTTCATCGCACCAGAGATTAAAGGCGACCTCGCACTAGAACAAGCTGAGTTTCAGTCCATTGTATCAGGTGAACGGGTTTCTATCGCGGTCAAAAACAAAATAGCGGTTTCACTTGACTGGAAGGTGCCAGGGGTGCTCGGTGGAAATGAAATCCCAAACTGGAAAGATAATTCTGGCTCGGTACTGCGTCGTATTCTCCCATGGAACTTTACTAAACAAGTTCAAGAAGCGGACCCAAACCTTGAAAAGAAGTTGGAGAAGGAACTACCCATCATTCTACTCAAGTGTGTACGCGGATACCTAGACTATTCCAACAAATTTAGGGATAGGGATATTTGGAATGTGGTACCTAATTATTTCAAGCTGATCCAAAAGCAGGTGGCTATGGTCGCCAGTACTCTGACAAATTTCCTAGAGTCTACGAACATCGAGTTTGGTGCAGATATGTTTGTACCCCAGAAGTTGTTTATTCAAGTGTTCAATCAACACTGCCAAGAAAACAACCTTGGGAGGCACAAGTTTCACCCTGATTTTTACATTGGACCGTTCAGTTCAAGGGATGTTGAAGTCAGGAACGAATCCGTCACATACAAGGGGAGACTGTACCCCAAGCAACCCATCATTTATGGTCTTAACGTCATTGAAGAATCACTTGGATTCACAGACGAGTTTTAAAAAAAAATACTTGTACATAATAGTAATGAGTCGAGGAATTCGAGAATTCGTGGAATCCTCAGGCATCAGAATCGAGACCACCGGTCCTAGACATAGCCCATCACTCCCATGGCCACCATCCAGTGGTGCGCCAAATGTACAAGTCCCCCGTGAAGTAGAACTCGATCTTTTGAAAAGACAAGAAGTTCCGAACACACTACAGAGAAATATCATAAATGACAGGCGATACGAGGGTATGTTTAAAGAATTTGAGAATGACCCCCTCGAGAATGAATTCAATGATATCAATAAATTGTTAGAAAATGAAAAACAAATGTCTACACTATTTAATTCCCCCCCGGTACGTGATACTATACAACTTTCAATGAGTAAACTAAACGTCGGTATGTTTAACGCTAATGTAAACAGCGGATTCGGTAAAGAACCACGAATAAACATAAAAAATATTCTCAAAAAAAAACCTCTCAATAAAACCTTTATCGGTGAAGGTCTTTATCTAGACACCTTAGATATCAAGGGAATATATGGACGGTTTCAGACAGGTTATTCGCATAGTAAAGAATACGGTCCTAAGGGTAACATAAACAAGGACTATTTCAGTACTCAGATAATATTAAGGATTTCTAATGGGGTGGAATCGCATAAGGTTACGTTTAATATATACAAAAATGGTAAAATTCGATTTTCTGCGGGATTTGTTGGTGAGAATATCGGTGTTCAACCGGAGCTAATCCGGAAATTCGTCGTTAGTCGTTACACGGAACAAGAGGCTTTCTTATATAATCCATTTGAATACAACAATATCAGTGCACAGTTTAGATTCAATGGTGTTTTTAAAAATCTTGGCTTGGCTGCTGCCCGATTTAGAGAATATGGTATGACGAACGTAACGTATGAACCAGAACTCGGTCCATTCTTCTATGCGTACATCGATGATCACAAATACAATATAACCAAATCTGGTAATGTTCAGATTCTCGGCGGCAAAAGCCCCGAAGATGTATTAAATGCGTATAATCGTGGACAGCGATTAATCGAAAAAATGAACGCCGCTGGTGAAATTACCATCACAGGGGTCTTCTACGAAGGTGATAAAAAGACACGCACCAAGGCCAAGGTGAAGCCCGAGACTAAAAAGAAAAAAATACTTAATGCTACCCAAGTTTCTGCGTTGAATATAAACAGTAAAAAGTGTGAACGCATGCCCAAACCTGAACTCATAGATTTAGCTAAGAAGTTGGGTGTGGTAGGTAAATTTGGAACACGAGAGCAGATTTGTGCGAAAATTCAAAAGTTAACTAACAAAAAAACAGTCACATTCAAAAATACCACGAAAGGTAAAAATGTACCCATCACTGGTAAGGTAAATACTAAGAACTTCCGGATCGGGCGAAAAATATGCGATCAATATTCTAAACCCAATCTCGAACTGATCTGTAAAGCTATGAAAATTCCTTACGATAAAAAGGATACTAAAATCAGCTTATGTAAGAAGATTGAAAATGCTCGTAATAATATAGCCGCTAAGCCGGTTGTTAAACCTCCATCTCTAATGGCAATCAGACAGAAGCAGAAAAATGCCAAGAATGCCAGTAATGCGATTAATCGACAGTTGAAGATGAATAACATAGAGATGAAGAGGCGGCTCAATGAAAATTCTATCCGCAATGATCTCGCCAAGTATTTTGGTGTCACATGGATGAAACGATACAAACCCAATCTTAACAATGATGTAAAGGTGGTTCAAAATGAGATTAACAAACTGAATAAAAAGAAGAACGCACTGGGAATACCTTTCAAGCGTGATATCAATGAAGTTAAACGAAGACTTGTGAGTCAATGGAAGATGGAAAGGAAAAGAAACCTCGAGCAGAAATATATCATGAATAATACGAATGTGACAGGTGTTCCGTACAATTTGAAGAATAGTTTCAAACTAGCACTCGCAAAATATATACTCAATAACAGAAAGGGTAAGATATCTAAAAAGGGGATTGACGACTATAGGAAATATTGGTTAAAGTTTAGATCCAATGTCATTTCAAATGCGCGTCCGAAAGGGATTAACCGAGCGGTTACAGCTCGGGTTGAAAAATTATAAAACACAAATTTAAAAACTTTCCTCATTCATATGAAAAATATACGGTTTCATATGAATGGTGATTTATTTCCATTGTGATAATGAGTGTATTCACACCCTCTATTGCTTCTTCTCCTTCATCGCCTCCATCCTCCTCCTAGCCGAGAGACTTGTGTATTTCTCACCTTTAAATCGGCGGATAATTAAGATGACCGTAACGAGTGTTGCTATCACCGCACCAATCTTAATTAGTGTAGGTCGGTTACCAGCCCTGACCTTATTCATGAAAGTGGGGGCTGGGGCAGTAAGGTTTACGGCACTGGCCATTGGTTGAACAGTATTTGACATTTTATAGTATTAACTTAGAAAATTTTAACAAGATCAGAAATCTTATGAATGATGTTATAGAATTCATTATCACTTTTAACATCCTGAGGATTCACAATTTCCAGTTCAATTTGATATGAACACTCTTCCTCAGAATCCATATCAACGCTGTCACCAGAAGATATGGTCATATCAATACTGAGGTTCTTCCGTATAAATGAGTGCCGTGTTTTGCTACGTTTCCTATCCATTTCATATTGACCATATGTTGGAATTTCCCTGGAAACACTGAAACGAACGTCGATTGGATCACATTTGAAATCCTCCTTGACTACATTTATCTTCTGGACCATCGTCTGTTCACCTGATTCTTCGTCAGATGTAATTCTTATATTATTCGCATCATTGTAGAATACATCAGCAACAGATGACTTCGTACTTTCCCACCCCTTATACTTTTTCAATCCCTTGAGAACACGATCCCATGTTTCCTTACCCATATTGGTATCGAATAGGGTACCGTTATGTTTACCGAGACGCAATTCGACTTCAATATGTTCTTCACCACTCATCGATTTGAACGTGGGTTTAACCTTGTCATATATGGATTTAATGTCCATCATCGTCATTGATATATTGCGGCTTTCCCTTAACTGTTTTTTGTTTATGAATTGTAATGAAAGGTTTGATCAATAACGGAAACACCTGTTATTTCAATACAGCTGTACAATGTCTTTTGTATATTCCAGTTCTTTCAAACTACTTTTTAAAGTGTCCTTATACTGGAGAGTGTGAATTTACACAACTTTATTCTCACTTAGTTGCAATTTACTGGAAAAATGGTAAAGAAATGATAAACGTCAAACCTCTCCTTGAATCTTTTCAGAAAAAGTTCCCAAGATTCAAAACGAATGAACAACATGATGTCCAAGAAGCCATCTTATGTATCATAGATATCATAGAACGTGCTCGCCCAGACATAAAACCATGGTTCTATGGGAAGAAAACACAGGAAACCATATGGCCAGATGGAAAGTCTTCAAACGTAGAAGATTTCAGTGTACATATAATCACATCTTCGGGAAACGATATGGGTGAGATGCTTCTTAAAAGTACGGATTGGAATACATTAGAAAATTTCGAAGATAGTGGTGGTAAGGTGCATAGTATCGCTACAACTCGCATGCTATTTTCGAAACTCCCTCAGATTCTTATGATTTCTTTTGACACTAAAAGTAGCGTGAAGATTATTGAAAACATTCTTATCGATAAATATGAATATAACCTCATCTCTAGTGCGGTTCATGTGGGTGATCAAGATGATGGGCATTATGTTTCATTCGCTAAAAAAAGAAATAAATGGTTTTTATTAAATGATGAATCTACAAAAGAACAAACACTACCAGAAGAAGCTGGGTTTTACTTTATGGTTTACAATCTAAAAACTCCTTCATCTTAATATTCTCCTTGATATTGACGATGGTCCTATAAAATGTTCGTCGGTTATTGGGGTGTGTTTTGTCATACCTCCTCTTCAAGGGTTTCCACCACATCGGTTCTTCCCATCCCATATACATACACTCCACAATCGCACCCTCCTCAAACCATGAGGGATCCTCCATTTTACCTGGTGGGATTTCAGATTCAAAAAACAACTTCCCCTTCTCTTGGATATATAACCTCCACGTGGGAGGACCAGGTGTATATCCAGGTGTTTCCCTCGTAGGTTCACACTTCATCAAGAAATCCACCGTGTTCTTCATTTGGGGCTTCCACTTGAACATGGTTTCGTGTGTCCCTATACAAATGGGTTCATCTATCGGTGTAAACACGAGTCCATCGACTTCTTGTTTTACTGTTGGGAGATACTCATCCATAAATTGTTGGAAATCCCTCATGTGATGAAACTCCTTCAATTGAAGGCGCCATTTATCTGATTTCATGTAGATAACGGGTTGAACTACACCAAACTTCGCATACCCGAGTCGGTCCAATAAATTGGAGTCCCATACTGATTTCCCACACACAAGCACGGCATCGTAAATCATGAGTGTATTCTCATACAGTTCGCCATCCAAGATTGTTCCATCATACACATCTTTTTTTAGATTGAGTGACACTTCAAACATCTTGAATGATCGATTCACAAATAGACATTTTTTCTTTCCCTCAAACATTAAAGCGACCATCATGTGTCTCTCACCATCTGTTTTTTCACACACGGTATAATTACCCTTTTTCAAAACTGGGAAATGTCTGTACTCAATCGAGATCGGTTGAGGTCCAGGGAAATAGTCTGTACTACCCCATGTAGTGTGAATAAATTTGACAACAAATTTATAAAGTGGGGAGTCCGACTTTATAGACATGTTTTATGATCGTATATAAACTTTAATTTACTTTTACACCTGCAGCGTTCAGAATGTTACTTACACATTCATGTGTATATGTTGTTGTCAACTTAGCTGCCGTAAATGCATATGTACGAACACCTTGTTCTGAAAACTTTTCAAACATCTTTGGATAAATTTTATAATTTCCAGTCTTCTTATCCTTTATAGATTTCAATACATTTTTGGTATTCATCATCCATACCCGTGCAGTTGTATGTGCAACCTGATAGATATCCTTGGAGATCTTCTTACCCACATCTGTGTCAAAGTGAAGTCCCATTTGAGATGGTGCTTCTTTGCAGTCTGATTTGATCTTATCCTTAAACATTTTCCAATCGATCCCCTCCTTTACACCTGGGAAGACGAGACAACCTACGGTATCATGAGGTTCGAAGATCTGGTCGAGTGACTCATCATCGACACCGATTCCGAAATCTATAAACACTATACGATCATGTGTTTTTAAATATTTTTGAACGGCTTCAGCCTTTGCGTATGGGTCATCTATCACATATGTAATTTCATTATTAATATTCTTTTGGAGGCATCTCATATTAAGTCTAAGAATGGCATGGAGTGTTTTTACCGAACACGATTTTGAACGAGTGGTTACGATGGTAACGAGATTCATGTGTTATTATATATTCTAAGCCTTAAGCCTATCATTAAGGCATCCACCGAATGGTAAGTTTCCTACGTGCCCGAGTGTTGTGTTCACATCCGCATAAATTTTACCTTCGGTTTGCTGCCACCTTCTACAAAATGCATAATCTTCAGACAAGTATCTGCGAGTCACTGGATCTATCATACAATCGAACGCTGCATGATAATCGTCAAAGTCCCTATTTTGGTGATCATTCTTACACCAGAGTTCTGGAAACTTCTCCTCTAGGGTCTTAAACACTGACCGTTTAATCATCATGAAACCAGTTGGACCGTCCAAAATTTCTATAAATCCATCTTTGATTGGACGATTCTGGGCTCCAAAATTGATGACAAGACTTGACGAAAGCATAGACATATCACGTTCATCGCCATTCTTTACTGCTTCAGCTGCTTGATCCCACATGACAACCTTCTTGGGATAACACGCCACTGACAGGTCGTGTCCAGATTTGACGAGACGAACGACAGCTTCGGGATCAAAATGAACATCCGCATCTATAAACATAAAATAATCACAATCAGTTTTCTGCATGAAACGACCGACGGAAACATTCCGAGCCCGGTGAACGAGTGATTCATTTTCAGTAGTATCAAGGTACATCTGAATTCCTTCCTTTATGAGGAGGAGTTGAAGCTTGATCATACTAGACATATATTTCTCTAAACATAATCCACCGTAGCATGGGGTGGATATGAATAATTTGGTCATATATTAACTATGACTTTTAACCTCTAAGTGTTTTTTTATAATAGTTTCAATTTTATTCAATGTTGGTATTGATACAGCACATTTTTCACACATTTCCGTTTTGGAAACTTTGGTTTTCAAAACCATATAGATAATTGAGGAAGCTACACTGTTTGGTGTTTTACTCATGAGTTCTACACAATCTTCCACGGTATTGCACATATTTATACATTTCAAACGTTCTTCTCGAGTTACTTCAAATGAATTCAAGAGTCGATTCATAACATCGAAAGCTTTCGTCACATAATTCTTCTTTGTCGCACCCATGATAATATCTTTAAACATTTGGGTAGTTCTACTAACATCTCTAGATTGAATTCCAAACATATCTGAAATTTCTCTAGTCGTTCTAGAAACCTTTGCGAGACGACACGCGTACAGAACACAATTTGCTTTGATACCGAGACGCACCGCACCCCGCGTAAGTTTTCCCTCGTTGAATTTTCTGTACATCATCTTCGCGTCTTTCAGTACGGCATCTGGGAGTGTGTGACACGCCTCATCGATATCCTTATATGCGTGAAATAGTGAGCGATCTCGGTGATTCATTGACATGTGAAAATTGATTTTAGCCATACGTTTATTTTCGTATGTTGAAGATCTTTGTGTAGAAATAACTGTTCCCTTTCCCCAATTTTGAGAAAAGAGTTCAGGGTTTGCATTTGGGTTCCCACATCTAGAAGGATCGTTAATTTTTCCATCATCGGTCACACCGCTCGTCCATTCTGCACTCTCATCAATAAAACGGTCTTCGATTAGACCACATTCTGAGCACGTAGGTAATCCTTCACGGGAAAATACCTTAACCCCTGAGCATTCACGACAAAAATTTATATTCACTGGCTTTTCTTCATTTTCCTTTGTATTTAGTAATAGACGGTCTATGTCAGACCATATAGCAGCCAGCATCTTGGTATGATTGTCGGTGCTTTTTTTAAAAAACAAATTACGCAGAAGTACTTAGGCGTCGTATGTTCGTTTCAATCAGATCAACAGTTTCCTTAAAACTTTTACCACCTGAGGTCGTCGGCTCCCATGCATTCCATTCTCTATCGATAGCCTGATGCCCGGGGGGTAATGGGATATCTTGACCAACGATCTCACTATCTGATACAACAAACCCTTCAAGGTCAGACCCATCATCACCACCTTCATCGTATATATCACTATCACTATCTTCAATGTCTATTTCTGAGTAAAACGCGAACATATTCATGCCAAGAGGCCTCAATTCCAGATCCTCAAAAGTGGTCCCAGACGGATAATGTTCTGTGAGACTTTCGAACGGCGCTGGACACAGTTCACCCTCATCTAATTTATACACACATGCAGACTTATATATAGAATCAGTTGGGTTGAGATATCTCAGACCAAGTGTATTCCCGGTATTCATCCCAACAACTCCGTACATTTCATCTTCTACACCGTCTTCGTTAACGATCAGCTTGACGATATCATTCTGAATTATATCAGAAGGAACAATCATGCTTAGAGTTTTCGGACAAAAAATAATCAGGGATAATATCACAGATGAGAGTTACTATTTATTCGAAGGAAGGTTGTCAATACTGCGATCATGCCGTATCATTGTGTGAATCAGAAAGTTTAAAATATGAAAAAATTATGATTGATAAAGATGACCTAAATGGTGTATGTGGTGGTACAGTTTCAAGTTACCCTCAAATATTTATTGATGATCGTCGTATCGGAGACTACTTCCAGTTTCAAGAGTACATCGAAGAAGAGTACGAACCAATGTTAGCATCCACGCTTAACAGGTTTACTGTCTTCCCCCTGGAGTATCCCGATCTCTGGGAGCTCTATAAGAAGGCCCAAATGTCCAATTGGACTGCTGAGGAGGTGGATCTCTCTAAGGACCTTGACGACTGGAAGACTCTAAACGATAACGAACGAAAATTCATAAAGTACATCCTGGCATTTTTTGCCGGTTCCGATGGTATAGTTTTTGAAAACATTAATAATAATTTCGCCAATGAATTGCAGATATCTGAAGCAAGGTCATTCTATGCGTACCAGTGTCACAATGAAATGGTTCACGGTGAAACATACTCTAAACTTATCGATAAGTACATCAAGGATCCCACTGAAAAAAAACATTTATTCGAAGCTATTCAAACTGTCCCATGCATCGAACGAAAGGCGAAATGGGCTCTAAAATGGTTTGATACAAAAACTAGGTCATTTTCTGAACGGTTATTCGCGTTCGCATGTGTCGAGGGTATCTTCTTCTCTGGTAGTTTCTGTGCCATTTACTGGTTAAAAAAGAGGGGTCTAATGCCGGGTCTCTGTTTTAGTAACGAACTCATCTCGAGGGATGAGGGTCTTCATCAGGAGTTTGCCGTCGAAGTTTTCAAACTCCTACGTAACAAACCTTCTACTGATACAATTCACTCTATCGTAAAAGAAGCTGTTGAAATTGAAAAGAACTTCATCATAGATGCGCTTCCATGTAACCTTATCGGTATGAATGCGGAAAAAATGTCAGAATATATCGAGTATGTCTCTGACAGGCTTTTGAAACAGATCGGTGTCCCCACAATTTGGGGGTCTAAAAATCCATTTGATTTTATGGAAAATATAAGTCTAGACGGTAAAACGAATTTCTTTGAAAAACGAGTAGGTGATTACGGGAAAATGGATGATACATCTGACGAAATCGGCTTCGATGAAGAGTTTTGAGAGTACTGTAAATGCTTGTCATTTTACAACCAATTGACATGAATTGATTGTAAAACACAAAAGTGTCATTCGAATTTTAAATTAGTTGAATAAAGTACCTTCAGATTCAATACCTTGGGGTTCTAACTGGAGACCACTGTCACTCATCTCTATATGAGGTTCCGAGAATTCGGGTTGGGGAGCATCTACCTCAACCATGGGTATTGCGGACTGTATGACAGTCCTAGAGCCTTTATTCCCTTTCTTATCACAGGGTGATTTCCTGTTTATGTTCATCATACCCCATACGACAAGCATGAATACCACTGAATGAATGGCGAGACCCAAAGTAGAGGGGCATCCGGTAGGGGTGGCGATTCTAGAACCCAACACTCTCCTGACGATACGGAAGGTCTCTGGGTTGGCAATCACGAAAAAGGTGAGAGCGGAAATGATAGAGATGACAAGTTTATCCTGCTGTTTTTTACCGTTGCACCCGCAACCACAATCTTTAAATAAACCCATCTTAATTACTTACTATAAATTAACAAAAAAAACCTACTTAAAGTTTGATCGCCTAGTATAAATATAACCAACTACAATGTCGCTCTCTATTCAACGCTCCTCCGATTTCACTACTTCTTCTGTAAACTTTTCGAAACTTCGTAAAAACAAGAATGGCGGCAAGGCCGTCTATCTCAACGCCGGCGACAACAAAAAGCTCTACATTCAATTCCCTTTCATGCGCTCTCCATATGGCCTGAGCGCTTTCACTGATGAGGGTACTGGTCGCACTTCTTACTCTCTCGACCTTTCTTTCGACCCCGACAACACCGAGGCGATGGAACTTCATGACAAGCTCAAGGCTCTCGATGAGATCATCGTAAACACAGTCGCCGAAAACTCCAAGGAGTGGCTCGGTAAGGAGTTTAATGTTGAGGTTCTCAAGCAGGCTCTCTACAAGCCTATGGTTCGCCCTGGGAAGGAACAATATCCATCTACTATCAAACTGAAGGTTCTTACTAAGCCTGATGGAACATTTGTTCCTGAAACCTATAGTATCCAAAAGGAACAGGTTCCACTGGATTCTGTCGAGAAGGGTCAAAAGTGCATGGCCATCGTCGATTTCAACCAGATTTGGTTCATTGATAACAAGTTTGGTGTCACTATTCGTCTCCAACAGGTTCTACTCGAGCAGTCGGTCAAGCTTCCCTCATTTGCTTTCCAGGGTCTCGATCTACCCTCGGATGATGTTGATGAGGATGAGATCGAGGAGGTCGACGAGTAAATAAATCCAATTCCTTTGGAATTGTCTTCCCAAAAAAAAATCCCTTCTTGGTAAGTTTAAAAAACTTCTTACCAATAAGTAAGTATGTCTAATAAGAACATTGAGAGTAACTTGAAAAAATTACTCAAAGGTGAGAGGGCTTGTATACCAGAACACTTCTTGAAAGTTCCTGTGTATAACTCACCAACCCTCCGCACTGGTAAGGGTAAGCTACTGAGTGAAGGTAAGTCTGGTAAAACGTACCGTGGAAGTATTAACGATAACGGTCGTCGGTACGTTGCGTACAAAGAGGTAGATACATCGGGTAGTGTTGCTGGTGCCTTTGAGTTTGAATTCAAAGTTGCTCAGAAATTGAAGGAGTTTGCAGTCCCAAAGGTGTACCTCTTTAAGAAGTGCCCCATCCAAAATAAAGAACCCCAAAGAATACGAAAAGGGGGGGAACCCGGTTCCAAGATGGGTCATTTTATCCAACCAATAAAACGCACCAAACCCAAGGATATTCTTTATATGGAACTTCTTAATGGTATGTCGTTTAATTCGTGGTGGCAAACCAATCCATCTCTTGATGCGATGAAGTCTGTAATCACACAGGTTTTTGATAATCTCTACCGAATTAACCAAAAATATCCAACATTCCGTCACCGCGATTTACACGGAGGTAATGTGATGGTGAGTTCAAATGATCCCACCACCCAATACACTTGGAAAGTTGACGATAAAAAGTATAAGCGTACAAACGCTGCTGTGACTGCTGATATCATTGATTTTGGTTTGTCTTACTGGTCTGATCGTATGAAAAACCCAGAAACAGCTCGTGGTGGATACATGGGTGCGGGTATATACAAGGATCGTCCGGGTTCGATTTACTATGATACTCATAGGTTCTTGTATATCATTTATGTTAAGGTGAGAAATCCAGGGAACTCTAAGGAGCGAGCTATTAAAAATTTCATCGAAGAACTCATACCTAACAAAGAGTACCTTGAGTATAACGGAAAATTCACCAAAACTGGGTATCTGGTTAATGATGCTTTGGCTAAGCAAAATCTCCCCACCTTCAAGACTATTTTGTCACACCCATTCTTAACTGATGAGAAATCACCAAATAGACCAAAGACTCTCTCGGAGGCTCTCAAAATGATTCCCAAGGCTAAGACTCCTCCCAAGGTCACCCGGGTACTTCCACCACGCAACTTCGGTAAGCTTTCAACTGCGAATGGGAAGAAGACTATGAACAATATGATTAAGAAAGCGGCTGCTATACTTGCAGCTAACAAGAATAAATCCAAACCAGTACCTCGAAGGAGACCCGGTGTTGTGCGTCTCAACCCAGTCCCCGAGATTAAACCGACCATTCCTGAGCTTGGACCAACTGCACGGGATATAAATACAAAAAAGATAAATAAGTATGTGAACGGTTTATCAAATGGTGAACGTAATATGCTCAAGGCTAAGATTTGTAAACCTTAAAAAAATATTTAGCTATAATAAAATGATACTACTTATCACCCTTCTCATCGCGAACATATACATTCTCTGTCAGACGGGAAAAAGGAAGCTTTTTGATCAGAAGGTGCAAGGGATTAGAAAATGGACGGTTTACGGGACCACGGGATGTAAATGGACTCGTCAACAGTTGGAGTATTTAAATAATACGAAGAGACACTATGTCTTTATCAATTGTAACCAGGAATCGTGTGATGGTATTACAGGATTTCCTTATATGGTTCACCCTGAGGGTCAAGTGAGTATCGGGTACACTGAATTTTAAAGGCCTCGTACAACGCTAAGGGCGATAGAGAGGACAAATGCTTCCGAAAGAGTGTTAATAGGTTTGAGTATAGTTATATATTTCACGAGAGACCTGTTCCAGAGAAGACGGATCAGGAAGGTGGTGATAAGAAGGGCGAGAACGTACATCAAAAGCTCTCTGACCATGTCAGTGCGAGTCTCGGAATTTACAACGTCTTTAATCATTTATTACATGTTGATATTTTTTTTCTAAATATATACTACGATGACCAACCTACCACTGAGTGGTTCAGAACCAACATTTTCAGATAGGAAATGGTCTACTCCAACAGGTATCGGGAGCAATAATTGCTACGCCTATGCTGTGGGAGATTATGAAGCATATAGGTGGCAAAAGTCTATTCCAGGTGATCGGTCAGGACTTTCTAATAAAGGTCACAACTACACCTCATGTAAGGGTTTGTCAGACCGCGTTATTTCTGATAACCCGAAAAAGGTTTATAAAGCCCGAGCAAATGAAAAGTGTAAAAAGGGATATTACAAAGTTATGATGTTCGTCTCACCTGGGAGACCGACAAATTATATTCGACATGGCGACTTCCATTTCTATAAGCAACATGGTGTCATCGAGTATAAGATCAAAATGGGTGACACGGTTACTTCAGTGGCAAAGTTCTTCAAAATTCCCATCTCCCGAATTCAAAAGGCTGGAACTTTCAAGGTTGGCAAACGTATCGTTTTTCGTGCCAATGTATTTAGTCATAAGCGTGGCTGGGCTACAGGTCCTCTCCTGAAAGATGCTCAGGGTAAAATGATCAAGGATCCACGAAAATCTTCGAGGGATTATTCATCATTGAATTACAAACTGTACTGTGGGTCATTCTGTGTCAAAAACAGAGGAATCAAAGTCGGAAAGACCCATCCCAAGATCGGCAAGAATACTGTCTAGGTCAGGTTGATTTTCAACATCAAAATTGATATCAAATAGATCTAATACATCAAATATAGATTCTTCATTCAATGACACAGAGTTTGCGGCTGCTGTGTGATTGTTCTGAATCGTAACTATAATACTAAACTGAGATGCGTCAAACACTTTTCTACATGTGGGGCACGTGTTCTTACCTTGGTTTTTCCACGCCTGTAGACAGTGGGGATGAAATATATGTCCACATCTGATCGGAGGATTTGACCTCGTCGATCGGACTTCACCGAGACATATAGCACATATGGGCATTCTACAGTAGGGTAGTAAAGTATTTTTCGTAATTTAGCTCATATAAATTAATAAATTTTAGAGGTATTAACAAGAGGTTGGTTGCAGTCTACACACGGGCCAGTACCCTGGTTAGCCGCTTGTATTTTGTTGAAAAGTTCGGGACCAGACTTCTGAAGAAGTTGGCGGTAAGAGTAATTATCCTCATAGGTAATATTGTTCTGCTTCATGACATAGTTGTTGAACAACTGGGCTGAAGAGTTCACAGTGAAGCATCGTCCATCGGCCATTCCAAGTCGTTGAGACATATTGTTACTATAAAATTAGAAATTAATTCGCCGGTTGTTGATTGTCTGTATCCACGATTTGAAACCTTTTTTCTTGAGAAGATCCACAAAAGGGTCACATCTGTAACCGAGATATATGTCAAATACATCCGTTTCTTGTGTTTGGGATACACGTATATCAGGATTTTCATTGATATGCTGATTAACAATGTTATAGGCGAATGCAATTTCTTTCAGAGTCTCTGCACCAGTGATGATAATTTTACCGGTACTGAAGATACTGCAAGTAATTTCCTTCATATCATTCGCTGGTTTGAACTTGATCTTGACAGCGGAATAACGATCTGGTTCAAATGACACCCTGAAAATGTCTGAGTACTCTTCAAACCAGTTCGAAACCACACGAAGATTCACGTTATGATTTAAACTGAAATTTGAATTTATCATCACGACACGAAATGAGTCTTCTGGGATATCATGGTCTATATCAAGAAAAGTCTTGAAAATGTATGTAAGCTGTGTAATGATGCGCTTGCAGTCAAAGAGATCACAGCAACCGGCGACTTGAATACTCCCATTGGGGAACACTTTTACAGATTTAGTACTGTAACTGTCGTGATATGTCAATGTAACCTGATTGTAAAATGTTGTCGGTTTCAGTTTCCAGTGAAACCCTCCGTCGTTACCCGACCCTGATCGTTTCATGGTGTAAGAACCAATGTCCTCAAAAACGGAACGAAGTCTCTTGATGTTAATCTTTTGGACAAAACTCGATATCATGGTAATCGTCGTAATCTTTATCCATGAAGGCATCAAGTCACTCGGTAAAGCTCTGCGAAACTCATCCAGTGTCAAGAGATAAGAAAAACTGTTGTTTGCGATAGATGAATACATATTGTATTTGGAGCATACTTTACATGTTCCATGTACCCCACTTAGGTGTTTAAAGAGTAGATTCACTTTATATTCACATGACTTGCTATATTAAGAGTGCGACATCAGTTTATGATGTAGATTCTAACATGAATTACATAGAACTTGTATATGATCGTTTTATAAAGAGGGATAATAAATACGATACATATGTCGATTACATGTATACAGAACCGAACGGTGATTGGACCAAAATAAATTGCAATGAGAGGAGTATTTCATACATGAAGTTTATGGACACAATGGTGAAGAGAACTGTTGAAGTCCAGCAGAAAATCGCCGAACTCACTCTCGAAACGCTATTGACAAAAGACTATGACTGTATTCGTCTCGCACATTCGAGTAAAATATTGGATCCCACATTCCAGCCACCGATTATCAATATGAACAGTGCTTGGCAAGTGGATTTTATGAGGAAGTTTTGTAAAAAATACTTAGGTGATATAATTCAGGAGTGTACAAACCCTGGTCGTCTAGACTACTTCATTAACGTCTTGAATATGATACAAGCAGAAATATAACTAACATACAGAGAAACATACCGAAATAGGGCATTCTCCGTTTTTTGACAACATTCTCCTTTTTGGATGGGCAAGTGAAACCAGTATCTATATTCCTTTTTGGGTGAATAACCCCTTCGCGGACTAAGGGCTTTAATTGGTCATTACACAATCCAAATTCGCAAAATACACTACGGTCATCTACAGAGACCGGTTTAGATACATTTTTCTTTAGTTCTGAGAAATTTTCAAACTCACTCATCTGTCGCACACCTCCTGGGAGGGAGAAATCGTGTGTGACAAATGGATTAACGTCATTAATTGCGTCTTCATCGTTGAGCATATATGAACTCATACTTTGTTATTAGTTTAGATTATATTTCTTATCTCTCATTTTAGTTTTGTGCTCATACCACATCTTATCTAGGTCCACATTTAACATATGTGCAAGCTGAAAGAGATAACTGAATACATCACCCATTTCCATCATGATGTCAGTGCCCCGTTCCTTTTTGAGATTTGTTTTTTTAAAAGTTTTTTTGTGTTGACGAATAGCCGATGCCAATTCACCAAACTCTTCCGTTAATAGAAGCCACACTGTATCAATAGGAGCACGATCCCACCCCTTTGATCTACACACCTTTTCGGTTTCTATTTTATAGTAGTTAAGACTCATACTTAATGTACCATCGTGGTATAACTTTAAACTAGTTGATACCTATTTTTGTATTCTTGTCTAATTTATTTCCAGTGGTACTGGTATTGACTGGGCGATCCAGTAGGGTCCTGGTTGTATCTATTTCCTTAGTGTAAGCGATGTATTGGGATACACCAGTCTGGATCTGGCCCATCGCCATATCAATGACACGAGCATTCATGTACGCGACCTGCTTCTTAACTTCCACGTCGTGATCACCTGAGTTGTTGATAAATACAACACGCATGAGACTGTACAAATCGTCGGGATTTTGATAATCTATGGCTATACCAGTCTTATTTTTGAAGCCCTGACGAATCCCACGCTGAAGCATTTCAGTATTGAACTCAGAAAAAAAGAGTGAGTTCAGCGGAGTCTTAGTTTGTTTGAGGGAATTGAGGTAACTCATTTAATATACTCGCCGAAAAAAATTATATGTAAATAGTAAATGCTGCACATGTCCGACTTCGATGAGGCATATGCCCAACATCCCACCTTAAATAAGGAATCTAAAATCAATTGCAAATCCCCAGAGTGCTTCATTGGTTCGTATGCACCAGTTGCTAAGGCAGGTGAGACTGGGCCATTTTTCGTAAACACGTATCTTCTTCAACCTAACCGCAAATTGGAAGTGGCTGGAACAGTTTCTGTTAGAAGTAAAGATCTTGAGTGCAAGAAGTAAGTTAAAAATAAAATTGCAATAGAAAGTATATGAGGGTGATTAAACGCTCAGGTCGTATTGAGGATATGAAATTTGATAATGTCACCAATAGGATCAAGAATTTAACGTATGATCTATCAGAAAATTGCGATTCCTCTAAGGTTGCGCAACAAGTTTTTTCGTCTATGTACGATAATATCACAGCTCAAGAAATTGATACACTCTCAGCTGAAATTTGTATCGGGATGATTACTTCAGATCCTGACTATGAAATTCTCGCCACTCGTATTATTGCGAGTAACATCCAAAAGGTGTGTCCCAATAACTTCCATCTCGCCATGAGAAAACTTCACAAGGCTGATATTATTACAGATGAAGTTGTTGAAATTGCACAGAAAGTCAAAGAATATATCAAAAGTGACCGTGATTTTCAATTTGGATATTTTGGTCTGAAAACATTAGAAAAAGGGTATCTTCAGAGGGTTGATGGAAAGTTGGTAGAGACACCACAATACCTATTTATGAGAGTTTCTATAGGTATTCACGGTAAGGATATTCCGGCTGTACTAGAAACATATGATATGATGTCTCAAGGTTTTTTCATCCACGCCACACCTACACTGTTTAACGCAGGTACACCCAGGCCTCAAATGTCTTCCTGCTTTCTGATCGCCAATAAGGGTGATTCTATTGACGGTATTTATGGTACACTCACCGAATGTGCCCAAATCAGTAAATGGGCGGGTGGTATCGGGATGCACATACATGACATTCGTGGGAATAAATCGAGAATTAAGGGAACAAACGGCCAATCGGATGGAATCATACCCATGTTGCGTGTTTTCAATGCGACAGCTCGATATGTAAATCAAGCAGGGCGCCGTAAAGGGTCTATTGCGGTGTATATTGAGCCATGGCATGCAGACATAATGGATTTCTTGGAACTTCGTCTCAATCAAGGCGATGAGGAAGCTCGGTGCAGAGACCTCTTCTCTGGTCTCTGGATTCCAGACTTATTTATGAAAAGGGTTGAAGAAGGTGGTGATTGGTCACTCTTCTGTCCTGCTAAGGCCAAGGGTCTATCCGATGTGTACGGTGATGAGTTTGAAGCACTGTACACTAAATATGAGGAGGAAGGTCTCGCCAATTCAACTGTCCCAGCAGCTGAAATATGGAAAGCGATTCTCAAGTCTCAGACTGAGACCGGTACACCGTACATGCTTTACAAGGATGCCTGTAATAAGAAGAGTAACCAAAAGAACTTAGGTGTGATTAAGAGTTCTAACCTGTGCACAGAGATTATTGAGTACACGGATAAGGATGAGACTTCGGTTTGTAACCTGGCGTCTGTCGCTCTCCCCAAGTATGTAAACAAGGAAACGAAAACATTTGATTTTGATAAACTCCACGAAAATGTAAAAATTGTCACTAAGAACCTGAATCGGGTCATCGATAGAAACTTCTACCCAGTAGAAACGGCGAAGAAGTCTAACATGAGACATCGCCCCATTGGTCTAGGGGTACAGGGTCTCGCGGATGTCTTCATTCTTTGCGGTATCGAATTTGATTGTGAAGAGGCTAGGTTGATGAACGCGCAGATTTTCGAGACTATGTACCATGCATCTCTCGAAGCGAGTTCAGAACTCGCAGAAATTGATGGTTCGTATGAAACATTCCAGGGATCCCCAGCTTCTCAAGGTATTCTCCAGCCATCTATGTGGGATGGTGAAGCCAAGTACCCATTCAGATACGACTGGGTCGAAATGGCTGAGCGTATTAAGAGCAAGGGACTCAGGAACAGTCTTCTCATGGCACCTATGCCCACAGCTTCTACCGCACAGATTCTAGGTAACAATGAATGTTTTGAACCGTACACTACAAACATCTATCTACGACGCACACTCGCAGGTGAATTTGTAGTAGTGAACAAACATCTCGTAGAAGATCTGAAGAAAGCTGGACTCTGGTCTAAAGAGATGAAAGATCTTATGGTGAAGGCTGGTGGTTCTATCCAAAACATCGTAGATATTCCTGATGCTATCAAAAAATTATATAAAACCGTATGGGAAATTAGTCAAAAATGTATTATCGACATGGCTGCGGATCGTGGTCGGTTCATTGACCAATCACAATCTATGAATCTATTCATAGAGAGTCCCACTATGTCTAAACTCTCATCCATGCATATGTATGCATGGAAGTCGGGTTTGAAAACGGGTATGTATTATCTACGATCAAAGGCAAAATCTCGTCCAATCCAATTTAGTTTGGAACCGGATTGTGTCGCGTGTTCAGCTTAAAGTTTAGGATACAATTATAAATAGAAATATATGGCGAAAATTAATGAAGCTATCAACAATCTTGAAATCGCAGAATATAACAATAGGAAGGTAGTTCTCTCAACAAAACAGGGAACACCCCTACGTATTCAGTTTCCTAGATTGTATATGCCATTTGGTGTTTCGGGATTTACACCCGAGGTGGGACCTACAAAGTATAATATCGATTTTGCGTTGAAGGGACATGACGAAGATGGTAGTTATATTAAGTCATTTTACGAAGGTATTAAGGGTATTGAGGATAAGATCATAGACTCAATAGTAAATCAAAGTGAAAAGATTTTTGGTAGTCATATGTCCAAAGAAGACCTTATTCCCATGTTTAATTCAAATGTTAAACAGTCCCCAGATAGGGAGCCTAAAATTAGGGTAAAAGTAGACACAGATCACCAGGATATGATCAAAGCGGGTGTGTACGATTCAGATAAAAATGCAGTGAAGACGGAGGTTACTAACGGCCTCTATTCAAGAAATTCTGGTCATGCTATCGTGGAGCTGAATAGCGTGTATTTCTTGAACAGGAAGTTCGGGTGTACTTGGAAACTTCATCAACTCATCGTATATGAGCCTCAAAATTTAAAAGGTTTCCAATTTCTGACTTAATATCGGAGATTTTGGGGGAGACCACCTTGACCATTGACAGGTGTTACCATCCCACTTCCCACCTGGTTCCTAAAAGCCGCGTTAGGTCTGTAATTCCTATTACCACCGGGCATGTTTACATAAGCACCACCATTGGGTCCCTCCATAATACGACGGCCTTGGGTGTCCATGTAATTCATGGGCGCCCCCCCATCTCCTCCTCCACCGAACATGCCCGCGATCCCACCACCTCCACCTCCTCCACCTCCTCCACCTCCTCCACCGAATATGCCTGCCATCCCACCACCAAACTGTAAGCCATCTGCTTGTGCAGCCTGACGAGCTTTCGCGAGTGCTTGATTATGAGCTTGTTGAGCCATATTCATAGCTTGACGATGTGCCGTTCTCGCCATGTTACGACCCTTGTCGATCGCTGTTAGGGTTTGCGTAGTCGTATTTTCCGCCATCTTCCGACCATCAGCTTGAACTTTATCGGCTATCGCCCTACCCTTATATCTAGCTCGAATGTTAGACCCCTTCATCACATTGACAATCTTCCCATTGTTATTCCCCTTGTTATTCTTAACATTTCCCGTGTTATTCTTAACATTTCCCTTGTTATTCTTAACATTTCCCTTGTTAACAATCGCACTGGAAGCGGGGGCAGCAGCATTGGCTTGAGCCATCATACCAGGTGCAGCAGCATTGGCTTGAGCCATCATACCAGGTGCAGCAGCCTTGGCTTGGTTAGCAACAGCCTTCGCCTTGGCTTGGAGTTGTGCCATCATACCAGGTGCAGCAGCCTTGGCTTGGTTAGCTGCAGCCTTCGCCTTGGCTTGGATTTGTGCCATCATACCAGGGCCCTGAGCCTTGGCTTTGGCTGCCATAGCTTGACCTTGAGATTGTGCTTGCTTGGCCATCGCAGCTCCCTGATTTTTCATCTTATTCATAAAAGATCCAGCTTTCGCCTTTTTGGCTGGAGCCATTTAGTATTTACTGATATTTTTTATTACATTTATTTTTTAGACTTTTTAGATTTCACACGACGACTGGGTTTACTTAACAATATATGGTAAATTCCCTGGGCTTCTTTCAGTAATTTCCCCTGTATCCGCACAAACGCAGACCGATCCATATTTAATCGATCTTTCGCCTTCTTAACAGAGTGGTTCCATAACGCTATGGTCATTCTTAATTAGTACATATATTTTTTACTGCTTGAGAAGTTTATCGTACGCCTTGGTTCCCTCCTTGGGAACACGGTGGAACTTACCATCCTTGGATTTCGCCTTCGCCGCATCGACAAACGCCTTGAACGCGGTGGTCTTGTAAGACTTCTTCGAAGCCTTGCTCGCCGCCTTGGAGATAATACGCCCATCCTTCATTTTGAGGTCCTTTTTGACGAGACCACCACTGGTTTGGGTAGCGTTACCATGGAATACCTCTGCGCGAGAACCAACAGTCATTTATCTTATGCTCTGAAAATTTTTTTGATGTCCAATATGGAAATTTTATCAGTAATTCGATTCACAGGGATTTGTGTTTTAACTCGTTCGTCATTCAGAACTTGAGAACAAACCAATGATTTATGGCCCTGAAGCGCCATCATTTCTTCTTCAACGCTAACAAACCGTGGACATTCTTTGTATACCAGTTTTTTTACAAAAACTGCATAATTTTGTCCTGTGCGATGACTCCGACCAATGGCCTGAATTTCGGTGGCTGGATTCCATGCGGGTGCGGTAATGTATACTCTCGTAGCCTCCTGGAGATTGAGACCCTGGCCACCACTTTTGATCTGAATAATAAAAACAGCTCCTGGTGGTGCGCGTTTAAACGCATTAATTTGGTTAACCCTGTCATCTCTCGAAACTGACCCATCGATTCTGAAAACTGGACATTTTAAGGTTTTCTGAATATGATTCATTTCACCACGGAATTGACAGAATATGAGACTCTTTTCATTTGGGTGCTCGTCAATCAAACTGAATAGGGTCTCCATCTTCTTCGAACGTCCTGTCCATTTCGTTGGTGAAACACCGTTTTTAGAAGCCACCCCATCGAGATACATTTGTGGCCAAATCATACATTGTCGAGCGCGTAGAAGACACTCCAAAATGACCATGTTTTTGGAATTCAAACTCACTGCATCTTTGAAAACGTCTTTGATAATATCCTGTGCCTCCAAAAAAACGTATTCGTAGAGTGCCTTTTCTTCTGGAAGCATATCAATTTCAACATTTTCAAAGTGACACGGGGGGAGTCGAAGACGTTCACTGATTTGGGCGAGATCTTCTTTGGTTCTTCGCAGAATGTAAATATCTTTGATATCTTTGGTCATGGCCTGAACACTTGATTTATCAAAACCAAAGAATACACAAAGGGATACAAAATCGTTCATCGAGTTAAATACAGGTGTACCCGTGACAATCCACTTAATAGCGGAACGCAAACGACACACACTCTTGAACAGTTTTGAAGATTTGTTTCGTATTTCGTGTGCTTCATCCAATATGACTCGGTCCCACTGCACATGGTGTAGGGGTGTTACACCACCATTCTCGGCACCCTTTACAGTGAGAACGGTGTAAGGTGCGATCGTGATGTTACACGAGTGATTGATCTTTCTATCTGGTCCGTCATACACGTTCACAGATAGATTGGGTGCAAACTTTCCAATTTCTTCGTGCCATTGCGTGATAATAGATTTGGGTACGATGATCAGCGTGCGCTGTTTCGGATTTCCAAGCATTGTGGAAATAAGCTGCACGGTCTTACCCAGACCCATTTCGTCACACAGGAACCCACCCTTGGGTCCTGATTCCTGATTTTCCATGTTGAGCATCCACACTACACCCTCCTTTTGGTATGGTGAGAACAGACGCCCATTCAGGGTCCTTGTTGCCAAGGTGTATTGATCTTCAATAGTCATTTTAACATGATTTTGTTTTGGAGTTGGTTCACTTAGGTTTTCTGTAAACACTTTGGGACTACTACACTTCAACTTATTATTATAAAAAATTTAAACAACAATATAACTTCAAAGATGATTCCCTATAGTGAAAACAATTTTTCATCTCGTGTCCCGAAAAGACTAAACTTTTTCTTCGTTTTTATTTTTTACTCTCCTTTTTCCCTGTTTTTTTCACGGTACTTTTTACTTGCTAATTGTCGTGTAGTCAGTGTTGAAGTATCTTTGTCACTGAGAGGAGATTTCTTTCTTAAGATATACTCATAGCCTTCTGGGGCTTTGGGGAGTGTCACGGTTTCTTCTTCCATCTTACATATACTGTGATTAGTCAAAAAAGTTTTGTCATTTGAAGACACAGAAAAGGTTCCAGTAGTTAAAAAAAGATATGGAGGTGAAGAGGCTCTCGAGAGGTACGTAAAAGATCCAGAAAACTTTGTAAAACCCGAAAAGAAGGTAGGATGTGTATATAAAAAATGTAATAGATGGGTCGTCGTATGTAAAACTAAACGTTTAGGATCATATGAAACAGAAGAAGAAGCTATCACAGTTTTGAAAGAACATGTAAAAACTCTTCAATCATCATTATAAAAGTCTTCTTCGGGGAGTACTTCAATTTCACACACGACTGGTTCGGGTTCCTTCATCTTACGAGGTCTCTTTACCTTTTCTTTTGGTTTAGGCAACTCATCCAAGTGCTCTCGGAAGTACAAAACCTTGTCCCAAAATGCTCGCATAATCGGGAGGTTGGTCTTAAACCATTCACGATCACGGGGAACAATGGTAACATCAAACACTTCAGGTGATGGCCAAGTTTTTTCGATGGGAGCATATTGTACAAAAAAACAGCTTTCCAAGTCCATAATGTCCATACATAATTGCAATTGTGGCATATAATGGACGGGTACCTCCCCAGGTATAATCTTCCTCATCATCGGGCATTTTATTTCAACCAAACAATTGGATTCTGTAAGACCATCGGGACTCCCACCGAGAAAGTTGTAGATCGGATGTGGGACTAATCCCAATTCATAAACCTTTTCATTGTACCTTTCTTCGAACATTTCTAAAGCGACTGGCTCCATCATAGTTCCCCACGCGGTCGCCTCATTGCCTCGAAAAGGTTCAGCCATTCCACACTTTTTCAATAGAAGCTTTGCAGGCGTTTCATACTTGTTCACGCCTATAGCCGTGGCCGCATCCGAGGCGGTCAGAAGATTGCCACGTAATTTTAACCACTCTTCTGACCTCTGTTCTGCATACTCTAACTCAATCAGCCTTTTCACATTAGGATGCATTATTAAATTATACACTTCTCACTCTTTTAAGCCAGACCCTGTCTTTTAAAGTGTTCTATTCTCTGAAAAAAGTGTTTCGCAGCTTCTTGTTCGGCGTGTTTTTTACTCTTCGCGGTACCTCGACTTACATACTTATTATCAATATATACATCGATGTAAAAAATACCATCTTGGTGACCAGCGACACGATATTCGGGGAGTTGATGATTGTTCACTTGGCAATGACGCATGAGATGATCCTTAAAGTTGTCATCAATCATTATAGAATTCAAGTCAATCATATCCGGGTTTGTATAAATCCGGAGTACGAATTCTTTGGCATGGAGGAGACCGAGATCCATGTAAAGAGCTCCGATCAGCGCCTCAAAAACATCTTCCAATATCTTTGGATTGTTATTCCATCCATTTCGCATACCTTTTTCATCCATGATAACCAGTGCTTGTAGTCCCATCGTTTTGGCTATACTAGCTAGTGTTTCACCACGAACCAACTTTGTACGAGCTTTCGTGAGGAAACCTTCTTGACGACTTTCATACCGATCAAACAAAAACTTAGTGATGACAAACCCGAGGACCGAGTCACCAATAAATTCCAGTGTTTCAAATGATTCAGTAAATTGTTCATACTCTTTTAGTGCCGATTTATGTGTAAAAGCCTTTTGGTACAAATCAAGGTTTTTGATCTTTGTACCAACAAGTTGTTCTATTTGTTCTTTCGTAACGAAAGTAACCATCTTGTTATTCTTGATATGTTTTATTTTTTTAAGCCTTTTCCTTCTTGATGTAATGAGGGGAAAGGTACTTCTGGAGGTTGAGGTAAGTTACCACAACGTCAGCTGGGGGTGCGAGAAGAACCCGAAGTGTCTCGTCGAGGATGATCTGGCGACCGTTCTCGGGATGCTTGAGACCCTTTTCGAGGATGTACTTGTTGATGAACTTGGTCACCTCTGAACGGGAAATGAGCTCCTCACCTGGGAGAGCAAGGAATTCCCGCAACTTAGGCGTGATTTCCTGCTTTCGGTTAAATCCATTATTCTCTGCACGCTTCTTCGCCTTTTCACCATCGGGATCTTCTTGGGTATTCTTGATCTTACGGATAAGCTTGGTGAGGGTCTTCACCTCGGAACGAAGAGCAACGATATCGGTTTGAATGGTTTCAAGAGACATTATATCTATCTTACTCACTTAATCTTTAAGTCATGGAACACGAGAAAGAATAATGTGATTATCGTAAAGAAACCGAACAGGTAATCGCGGGTAAAGAACCTAGAGTCCTTTTTCTTATTAAGGTTGGGCCTCTTTATAATTCGGAAAGGTTGCCCAGAACATCCACCAGCACAGCACGCGCTCGGGCATGGAGAAATATTGGGTCCCCTCCTCGCACCACAGAATTGCTTCTCCGTACCTTTGTACATGTAGCATCTACATTCGTCTATAATGCCACAGTCCATAATATTATATCACAATATAATAATGGATGATAAGATTTACCCAAAAGAGACCATTGAAAAATTCATCAATGATAATTTACTTTTCAAAGATTCAAAACTCAAAAAATATTTCGATCGTGATGAACCGAGAGATTTGAGGAAGTTCAGGGACCGTGTCCACAGTACATATCCTGACAAAGAGTTTGAGAAGATGATTTATGTTTTTGTCACAGATTCTATCCGTGATATCATCCTTCAAACGACTGGAGAACTGACGGAATTTCTCAAATCGTCTGGTGATCTCATTATAAGTGGTGGAGAAGCTTTCAATATGTATGTAGAATTCAAAGATCGTATAGTCACGAGTGACATCGATGCGAAATTTGTCCCTCACATGAAAACGAATGCGAAATACTTTGGGAAACTCCAGGCTTTGAAACTACTCTTATGGAATAAACTTGGGGAAATATCCAGTCGCTTAAATACACGAATTAAAAACCGTATATTGGCTCAGAAGGGTAAGTTGACAAAGTTCCTTGGTGTGGGATTCAAAAACAAGGGACCGTACGTTACCAGGAGGTACACACTCATCAAGAAAAAGAAAACTAGGGGGGATAACGACCCAGGGAAAGGTGATGTTTTTATTGATGTGGAGTTATTCGCATTGGATCTCAATATCAGGTATTTATCACCAAAAACGGGTAAAATTCAAGATTTCACGATGGGTGGCATCTTAGATATTCCATTCATGCGCCCAGATGAGTTTGGTTCGGATGTCGCCTTGACGAAAAAAAGGGGAATTACATACCGTAACGCCAACACAGGAAAGATGATTGTAAATAACAAAATCTCCGTCGCGAGTAAAGAGTTCTTGATTGGGGACATCTATCTCATGCATAAACTCAAGTTGCGACCAGAAAAGAAAGAAAAGGATCGCCAACGTCTCATAAAACTTGGAAAAATGTTTAATAAGAGTGTGAAACTGAGTGATTCTATTGATGATATATTCAAAAAGGTTCGTAACAAGATCAAAAAGGTACCCACAGTGCGCATCAAATCCGGAAATGTTAATATCAAGAAAGCATCTGGTGTTAACCCACGAAACTACAGTAAATTTACAACAGAACCCCTAAAGGAACGTTTATCTAAGCAGTTGGTACATGGTATTAAGACAGTTACACAGGGCACAAAAGTTGGAAACAATTACGAAAAATCGTCAGGGAACAAACGTTTCAATGTGGAGACACTCAAATGGAAAACTATCACTAATAAGTCATATGTGAAAAATGAACAAAATTACAGGCCAAAGAATGCGCAAAAGTTCAATAAAAGTCTCAATATCAAGAAGACCCTGTATGGGTACAGGGGAAACAGAAATGATTGGTTATCTAAATCAATTCTCGACAAGGCATCTAATATACCATTTGTTGGGTTAAAGAAATGAAACACAAATAGAGTATAAATGATTTTCGATACCCTCACCAAAGGTGAAGATGGCCTCCGTTCTGTAAAAGTTCGTAATGATAATAAACGTAAGGTTTTCGTTCAGTTGAATGGTGTTAAAATCTCAGACATTTCCGATGACATTCTTATTGACCTCGTATCCGAGGTGAATGCTGATAAGATCAGAGTAATCGATTCTGAAAATGTTACAGCCGCCCAAGAGAATGCGGTTGATTGGTTTGGTAAGGAGTTATCTGAAGATGTTATCAGGGGAGCTTACACACATAGTGCATCGGATAACCAGTTGAGATGCGATCGTATCGATGTCACCAAGATTTTCAATTCTCAACAGGAGGCTGTAGATTTTGAAACTCTCCAGAAGGATAAGTCGTGTGATGTGATTCTCGAATTTTCTGAACTTTGGTTCGCCAAGAAGTCATTCGCTTGCACATGGAATCTTGTTCAGGTCAGGCTTCACCCAGAGCCAATCATTGATACATACCCAGACGAATATGCATTTGTCGATGACGAATAAAAAAAATTTGTTACTAATATATAAAGATGATCGCTAATATGATTAAGCGTCACCAGTCTAAGATACTTACTCTCGTAGCTATTGCCGTTGTTGTCTACTTACTCACTACCCTTAACAAGACTTCCGACTACTCCATCAATGAGCGTGAGTATGTCGGCTTAGGTAGTGGTTCGGCCATCGGGCCATCTGCCGCGCCCGTGAACGGTGGTATGCAGAAGGGTACCGGCCTCGCCTCCTCTCTCCTCCCCCGTGAGGTTGCTTCTGAGGAAGATTTCGGTCAGTTTGCCCCAGAAGACATCCTCAAGGGTCAAAACTTCCTTGAGCCCCGCGCCCAGATTGGTTTCCCCGAGACTGTCGGTGGTGCCCTCCGTAACGCCAACCAGCAGATCCGTGCGGACCCCCCCAACGCCAAGGATCCCTTCGTGTGGAACAACTCCACCATCGTCCCCGATCTCATGCAGCGCAGTTTGTGTGCTTAAAGATTAAACTATAGAAATAACATATGACTTCGGTTGGAACTGACCTTTCAGGTAACGTTTCCAAGCTTGTCGAACTTTCCAAACAACTTTCTGAAGCGAAAGCTGATATCAAAATCCTCAATCAAGAAGAGAAGCGTCTCAAGGAAAATGTGAAGAAGCACATGATTGAACAGGGTATTGATACCATTAACCTCAGGAAAGGTAAAATCAGCCTTCGTAAATCTGTTCGTAAGGGTAGTATCAATAAAGATGCTATCAAAGATGGACTTTTGAAATTTTTCGGTGGTGACGAAGCAAAGGTTGAAGGAGCCTTAAATGCCATTAAAGATGGTCTTAAAGTAAAAGAATCAACTTCTCTCTCATTAACCGGTTTAAAAGATAAGCCCGAGAAAGAAGATAAGTAACTAACCATGGTTTGGAGTCAATATGTATACGAAGCCACCAATGGATTTGATCCAGACGTCAGCGATGACGAAGGGTTCAATAATGAACACACTCCTCTGAATATCGAAGACTGGGAAGTCGAATACTCAGATGAATTACAGTACATGTGGAATACTATCAGGACACTCCTATACGATGCACACATTGAACACACAGGGACATTTTGCGACTTTGTCGAGTTTTGTTATGAGGAACACGACTCCCCCCAGGAAGGGGTCACATGTGACTATCAAGAAGAGATGATTCTCATTCATGTATGGAAAAGTCTCAGGCGCATCATAAATGATAATAGACTCCATGAGGATATGATGCGAGGTGTTACCATCGACCATTTCGTTGATTTTGCTAAAAATTATATGCGTATATATTAAATGTTACCGGATATCACATCGCAAAAAGTTGCGATCCCTGCTGCTCTTTTTTTATCACTCAGCCCAGGTCTTCTTCTGACTACCGATGGCTCAAAAATGTCTTTCATGAACGGGAAAACTGGTCAAATGCCTGTATTTTTCCACGCTCTCGTGTTCTTTCTCGTATACAGCCTAATTGCCAAAATAATGGGTATCGTACTCACCAAGACAGATCTACTCGTTACAACGGCTCTGTTCATCTTACTAAGCCCCGGTCTCCTGCTCACAATTCCAGCGAAATCAGGAGGTCTCTTCGCCTCTGGTCAGACGAGCGTACAATCGGTGTTAACGCACACCGTTGTGTACGCCTTGGTGTTTGCGATATTGCGTCGCCAATTTCCTCAGTTCTATTAGATAGGGATATGAAGTACCTTATTCTGGGACCAGCGTCAATGGGACTATTTTCATTGATTGGCGCCCTAAAAACGCGAGAGTCTCAACTTGTCAATGTCAAGGAAATTTCAGGGTCTTCCGCTGGTGCAATAATAACTTTATTTTTGGCTATGGGGATGTCAGTAGATGAAATTCTAACCACGTCATTATCCATTAATATCCCCAATTTTGTTAAGATACGTTTGGGCTCCTTTTTTAACAAATTTGGATTTGTTGATATGGCTCCTATCCGTAAAAAGTTAGTGGAAATATGTGGTTCTGACCCTACATTCAAAGAAGTCGATATGAAGATATACATCTCGGCATTTTGTATGAATACATCAGAAACTGTGTATTTTTCAAAGGATACGCATCCAGATATGAATGTTATTGATGCCGTGTGTATGAGTATGGCGGTACCTTTCATATTTGCGTGTGGTAAGTACGAAGGTCAAACCTACGTCGATGGAGGTATGAAAGAGGAATTTCCATTGACACCATTTTTTGATAAAAAACCACACGAAGTTACGTGTATTAAAATTAAGATGAATCGAATGTATCAAGACGATATTCAAACACCAAAACAATTCGTTGAAACCCTTGTGCGTTCAGCACTTTCTAATCGGGTCACCTACGATACACCAATAGAAATACTCGAAATCAATGTCGAAGATACAGATGTTTTTGATTTCAACATGAGTTATGAAGAAAAAATTCAATTATTTAACAGAGGATATCTGACTACTTAATCACTTTTTTTTTGTTAGTTTAAAATATATGACAGACCCGTGTAAAAAGAGCACGAGCGTTAAAGTTCTCCGGAATGTGGTTAAAATCAGAACCGGGAAAACAACCAAACTAACAAAAAAGAAGATTTGTGAAGCATACACCAATATCCAGGAAGGGAAAATGCTGTTGCCACCCCTTATTCTTACTCCAGATAGAACATATCTACTGGATAAGAAATCACCGTTTGATTCGAATGATTATGAGAAATTGTTTGATACATCTTCGAGTAGAATAGTCTTAAAGAATTTAGCTGAAAAGATCAATATCAAGAAGGTTGAGGCGTTGACTAAGAAGCAACTCACTGATACAATTCTAAAACGTCTTCAGTTTTTGAATATATCAGAACCCATCAAACTTGGTAGAAAACAAACTTCTATATCGTCTCCAGTCACAGCAGTGAAAAGGATTACACAACAACGTCCCTCAGCAGTACAAAGTACAGCAGCGAAAGTTGTATCGTTTTTCAAAGAACCCACAGCAGTGAAAAAGACCCCCACAGAAGTGCAAAGTACAGTAGTAAAAGTTGCACCTGAACAGGTTAAGGTTATATTAGGTAACAGAAATTATGACCTATTATTTGATCCGAAAACTAAGAGAGAAGAACTTCTTCGGATAGCCACTAAGGTTGGTGTAGAGAACGCGGATAACATGACAAAAAAGGAATTAATTGAAGCGACCACAAAACGTTTGAGATTTATGAGTAATCGAGGTTTAACCTCGAAAAATATAAAAAGCGGCGCGAAGGTACCATTTTTCCCCAAACCCTCTAATCAAGCCCCACCTATGACAACCCCTGCATTTTTACAACAAAAACCGGGTAGTGTTAGTGCTCCCCCAACCGGTGGGCCTCCAGGTGGCGTACCAAATTTGTTAAAAAGGCGAACGGTAGTGCCAGTACCCCAACTCCCCCCGATGCCAGGTCCACCACGACCCAATAATGTGAGGCCCAACACTTCTAACACTGGAACCGGTAACAACAACGTGAGGCCCAACACTTCTAACACTGGAACTGGAACTGATAACAACAACGTGAGGCCCAACAACAATGTGAGGCCCAACAACAACGTGAGGCCCAACAACAACGTGAGGCCCAACAACAATGTGAGGCCCAACACTACTAATAGTGGCACCGGTAACAATAATGTGAAGCCTAATAATGGTATAGGTAGGAATAATAAACCTACGACCAATGTGCCTCCTAAGAAGGGTAAAAGCTTCTTCAATTATTTCAAAGGTGGTAAGAAGAAGAATGTAGTTCCTACATTAGAACGCCAAGATGCAATGAAAAAGAAGGGTAAAAGCTTCTTCAATTATTTCAAAGGTGGTAAGAAGAAGAATGTAGTTCCTACATTAGTCACCGAGAATGCGACGAAAAAGAAGGGTAAGAGCTTCTTGAATTATTTCAAGGGTGGTAAGAAGAATAATGCCATTGTGAAGCCACTCCCACCCAACGTGAAGCCCAACAAGAATGAGAATAACAAAATAAATAACATGACTGAAAATTTAGTAAACGAAACAGTGATTAATGAGTTGAATAAACTTGTACCCGTTTCAACAAAAAACACTGTTACGAATTCTACACTAAACAACGTTCCAAATAAGAAGAATAGTGCTCAAATAAATAACATGATGGAAGAATTGATAAATAACGCTGTCAATGACGAGTTAAATATTCAAGCGATTAAAAATATTCAAGCGATTAAGTCTACAAAGGTGAAATCTAATGTAACCAATAACATTTTGAATTCTATGCGTACTAATATTGGTAAAAATATTAATAGAGTCAACGATGCTAAATTGAACACTACACGTACAAATGAGGCTAAAGTGAATAATATGATGGAAGAGTTAATAAACAATACTGTCAATGAAGAGTTGAACACAAATGTAACCAATAACATTTTGAATTCTATGCGTAAAAATGTAGGTAACAATATTAACAAGAAAACGAAGTCTAATAAGAAGAAAGTTAACAATAATACTTTATCGAGTGAACCAATAAAAATGAAGCCCAAACTGAGATTAGGAGGGCGAGCAGCTGAACCTAATCAACTTACAAATGAAATTATGAATAAATTAAAGAATGACATATCATCTGAGATTAGCAATGCCAAAATAGCTAATAACAAGAAACCCATTTACAACAATAACTCGAATTCAAATAACAATAACAATACTACACAGAATAATCCCTTATTTGAACCAAACATGCAAAATAACCCTCTGTACTCTAACAACAACAATGTACCCAAGGAAGTTGAGCAACAAGAGAACAACAAAAACTCAGAATCCAATGAATTGAGTAAGCACATAAACAATTTGGGATTACCAAATGAGAACAAGAAGAAGTTGATGAACTTATTCAATAACACTAACCAAACTCTAGGAAACGCTAAACGAAATGCAAATACATTGAGTAACACTAGAAAGTTACAAAACAGTTTAAACAATAATGGTGAAATTTCTGCCACATCTCTTACAGAGGAAGTAAATTTTAACTCGGAGAGGGAGAGACTGAAGAATAAAATTACAAAGGAATTGAACTTGCGACCAAATAACGATGGTGTTTTCCTAGAAAGAAAGGGACCCTTAAAAGGTAAAATTGGTCTTTGGGCACGAGAGTTGAGAGCGGCGAAGAACGTAGAAAACCTGAAAACTATCGAGAATAAGTTGAATGAAAAGACCGAACTTCGCAGGAACATAGAGAACAAGTACACCAAGGCGGGTCTCACAAAGGTTGAGAAAATGAATCACCGAAGAAAAGTTGTAAAGTTTGTGAACAATGTTGATGAGAGACGCAAGCTTGTAGAAATTCAAGTGAAGAATAGAGTGAACAATAATACAAACTCTGTAGTATCTAACTATAATTCAAATGAACCCAAGAAGAAGATGAAGTATGGATCTCGTGAGAATTTCATAAATGCTAAAAATGATGAACTCCGGGAATTAGCAAAGAACACGAGTACAAACTTCGGTAGAAATATCGACCGCTTGGCATCTCGAACAAACGTAACAAAACTTCGTGGGCGAATCGAAGGAGCTGTTCGTAGAAATGAAGCTGAGACCCGACCGCGCGAAGAACGCAGGGTCAATAACAGGGCTGAATTAAAAAATTTGAAGAAGAAAGTCAAGAAGAATAACCCCGGATTTACCCCAAAGAAGATAAATGCAGAAGCTAGGCGAATAAGAGCCCTAAGTCGACTGTAAAATATATAAAAAGTAACTAAAATGAATCATCCCGACGACGACTGTACCGTGATTACCGACATGCCTCTCAGCGACGAGGTTGCCGATTTCATCGAAAAGGGTCTTGATGGGGATGCAGATGTGAAGGAGTGGTGTGATAACCACCTCGAAGATGTTGTGGCCATATATGAAAAGTATGGACATTCGTACATGTCATATAGGGATGCGGAAATGGTGTTATTATTTGCGAAAACGTTATACGAGAATAATATTCCAGACACACATGAAAAGTTGTCTCTATTTGTGGCATGCCAGGATTGAAGTGATGGTAATTTAAAGAAATAAACTCCCTTTATATTAATGACAACTTGTGATGTATGTTGCGAAAAATTCAATAAGGTAAAACACAAAAAGGTTGAATGTCCTTTTTGTGATTTATCGAGTTGTCGCTCATGCAGTCAAAGATATATATTGGAATCATTTGAAGATCCACATTGCATGGGGTGTAAGACGCGTTGGAATAGAGAATTTATAGATTCATTTTGTACGAAAGTTTTTAGAAACACCCACTATAAAAATCATAGAGAAACTGTACTATTCGAGCGAGAAAAAAAATTAATGCCACAAACACAACCGGAAGTTGAAAGAATTCTTCAAATGAGATCATTACGCCATATTCTTACACGTCAAAAACAAACACTTATTGAATTACATCACACACATAATATCAATTATGACACGTTGACTATTCATCCAGAAGTACTCATATTGTACAGGGAAATGGAAAAAACATATCAACATTTAAATCAAATACGTAGTCAGGTTACAAGCTCAGAGTTTGAAACGAGGCATTTCACGCGTCAGTGTCCATCGGAAGAATGTAAAGGGTTTTTAAATGAAGATTGGTATTGTGGGTTGTGTTGTAATAACTATTGTAAACAGTGTAATGAACCTGAAAGTGATGATCATGTATGTGATTCCGAAATTGTAAAAACTATGCAACTCTTAAACAAAGATAGTAAATCATGTCCTAAATGTGGTACAGTTATACATAAAAGTAGTGGGTGTATGCAGATGTGGTGTGTAAATTGTCATACCGCATTTAATTGGAGGACAGGTGAAATAGAGACTGGCCGTGTTCATAATCCACATTTTATAGAATTTAAAAAGAAATTGATATCATCCCGTGAGCATGGTGACATTCCATGTGGAGGGGTACCAACCTTTAGAGAACTTAGGGAAAATCACGCATCAAATGAAATGCTCCAGTATATGATGTTAGTAAACCAATTGGAGCGAGAGCTTTTATTTTTGAATATAGAACCAATTGATAACATACCCACACGTATTTGTTATATGTTAAATGATATATCCGAAGAGAACTTCAAGATATTTTTACAACGACAAGAGAAGTTTCTCGATAAATCAAAAGAGGTTTATCATATATTTGAGCTTATCTCTCACACTTGTGGGGATCTTCTCAGACAATATATTATCGAACCAGATAAACATGATGATATACTAAAACAGATGGAATTTATTTTAGAATACTCCAACGATATATTCCAAATAATAAGATCTAGGTATAATTCAAGTACACCGAGACATATCGATGTTTTATAGAAAACCACAGGTTATAAAGGGGATTCTGTCTGATAAAGAAAGAAGATATATAATTACACTCGCTGAAGATAAACTAGAAGATTCTAAAATCACAACCGGTAAAATTGTTAATGAGAGTATTAGGAAAAGTAAAACAGCGTGGCTCTCAAAAAATGATCCGATAGTAGATCGTATCATCCGAAAGTGTCTAAAATACACTGATAAACATGTAACGAACTTTGAGAAGTTACAAGTTCTCAAATATGAGAAAAATGGTCATTACAAATACCATCAAGATTGTTTCATCGGTGACAAAAATAAACGAATACATACATTCATTTTAGCTCTTAATGATGACTATGATGGTGGAGAAACACATTTTCCTCATCTAAATAAATCGTATAAATTGAGTGCTGGGGATGCTTTATTTTTCGATACCCTAGACAATTGGGGGTGTATGTCGTCCAAGGCTTTACATGGTGGGTTACCTGTAAAGTCTGGTGAGAAGTGGATTTGTAATTTATGGGTTCGAAAATACCCGTATTTATTCTAAGTATTCCGCACAGGCAGTCTTACATACCGGGTCCTTTGGGTCTAGGTCACACACAGTTTTGCACACACCACGGATGTAACCCTCACATTGTTTTTTACACGTTTTCTGCTCACTTTTCATTTTCGGGTCATTGAAAAGTTCGGCGGTACAGTCATTAGAACAAGATGTGAAAGTTTTGGTGTCCCCATTTACTCGTATACCCTCACTCATTCCCTGTAGAGTGAGAACGTCCGTGTAGCTTATCTTGCTACCGGTCTCACTGAGAGAAGCTACAAAACCTTGTACGTCGGGGTAAGTATCTTTAGTTTCCTCGGTCTCCTCGGTCTCCTCGGTCTCCTCGGTCTCCTCGGTCTCCTCTACATCACCATCTAAGTTTTCCGTCTGGGTCTTGAGGGCGATGATAGTTATGAGTGCTGCGACCAAAACCAAAACAAACCTCCAATCAATCTTCATTATATTTATATATACTTATATTTTTTTACGCCTGTACTTCACCACGTTCGATAAGTTTCTTACGATTCTCAAGATGGAGTCCTTCGACTAGAGATTTGTTTTGTGCACCATAGGGGACAGCGTATCCCTCGTCAACTAACCATTTATTCACATTGGTCCATACTCCATCCTCAGAAACCCAAACCTCTCCGAGTACACGACCAAATTTACCCCTAGAATCCGCCTCTGGGCATCTGAGTTCGATATAGATATCATCCTTCTCAGACGCGACAACCTTTAGACACCATTCCTTGAGCTTCTTCTTCGAGAGGAGACCAAACACCTTTTCCTCCTTATCCGAAGTACGAGACTCTGGGGTGTCGATACCTAGAAGGCGAACACGTTGTAAGAGGACATCTTATAATAGTAGTTGTACTTAAAACTTTAATACCTTCGTAAAGTATGGGATTTTTATCGACATTTGTTTATTTCTTTCAAGAAAAGCATAAATATTGGAGTAAGCAACCCGTTTCACGAGATCATAATGAGGAGGGTATAATATCCAATCTGATACCATTTCCACTTCGAATTAAACAACCAAATCAACTCGTGAAAGTTGATCCCGATAATAAATCATTTCATAATGTTTTAGCTAACTTTTTATCTATACATTACATCAAGGGTTACGTTTTCAATGAAAATGATATTTCTTGGTATTTATCACACCCTTACTTAAACGGTGACAATATTTTAAACCTAAAAAACGAAAATATGCTTATAGCCAATATAGTGGCTAAACCATATAAACTATGTCTAAAAAATGATATTATAAATACTCATTATGTTGATTTGTTAACCGTGCACAAGGATCATAGAAGTAAAAACTATGCCCCACTTGTTATATCACACACAGCTAAAGAGTCTTCGAATAAATATTCAAAGGTGTTCATTTTTAAAATAGAACAAAAAAGGTTACCATTTAATCATATATGTAAAATGAAATTTTATTCATACGCAACGAATAATACATTATCACCAAACAGTTCTCATCTTTTAAAGCATTCGACCTCAACGGATATGGTGTATATAAAACAATTATACAATACAAGTTGTTCCAGGTATAAATGTTACCCAATATTTGACGAATACCAGTCAAAATATATACACTCCTCTAAACTGGGTGTATACGAATCACTTATAATAATGGAAAATGGTATACGTAAAGGTGTATTGACATACGTGGTAAATGATATGATGAATTATAAATATCGAGTGATGGAAATTGTTTTACTTTTATATGAGGGAACCGATTACACAGATTTATTCAAACAAATAAACAAACACTGCCGCGCTAAAAAAATAGATGCGATACTATGTTTAAATATAGGTGAAAATAACAAATTTATCAAAAAATTTAATTTCGTACCAGGTTTCGATACGTATTTGTATATGTATAATTATCACATTAACGGGACATTGAGACCAAGTGATATTTTATTTAATTTTATCTAAAGGTTAAAACTTTATTACCCTCATATATTAGATGAAGTGTGTGGCTACCTTCTCTGAGAACAGTCTTTACAAGATTAAATTAGCAAAGACTCGTAAGAATGTTCTCGAAGCTATGTACCAACGACCAAGTATCGCAGAGGTGAGGCCGATCAAGGAAAATTTGAGACTTCGTTTACGATTCACAGAAGCGATAAAAGAAGCACAAGAAATGTGTGAAATGGATAAGGACTCATCGGAATGCCACTGGGCTTGGTATGAAGTGGATGAGTTAGAGGATTCTATACTACGTCTATATCCCTATAGATAGTGATATTTGGTGGGTCGTCGTCGTACCCATAATACTTAATAGATATCCCGAATAGATCTAACATTTCGGGATTAATGTCTTCATTCATATATTTTTTCCAGTTTTCCAGAGTCGTATGGAAATATTCAACACCATCCTCTGAAAATACAGCTATACGCATAAATGGCTGACTACGTAGTTTTCTCATATATTCGTAAACAGCTTCAGGTAAGGGTGTAGTTCTACTATAGACTGAATTTAAGATGTCAATAATGTAATATCCATGTGAATCACAAATTATATTGACTTGCATTTTGGGAAAACCTTTGATATACGCTTCAAGATCTGCATTACTAGGGAGGGTTGTATATATTGGTGTTTTTTCACATATACACTCCTCATGATACCCAACACCCGGATGTGTATGATATGATATTTTAGAATACCACACTCGTTCAATTTCACGAGTTTCGACTCTGTTTCGTTTTTTTGATGTAACCTGTGTTAGTGTACTAAATTTCAAATTATCATATTCTATACCACCCGCATATTCCCACCGTCTGAAAGAAGATACTCTACTAATCTCTTTCAATTTGTGGACTACTTCACGAGACAATTTCATTCTTTGTCTTCTTAACATCATATTTGGACGCACAAGTCCTACTCTCATCGATATCTTATTATACACTGAGACTTTATCGGGTCTTGTTTTTGACTATAACTAAACCCTGAATGTTTGGGGGGAAGTCTAAGAAGAATTTTCTCCTTTCTATAGAATCCTGTGCTGCAAAACGAGTTATTCCGTTGATGTTTTCTCCAGCTATGAGGGCGCGGATGTAGTCCATAAAAGTCACATAGAATGTTGTACACACACCGATTCGGTTATTGTTATTAGCTTGTAAATTTGGACCATTATAATATTTAGTGAGTTTATTGTTAGTATTCTTGATTCCCCACAAATTTTTGATGATTGGTACTATCTTCTGTCGCATAGTTTTACCCCATACAGAATCTTTCGATGCTTCGCCATGTGGATCAAATACCCACATCCTAAAATTTGATGTGTAAACACCTGGGTCAACTAAGACACTTACAGCGTGTCCAGTCGTTTCACCTCGCATAGCGACCATAAAAAAATGAACTTGTTTAGATGCGGAGATTCTAGAAGATGTATTTGGTGCACCTTGACTTCTCACAATCGCATCTATATTTTTTAATATACCATGTTGATTGGTGGCTATACTATAGTCTAAATAAGCAGAGACGACACTCGCATCGTCAAAGGTTTTTTGTGCTCTCTTCATATACCGTGCGATACCACCACACGATGACCTCATACCGAACCCATCTACAGATAGATTTGGTAAATCGACCTCGCGTTTTCTATACGCCTTAGCCTGATTATTGTTACTATTACTGTTATTGGCGCGACGTTTCTTCGTACCATTTTTGGTACGGTTAGGTCCCTCGTTTATATTCATGGGTGAGGGGGCAATCTTAACATATATAGAGAAATTTAAACAATCTTTATAAATGATGTGGGACATCGAACAATTATTAAAAGAGGTATACTACGAATTAGGACCAGGGTACAGTGAGAGGGTATACCATAACGCAGTTGAGGTTGTACTGAGAGAGAATAGGATTCCATACGAATCGGAAAGGCATATTTTGGTCAGCTTTAGGGGACACGTCGTGGGACAATTACGAGCTGATATTATTATAGACGATAGCATAATATTAGAACTTAAGGCTATTAAGACTCTGACTGACGGGATGGAGTTACAGGCTCAAAAATATCTTGACTTGACAGGACTGAAGACGGCGTATCTGGTGAATTTTCCTCTTCAACCTGGTCGGGAGGTGGAGATTCGTAAACTTGCATTAGGACCATCAGCGGGAGAACTCTCGCGAGTTTTTGATAAAATGCGCGATCATCATCATACTGTGTCTGCGGAGCTAACACCGCGGATTGTAGGAGTTCACGAGCTGTCTTCAAGTGAAACTTCGCCTGCTCCATGCAGTGCTGAACAGCGGGATCCGTTTCGTTAATATTTTCTAGGTGTGGATGTGTGTGAGACTCCATGTCATAAAGTGCGGATAGGGCTTCATCGCTCATTTTCTTACGAATTACACTTTTTGAGTGCACTTAGGTATAGAACATTTATTATTAGTCTTGAAACATTTGAGACAAACAAAATGTGAACATTTTCTATATTTGACACATTTAATAGTCTTGTGACAAATTGAACATTCATCATCTTTGAATTCGAGAACCTCATTCTTGAATCTCCAGAAACATGAAGTACATACTTTCAATATTGGATCATACATTTTATGACACACTAAAAAGTTTGGACACTCTGTCATTATAAAAATATTTGATTACTTCTTTAAATACATCTTTATCTTTTCTAAAAGTTGTTTCATAATATAAAAAGTAATTATATTGTAGGTATAAACTCCCATTTGAGATCATAACAAATCTTTTTCCATATAACATCTTGTTGATATAATTTTTCTTTAGACTTGAGTAAGGGAAAATATTGAAGGTACTCATCCTCGCTGAGAAGTTCACAAAATTTATAGAGAACATAGGAGTAACTGAGGAAGTTTTTCCTTTCCATGGGACAGTTATCATCGAATGGTTTTTGAATATCCTTGAACATTATTCGAAGATATTCTTCCAACTCTTGTGGCATATTTGGGGGTTTAATACCACTAAGAATATTGGCTATATAGGGAACATGTTCATAGTATTTATTCAATCTTAATTTTTTCAACAAACCCCTAACCTTTGCGTGTGTGATATCTTCTACTTTCTTAACCTTCATTTTCTTGAGTTCGGAACGCAACTGTTCCATGACTTCTGGAGGTATAGTAGTCGTCTCTTGTGCTTGAAATTGTGACAACCATTCATTGAAGTGATTTTCCCTCTTGTATGAATAGTTTACAATTTTTTCAGATGTTTCTTGTTCTTCTTTGTAGGTCAGTTCTTCACTGATCGCTCTAGCAATTATTACTCCACAACCATCGCACACTAAATCAGCGGTTTGTGTGTAATGAATAATATTACTATCTGGACATGTCAAACATATATCAATCGTCTTCTGTATCGGTCTATATATATTTTGTTTTTCTACTTCAACAAGGTAATCTGTGAATATATCCTTTCTTTTTAGACCGATGGTTTCTTTGACATTAAATATATTATCGGTATTTATTTTATCTTCACCATCATCTATATGTAAATTCATGAACGGCATACACTTTATCATATATTCCGACATGTCACTTTCATATTTTCTACGATTACCTGGGTCATTTTCTATGAGTTTTGACCATTCATCCAATTTATTGTTATATCTACTTAAAAAATTACCTTCCATCCTTATAAAGAGATGCTTACCAAAGTTTTAAGTAGTATTTTCTTCTTCTACAAATACATTGTCACACCTAAAGATTACACGATCATTTCTGAAGAACTTGAATATATGATAGATCACAACTTAGACTATATGATTGAAGATGATTTTTGGATGAAAGAAAGTAAAGATTGGGAAGATGAAATTCTTGATGAATACTACACGAATGTCACAGGTATGAAATTTCGTAAGACGATAGTTCCACAAAATGTCAAGTATATAATCCTCCGGGTAAAATATTACTTCAATGGTAAGAAGTACACGGGTATCTCGAATGATATCAATTTCAAACCTGGTCAAGGCGAAGATAATGCAATGCACTTTAGTATCCCTTTGAGTAGTGCCTGGATCGTTGATCATGATGATAAACCGATACGAGACATTACTGAAAAAGTGAAACGATATATGGGTCCTCGGTGTGATTTCCACACTCAAAAGGTTTCAATCGAGCAATTTTTATATTACGATCGAGAACACTTGAAGGAATGTTTACCTAAAATTATTATAAAAAATTCATTTGGTATGTCAAAAACAGTATCGACATTGGAGAACTTTACAACAGATCTTCGGGTACCTTAGTTGCTAAATAGAACTTGAGCTCGCCCAGATTCGCGACGTTATACTTTAAAATCAAAAATCTATTTCCAGTTTCTTGTATAATTTGCACAGACGCACACATACTCGTCGCCTTTGTAAAGATATTCAGATATTTCAGACTATATAAACCCGTAATATATGGACTTTCTTCGGGGCATTCTATACATGTCTCTTGATTTGCGAAATCACCTTCACATTTTAGCTTAAGCTGTTTACCATCACGGGTAATACCAATCTCTGAACCGAGATTGTACATATCACGGCACAATCTCTGAAAATCTGATGAGGGTAGAATTGTCACCGTGGACATCTCAACTTCAGGAACTTCTATACGACTTTCATTGATATCTAACAGTTTAAGTTGAAATTTAGAACTCGTCTTTTTTGATTCACTCGTAATTGTAATATCCATATATTCTTTCGATGTAATTTCAATTTGAAGAACGTCATTGTTTGTAATTATTTTCAGTAGCTTGAAAGTGTTTGAAATATTGATACCGGCTATAATTTCTTCTTGATCACAGTGGTATTCTTCAAAATTGTCAGCCGCTAAGAACATATCAATCAATGATGTTCTTGCAGTATCCAGGGTAACAATATACATTCCCTGTGGCCTAAAGTAAATATTCACGTCATTGAGTATATCCTTTAAAACTTCAAAAGTTGACTTAAAAGCAGATGCTTGTATTGAAACCAATTTCATGTCTATAAATTTTATGCGTTACATCTTTAAATCTGTATACGCTTCACCTTTAGATACATCTCTACTTATTTTCTCTTCGAGTTCTTTAGTCATCGCGGGCTGAAGAGATTGTCCATAATTATCGAGGTAGAAGAGGGACGTGTCTCTCTCATTACCGTCTATACTGGACATAGAACATACATCTCCAAATCCTCCATGGTCAATCTCTTTCTTTGGTAGGAGTGAGTCTAACCAGTTCTTTATTTCGTTACCCACGAGAATCTTTCCATTTTTAGTGAGCATGGTGGGAACACGGTTGATCTTATTTTGAAAGTTTCTAGGTATCCCCTGTGTATTCACATTATGGAATTGTACGAGTTGTTTCAATTGCGCATGACTTTTGATATACTCAATGATATCCATAGAGTGTTTACACCTTGGACTGTAGATAAGCAGCGACATTCTAATATTTATACGGTATTTAGTAAAAAAATATTAACGCACTATAGTAAAGATGAAGGTATATATGATTTTGCTTCTCATTCTCTTGGTAATTTTATTGACCAGGCGTGAACCATTCACTGAGATTTTCGGTTTTTCAGGATACACCAAACCCGTAGACTATATCCGTCTCAACGATCCCAGACCAAACCTAACAGGGTACAAGGAGGTTGAGGCTTCAGTGAACCATGACATGATGGACATCTTCACCATTCAAGCGAATAACGAAATCTCCAAGCGAATAGGTACCCCCACCTATATCATAGAAACTGCTAAAATTAAGAAATATAATGGGCAAGAGAATGACATTTATGAGTGTGCATTTATGGTCATGAAAAAGGGAGGTTTCTCGTACGGCTTTTCTATCGTAGCTTCATTCGAGGTGAAAGGTGATACCACAAAACTCACATCCCTTCGTTCCCAGCCAATCGATAGTGAAGAGTTGAATGATGTAAAAGCTTTTACAGACGGGTCCCCTGGTCAAGAATTCATTAAATTTGAGTTAGTCAAGGAGGTTGCCACACCAACCATAAGTGAGTTTGAAGAGGCTAAAAATAAGTTAATGTAATTGTAATGATCAACATCAATGACATTATAAAAATTGATGAAAAGAAGAAAGTGATTAAAAAGGAAATATATACTAAAATTTATGAACAGTTTTCTTCTAAGATAAAACAGTCAGTCGAATTTGGTCACAAACAAGTATTTTTAACCATACCTCTTTTTTTAATAGGGTATCCTGTATTCGATAGATCATCCGCGTGTCGTTATGTGGCTAGACAATTCATAAGGGGTGGATTCACTGTCCAGTTTATAAGCGAGTATGATTTATACGTTGCATGGCCTAAACCCAAAAAGGTAAAGTGTAAGAATGATGATGATGACGACGACGATTCAGGATTTCCAAATCTCATGAATCTTAAGAAGATAGCGAACAAGTACAGGGGGGGTGCGTAGGAAATAAGCTTTTTAAAAACCCTATTAATCATAAATGGACAACTTGAACGTACTCGTCGAGGCTAAGAAGGAATACCTCGGACAGTTATGTCTCATCATGTGCCCCCCTATGATTGAAGTTTTTGATGAAATGTACAAGGAATCTATTAAGATTTCCAAGGGGCGGAAGATCCTCATCATGTTCCAGAAATTACTGAAAGAAGTTCCCAACTGGTCTAATGCAATGTCTAAACAACATACGGATAATATCGCCGATAGATGTGCCTGGTTCAATGATCTTTTAGCCGCTGTTTTTGTAGCGTGCACCAAGATTCTCTCAGCTGTTCGTCTCAAGGCGGGTAATAAGAAAATTTCACTTAAATTACCAACGAATGAAGTCTTCATTCAATCTTGTTACAATAACATCGCCAAGGATCTGTACAAGGATCCGTACATTTTCCATAATGAACAAAGTGAATATACACGCGATGAAAGTTTAACGATGCGTTTTTGCACCGCCATTGAAACCACTGTCAAAGAGTTGATTCCTGTTCAACAAATTCTTCAAACATATATGTCCCAAGAATCTAGAGATATAGATCTTAATGGTGAGGTTGAAGATACCATAGACCCGGACGTGGTAGATGAAATGGAGGAACCTATGTGTGAACCGGTGGATCCTCAGGAGCTTACATCCCCTGAAGGGGAGGAAGTATACGGACTCGCTAACGAGTTCAAGACCGTTCCGGGTGTTCATACTCAACCCGAGCCTGAGCCCGAGCACGAACCCGAATTTAGACCACAAGCCCAGGAGGAAGATGAAGGTGTTTTATTTGGTGACGCACCAGAGCAGCGTACAAAAAAACTTGCCTATAATTAAATGGAGTCGTTGTCAGAACATTTCCGTGACCCACTCAGTGCCGCATTGATTGCAGGTTTAATAACTGCTGGTTACATTCATCTCAAAGCTCACCTCAATAATGAAGGTAAATTAGAATTAAATAAATATACAAAACCCGCTGTCTTAAATGCGATACTCGTATTTTTCATTATCTCTAATGGTTTAGGTAAAAAGGAGTCTATATCTACAGATCCTTTCTGAAACTTAAAGATTACAGGGTTATATTAAGAAAATGGCTTCCGTTACTGCGTTCAACGATATGATGGGTCAATTTCTTGTGGAATTGCACAAGACTCTTCCAGAGGAAAAAGGCATTAAGAAAATGTTGACGTCTTTCGACGTTTTGAAATCCGCCAACCCCCGTCTCGTTGTGGATGGTTTTATGAGTGGTGTGACACCTTACGCTGGACATATCTCTTCCAAGGATGAACAGTTTATTCTAAAGGAAATTGAGAACGTTGATTTTCTCAAGGATCTCGATGTAAAGTCGTATTGGTCCAAGTTATCGGATAACACAAAGGAAGCCACCTGGCAATACCTCCAGACATTATACATGCTTGGTAGTACCATCATCTCTATCCCCGCCGATACGTTAGCCATGATCGAAGGGTTAGCAAAGGATTGTGCTGATAAAATTGAAACTGGGGATGGGGGGATTGACCAGGAGGCGTTGATGAAGATGATTGGTGGCATGATGGGCGGCATGGGTGATCCTGGTCAGGGTCTTCTCAAAAAATAAACCTTAACCTATATTAAATGAAAGCCTGGTTCGACGATCCTAAGCAACTCATCAGACGTGACCAGATTTCTCAATTTTGGCCGACTAGTGAGCAAACACCAGAAGATCGAATTAATGCAGCTTCCCGATTTATAATTTATATTGCTACCGTCATATTTTTAATTCGCCGTGATCCCAGGGTCTATGTTTTGGCTTTGACAGTTCTGACTGTTATTTTTGTTTTATACAAAACCAATATGGTGAAAGAGACGTCCAAATATTCATTGAAGACGACTTCTAACTGTCAAGAACCAACTCGCGATAACCCTATGGCTAACGTGCTCATGACAGATTACACTGATGCACCCAACCGTTTAGAGGCGTGTTATTACTCACACCCTAATAAGTTCGTCACACAAGACGTACCTTTCGATTCAGGACGTTCTCGTTCGTCGTTACCAAAATTTCAGAAAAATGCTATAGAAAGGCAATTTGTGACGACCCCTGTGAGTCAAATACCAGGTGATCAAACACAATTTGCTGAATGGTTATATGGACCCAAGAATGGACCGATGTGCAAAAGTGATTCCAGGTACTGCAATCCTGATGCGCGTGGTGTTCAATTAGAGGCTTTCGCTGGTCTCGGTGGAGATGGTGACATTAGAGGTCCCCGAGGTGGTGGTCGTGTGCGAGGTGGTGGCGGAACCTATAGTTAGATTAATATTCTCGTGTAATAATAAATGGCGTATCAACTCCAACCTGGTCTCTCGATTGTTGAAAACGCTGGTGCCCTACCAAGTGTGAAAGCGACTGATGAGGTATTTGTTTACCCTCAGCCCAGTCAATTAAATTATGGTTCTCGCCCCAATACCATGCTTTATGGAACTGCTCCATACAAGGCTGGTAAGGGTTCCCCAGCTGAATACATAGAAACATCCGATCAACTTCGTCCCCAAGCTACTACCCGTTTCAATAAGGTCATCGTACCAACCTATGAACGTAATCTATTCCCCCTCACCAACATGGATTGTAAGGTCCCTCTTCGTACAAGAAGTTATGAACCTTCGAGCACCCGCGCTGAGCTCCAGAATGGTTTGTTTGACCAAAGATATATTAATAAAAATGTTAATAAGAAGTAAGAATGGCTGACCCAATTTCATTACTCGCCGTGGCCGGACTGGTCTACGCCGGGCGTTCTCTCAGTAAGAAACCTGAAAATTATACATCCATCTCCGAAAGATCTGAAAGCCCTAAGGAAACTCAATTCCAAGATTTCAAGGAAAATGATTTTGTATCCCGAGTAGCTGCCCCACAGAAGAAAGAAGTTGAAAGTTTCGCAGATATCTCCAGGCAACACCGTAGTGGTGGTCAAGAAGTTTTAGATTTACGCAATCGTATGTATGACCAAGGTCGCATGAATAATCTCTCTCCCGTCGAAAAACAACTCGTCGGTCCAGGTCTCGGTGTCGGTGCTCATGTACCAGCTGTTGGTGGTTTTCAACAATCACTGCGAGTTAACCCAGTCAACGTGGGTGAATATAGACTCACTACATTACCAGGACGCAGTGGTCCTGCCCACGATGTTACAGGTGGTCGTTCGGCGAAGGTTGGTGAGTTGACACATAATAAGCCTGCCACTACTACTCACCTCCCTAGTCGTTTACCCGCCATGCCTGGCCGTGCCCAAGGTATGTCTGGTGTTGTCCCCCGCACAGAGCATGAGAAGACTAAGAGGACCACCAACCGTTCGGAAACTGGTGTTCGCACCGATGGTTTAGGTTTCAACGGTGCCAGACGCTTCATACCCGCTCAGACTCTTGTACAGAATCCTACGAGGTTCAGGACTGACCGCAATGATGAACAATACATATACAACAATCAACCCACTCCAGGTATTGCCAACTTTGTCGGTGGATACACAAATAGCGCAGCCGCACAGGTTAATGCTAAGAGTAATGAGGAACTGATGAAATATGGTTTCCGCCCCGAAGATCGTCGTGGTAAACCTAACCGCATGGGTAACGCTGGTCGCATGAATGTGCGCGAGAGTGCTCTCAAGCAAGGTGGTAAGCTGACAGCGGTTCGTTCTGATACTACTCGCGTCGATGGTCGTGTCAACGCGGCTAGTGGTGGGTGGACGCAAAATTACAAGAACAACGAGTACCATCAGTTCAATGCCTACAAGGGTAACGAAAACCCCAACTCCAGGCGTCTCGATATCGCGAAGACACAACTTCAGAATAACCCATTATCTCACAGTCTTTCTCAATAAAATTTCACTTTGAATTAGATAAAAACACTCATTAAAATAGTATCCCGTTATTTTAATGAAGGTTCATAACCTTAATATCGATAGTAGTCAGCGCCAGTCGAATGTGCACCCATATGCTAATACCTACGTCATTCACTTAGAAAACCCAATTTATGACGTGTCTCAAGTTAAATTGATTTCTGCGCGTATACCTACACCACAATTAACAACATGTGCATCAAATAAAAGTTTCAGTGTAGATGGAACAGTCATAACTTTAGATGAAACGAATTATTCATCTGGAACTGTACTCGCTTCAGATCTCGCTATCAAACTGGCACCACCCGGATCCAATGTAGATTCCGTCGTATTTGATACCGATACAAATGGTCTAGTCTTCTCAAATACCATAGCCGGTGACAATGATTTTACATTTGAATTTCATGACGGAACAAACGGGTACATGAGTACTTCATCTTCCGTGACGACACCACACCAAGTTTTAGGGTTTGGTTCAATTGACCATGCGTCTACGAACAAGGTACTCAGGTCTGGTGCTATTAATTTAGATGGTCCTAATTCCCTGGTACTTAAGGTTACCTCGGGATCAGACGGGTTTGATCAGGATGTATACACCTCTACACCCTTCTACACAGGTCATATACTTCTCAATGGTTCAGATGTTGTAAACTTTAATGGTACAGATGATCCGATCATACATCACTTTCACTCTGGACCACAAAAGTTTATAAAGGAATTGACAATCGAGTTTTTCTATATGAGTCATGGACGCCTCATCCCATATGATTTCAGAAATCAAGATCATTTATTGAAATTTGAAGTGACGTGCTCTACTGACAAACTCGCGAATCTTACGAAGGTTGTACTCGATGATGTTTTACCGAAAAAGGAGGAAAAATCGTTAATAAGCATTCCAGAGGAATTTAAGAATCCTTATAACCGTGAAGTGTTTGTTTATATTGGGGTAATTACCTTCCTGGGTATATTACTAATTTCTTTCATGAAAAGGAAAATTTAACGGGATACCGCGTAGACGGGCTGCGCAGGCTTGGAAACACGAGTGGAGACACTGGAGATCAGCATGTAGACCACGATCGAGAGGAGAGTGGTCAGGACAGCGGTGAGTGCGTATTGGGCACCACCATTCTTGGGCACCTTGACGACCTGGCTGATGGTCCAACGGACAACATCCATCCATGACATGGCGGCGGCGAAGGAGAAACCCGCCACGATTGCGTTGAGAGACTGGGTCTCGAGTTCTTGAGTGACAAGATTGACAGTCTTAAGAGCAGCCTTCATTGTGTTTTGTATACTATAGCATGGGAAAATATTTTACTCTGGAAGTAGCTCTTCTTTATCGATTTTTTTGTATCTTTTTTTCCTGAGTATTTTAGATTTGGTGAATAACTGTTCGTCATCGGACGAATCCGTAGTGTCTGAATCCTGATCATTACCTAATACTATAAGTTTTGTTTTCGTATTCGAAAAATTCCAACCATCAGGCTCCCATACTGTCATCCTTATTAATAGCATTTTTTAAGATTTGCTCAGCTGGATTGCGCGGCTCCCAATCGGACCAGTTATCATACGCCTGGTTGATTTGATTGTATAGGGGGTTATTTCCTGTATATCGTTTAAATTCAGGTAACTCATTCTCTGGGACAACCTCAATATCATCTTCGTCAGAATCATCAGAATCATACACGCCTGGGAATAAACTACCTGTCACCTGCCCAACTGTATGCATCGCACAATACCTAGATGCGTATTGCACATCTTGTGAAAGAACTACATTTCTTCCACAAGCTTTAGAGTACTCTGCTGCGAGTATTACACTCCGTTCGAGAACTGGCATAACAATGCCAGTCATTGCTTCCATATACTCGATCGCTACCTTGTTAGCTATATCGACACTGTTGCCCATTCCTGTCTTCATTCTATTTAATACTTATAATTAAAAAGAGTTTCAGCTTTTCCCCCACACACTCTTAAAACGTTGTAGTTTGTAGCGTACACTCGAATTTGTCGTGCAAAATCTGGACATGATGTCATACTTAGGTTCAAAATTGGCTCTTTTATCAAATTGAAGTTTATTTGACCAGTTGGATACCATTCTTCCGGTTGTAATGCGAAACTATACGAGTAAAATCTCCTGATGAGTTGTGTTTTAGAGTGGTGAATAGCCCCCTGTATAGCCTTTAAAAAGATGACATTCCCTGTATCCTTCGTTATGATATCTTCACCATCGAACTTTAACGTGAGATGATCTAAATTTTCGTACAGAATCAACTTTCCATTTTCAACATTTGATGTATTATCATAATCAAATGGAGTTACAAAGTTCCCCTGAAGAGTTGTATCGGCCGCGTTTACATTACTACCATGGCGCTGAATGACAAAATGAAGTTCTTTCACTGGGTTGTAAAAGTCAAGCTTAAACGTTCCATTATTTACACCCACACCGACTTCGAATGTATTCTGTTGAACTTGTGTAATTAGATAATCTCTCGATGTTTTTTCCATCTCTATTCTCTCTACCGAGTCGAGGAATACCACCTCTGTGCAAAGTGAAAACTCTTTGATTTTAGGTTTAAGACTCGCAAGAACCTCCCGTAAATTGACACCACCTGCTTTATAATTCCCCGTTATATGGACAACCAAGTCTTCAACACTTCTTAACTTGAATTCGATTTCGACTTCTTGATGTTTCATCCCACACATGGGTATAGCTAATTCTGGGTGATTGTAGAAATAAAACGGTATATCCACTAGAAACTCTTCATCTGTACCTAAACCCAATGTATTATGGATAATGATTCCACTGTTACCTTCAACCTCGGAAACTCTCTTGAATGTAGTTCTCAATGGATATTTACCGATGAGTTGTTCGAGTGCCTTTTGTTTTGTCTGTGTCATAAACTGTTCTGAGTAAATCTGGAGGTAATCACTCGTGATTCTCTCTATAACCTTCCCACCTATGAGTAGATCTACATGCTCTATGAGAGCGTGTCCTACTGACTCGATATATACAATATTCTGATCGAGTTGTGGAAGTTTACACTTTAGGGCTACACTCTGTAAAAGATCTCCTCCATTCTGTGGAATTTTGAATCGCACCTTTCTCCCGAAGGTGGCTTCACTTTCTGGGTCTACGTCGACATACTGTCTCGAAAAATTCGAATGTTTCTTGAATTTTTCTAAAAAGTATGTATAGTCTGGGTTTATCGTGAAATACTGTTCTTGTGGTCCAGTTGCTTCCAATTGGAGTTGACCAGCCATTCCTATTATATCCACCTAAAATATTAATCCCGCTAAACCACTCTGTATCCTTAACACGTTATAGTTTACTGCATAAACTCGTGTATTGTTCGGATCTGTGGTGTTAAGTGGGTTTATTTTGATTCTCAAGAGTTTATGTGCTATACGACTCATATTTACTTGACCAGTTGGATAATGCACCTCAGGTTTCAGTGAGAATGAATACATCCCAAACTTAGATGGACCGAATGTAAAGGTGGTATTATCGAAAGGGAAACCAACATTAACCTGTTTATCGAGGGGTGAGTTAATATGATGTTTCAAAGATTGTTCGTACACCAAAAACTTTTCATCTCGATTGAAAACAACTTCATTGTTAAATCGTAATTCAACATTTGTGATTGTATTGTATTCATTTGGGTAGTTATTCTGTACAGATTCTTCGGATTGTGATACAAAAAACATCTCCTTCACTGGATGTGAAAATTTAAGTAACACATCCTTCTCTTTTTCACCCGGATTCATCTTAAAATTAGATACCTGCACTTGTGTGATTACATAATCGATGGGGTTTGACTTAAGGAAATTGCTTTCATCGGGGGTCACATACACGAATTCAGTGTCGAGGGAAAACTTATTTATAGTTCCAGAAATATCCTGTTCGTACGAAGGTCCGTAAAGACCTTTACCACCGTATATGAGTTCGGTCAATGGTCGAGTCTTAATTCTAACTTCGACGAGTTGTTTGGTCAGTGCACAGGTTGGAATGGCAAGGGTTGGGTTTCTATAAAAATAGAATGGTAGATCCAAAAAGTATGTATACTGCCCCTGGTAAGTCAGGATATTTCCATGTCCGTTAAGGAAATAGAGGGTTTGCTCAATATCATCATTTGTGTTATTAAGCTGCTGATGTAAGTATATATACTCTCCCGTAATTCGTTCAATAACCTGGCCACCAATAACCAGTTCAGCATACTCTATGAGATGTGTCATAATCGAAGGGGACCAAACGGTGTCGTTACGACCTACTGTATCAGGTGTAGGATCACTGAGTGTAACCTTTAGGGTCATATTACGAATCAAATCACCTTTATCATTTGGAATACTACATTCGAGGATTTCACCAAAATCAATCTTACCATCAAACTGGCTCTCTATCGTATCTATAGCAAACTTCGTATGTTTTTTGAAATTCATCAGGAAATACGAGAATTGTGGTTCACCTGTTAACCATTGATCCTGAACACCTGTGGCGGCAAGTCTCAGACGACCAGCCATTCCTACTGTATATGAGTAAAATTTTGTTAAATAAAACGATACGATACAATAGAATGAATCTTCAATTGAAGAAATTCAAGCCTGAATCAATTGCAGATGATAAGGTCATTGTATTTATCGGTAAGCGTAATACAGGTAAATCGACCCTTGTGAAAGATATCATGTACCACAAGAAACATCTCCCAGCAGGCATTGTTCTTTCAGGGACAGAGGAGGGTAACCATTTCTATTCCGAGTTCATTCCCGATCTCTTCATTTATGGTGACTATGATAAAGATGCGATCGAACGTGTCATGGCGAGACAGAGAAAATTAGTGGGTGCAGGGAAAGCGAATTGTGGGGCGTTCATGCTTCTTGATGATTGTATGTACGACTCAAAGTTTTTGAAGGATACATGTATTCGCCAATGCTTTATGAATGGCCGACACTGGAAGATATTCTTCATGTTGACAATGCAGTACGTGATGGATCTCCCACCTGCCTTGCGTGCGAATGTGGATTATGTGTTTATTTTACGAGAGAATATCATTCAGAACAGAGAAAAGTTGTATAAATCATTCTTTGGTATATTTCCCTCATTCGACATGTTTTGTAAGGTGATGGATGCGTGTACAGAAAATTACGAGTGTCTCGTGTTAGATAATACTGTTAAATCAAACAAGATACAGGATTGTGTGTTTTGGTACAAAGCAACTGTCAGGAAAAATTTCAAAGTTGGGAGTTCTCAATTGTGGGGAATGCATAAGAAAATGTACAATTCAAAGCACGCTGACTATAAAGAACAGGACGCTAAAAAGGCTGATAAAAAGACAGCGATAACGGTGACGAAGCGAAAATGATTGCGTCTTATACTTTCATGAAAAACATAACAGTATATTAAAATGTCTTCGGGGCAGGTTAATACTCTCAATTTGTCAGACGATGGAGGTGGAATGGTCCCTCTACGTGATAACCCAACAACGTCTTTTGCGCATGAAAAAAATGTGAGTCAAGATAAAGAGACGATGGATTCTACTCCCATTAATGATATTATGATGGAACCACCTATGATGGGTGATGAGCCTAAAATGCAAGGTGTTCATATGGCCGCCGCACAACCCCAGGGAATGTATGCCGCACCCACCCAGGTTAAAGATCAAAAACCCGCCAACAAATACCCACTTAACCTCACTGATGACCATGTAATTGCCCTTCTCGCTGGTGTGTGCGCAGCCATTTCTGTCAGCAAGCCCATCCAAGATAAGCTCGCGACCTCTATCCCCAAGTTCCTTAACGAACAGGGGGGTAGAAGTGTTGTTGGTTTAGCATCTACAGGTGTAGTTGCGGCTATTGCTTTTTACATCGTCAAGGATTATGTCGTAAAGCCTTAAACAGTGGCAATTGGTGCCCCAGTTTGCCAACCCATATTACTAAAAATTGAGTTATCTACACCAGTATAGTACGTTATTAACGCACCGGCACCAAATGTCAGCATTAGTAAGGTACTTAACTGAAGCTTTTTTGTGTTATTAACCTTGGGGTCTTTGAGAGCCTCTTCAGTTGGTTTCCATAGATTGCTTATTATATAGGTGAGAATGAATGCAATCACAGTAGACGTTAGGAAGAAACCTCTATCAACGTGAAGTTGTGGAAGACGTTGCGAACTCATTATCATTCTGATGGTGTTTGGAATGACAATAGTCAAGAATAGAAGATTGACATAATAGTTTTTAGAGTATGCTGGGACTCGTGTTATAGCGAATACAATCAACCAGTATACAATCGATGTGATTAGAACATTAAGTGGTGTTTTCATTTAATATAATAGAATATTATTTATCCTGTACATGCTGACCACAAAATTCAGTCTTCTCTATGATTTTCTGGTAAATGCCCAATTGTACACAAATTTCGAGGAGTTCATTGTAATTTGACCAGAATTGGTCTGAGTGGGAATACTCTTCAACTGTGCAATGTGCGAGTTCATGTATGAGTACGTGAAAGATCTCATTTACACCACCATCCAAGCATATGGTAATCTCAGAACCTTTATTAACATTAAAACCCACTGAGTCTTTCATGATCATAAGACCTGTGATAGGTATAGGTCTGATGAGAACCCGGAATTTCTCATTATTTGTTTCGCGTAAATGATCTCTAAGAGTCTTGTATTTTTCCTTCACTTCTATAAATTCTCTAGGTTCTACTGTAGTGTGTAATATATATGCATTAACAAAAATTAAAATAAGAAACAGTATCATCTATTATATACAAATATAAATTTACTATACAATTCTGAGATTGAATTTCCCTTGAGTCCCTCCCACAATTGTAATCTAAACCCCAACTCTTCTAAATGTGTGACCAAAAGATCCTTGTATGCTACTGGTTCTGACCGTGGGCCATCTGCATAAAATGGCGTGTCCGTGAGATTTACAAACAATTTTTCACCAAATCCACCATCTCCATGCTGTTTGAGTTTAAAAAAGTTCCCAACATCATCCAGGTATGGTGTCTTAAATAATAGTTTCTCAGAATCTGGAATAATACCTATGAGACGCCCACCAGGTTTAACCCTTTTCTTAATTTCATGTATAGAACTAAAAAAGAGTTCCTTCGTCGCGAAGATGTAATGTAATGAAAAATTGTAGCACACTACATCAAACTTTCTTTTAGGACATGCATGAATGTCACCCTCATAAAAATTGACGCGCATGTGCATATTTTTGGCTCGAGAACGCGCTTCGACCAGTGCTTCTGGCTCTGGATCGCACATGTTTATATTAGCACCACACTTGTGCCATTTTTGAAGATCTCCACCAAAACCACATCCAACGTCTAATATATGTTGACTGTTAGTTGTCACACGTTGTATGAGTTCCCTTTTCGCATCATTGTGGTTCTTCCGAATCTCTTCCATAATTCTTATATTCTTCACTCTTTTAAATAACTTAGGTTTCATAGCTTAAAGTTTTAACTCCCTACATAAATATAATGTCTCTGGAAACTGATTATACTACCGTACCCGGTCAGGTCTTCGCGTGCCTCTCTATTGTTGGACCCGATTCCCCCCAAAAGAGTGATAAACATGGTATCAAGATCCGTGGGGCTTTCTCGACACGCGATGAGGCGGCCAACCATGCGAAACGTCTTCAGAAGGAAGATTCAACCTTCGACATTTATGTTGTAGATATGTACAAGTGGCTTCTCATCCCACCTGATTCTACCAAGATTGACGATGTTCACTACAACAACGAGAAACTCGAAGAGATCATGTCTGGATATAAGGATAACCAGGCGCAGGCTGCTCGTATGTTCAGTGAGCGTAAGCAGGGTATGATGAAGGATAAGATAGCTTATGCCCCCGGTGATGACAACTCACAATTTTACACCAAACCGGATGAAACACCCATTTCTCACCCCTCTGAGATTTTGGAGCGTCTTAAGAAGGAAAAGCCGGATACCCCAATGGAAGACCTTGTGAAGGAGGCTAACGCCGTCGTCGCGACTGAAATTGAAGAGCGGAAGAAACAGCGTGAGGAGGAAGATGCTTCAACTAACGGTAAGCTCGAAGACGTGAAGGAGGGTGATGAACCTGAGGTGACCTCGGCGTAAATAATATTCATATATAATAAAACATAATGTTCAGTATATTAATCACTACCATTTTGGTTAGTGCATTTTTTATTTTGTTTTTTGAACCGAATTGGAATTCAAAAAACAAAAGAGTTATTAAAGAAGTAAAAAAGTTGAAAGTTTCAACAACAGATGGGTTTGTGGAAGATACGGATGATGCGTTTATCATGCCCAGGTACCCTACTCAACTGATAAAGAAGGATCAAACTGGAAAAAATAAACCAATTTATGGTGATGTGGGTACATTTGTAGCGTACTCAACTGTACCTGAGGATCACTGGTTGCATGGTTTTCCCCATGAAAAAACCAAGTAAAAATACAGCGAATGCGATAATGCATGTCGTTTTATCGATACTTTTAAATATGTCCACACTTTCCGTAGGTTGGGGTGGTGGTGGTGGTGCGTATGTCATCTCAGACGGGTGAAAATAATATTGTTCTTCTTGTTGTTTATTATCTTCATTCTTCCCCTGTTCTTCGATACTCGGGTTATATTCAATTGGATTTCCTATATCGGTTTCCATTTTCTAATATAACTCTTGTTTTTTTTAAGCGTCTTCTTCCTCACTTTCACTTTCATCATCTACGATAAAATCTTTGAGGTTACCATTATCATCAGCATCCTCATCCTCATCCTCATCCTCATCTGACACACATTCATCGTCTGTATCAATTTCGGTTTCTGAGTCACTGTCTGAATCATATTCATCCGCTGCGTAATCATCATCAAGAACTGCTTCAATGGGTTGATAAAGAACTGGCTTCTTTATCGTTCTTCCGGAGCGTCTAACAGTACAATTGACCATTTGTATATAGAGCGTATTATTGTTTAAGTATTTTTAACACATCTGGGGTTAATATATGGACTCTAGACTTGTTTCGTTTACATAACGGGCACTTTTGACTTATTTGATTCTTTTTTATTATATAGGACATGTTCATGTCCTTATGCTCACCATTGATCGTCTCACAGAAGTTTGATGTCGTGAGTATCACATTCATCTTTACACTCACGACCTGGGTATTCTCCTGACCTTTTACCCACTTCTGTATGTATGCCTCCACCTTCTCTTTCGCAGCATTGTGATTGAGTTTAGGTTTCTCTACAAATTTTTTGATTTCTGGACATTTTTTGATATCCTCCTTTTTTGGGTACAATTTATCAGTGATTGAAGGTGGGAGTTGATATTTTCGCCCATAGAAATCTTTACAGAAACCATCCCTTCTACCGTGAAGTGTTTCACAGCGACAAAAACATTTCTGTGCGATCACCTTCCCACTGACGAAAAACCAGATATGATTAGATCCATGATCCCTTTTTAGATTTTCACAATACTTAGAGGTCGTCGAAACCAAATATGTATCGTTGTGCCTGAATATTTTTGTAATCATGGACTGTCCCTGACCCTCCATATTCTTTCTAACAAATACTTCTATCATAGACTTCAATTCTTCATTTTGAATTTCATCTTTGGTCTGTGCTAATGAGAACGAACCTTCATCTTTTATCTTGACTGAAGGGTTATCAATCACAGTATTTTGGGGTTCATTTGTTCTGACTGCAGACATTTTCAAAATATCAACATCTGGATTCTGACCGATATTTGTCAACATACTCAGGGGTCCCGTTTTGTATACGAATAGTGGTAGATAGGCGAGCTGTTCAATCTTCCGTTTGAATTTACACCCTGCACAACCCTGTCCCCCACATGCATCATGTTTAACTAACTTGAGTGACCATGGCATACGAAATCCACTACCCTTCGCCTGTCTAGAAACACTCCCATATACAGCGGCATCGATGATATCATTCCAGTTATAGGAACCCTTCGCTTTCGTGAGAGAAATCAAAAGGTGTTCCCTGAGTGCGATAGCCGAAGCCTGATCTACTATGAGACCCGGCCAGTTTAGATGTACACCCGTTTTAATTTTCGTACCACTGGTTTTTGGTGGTGCGACAGATATGAGACACTCTTTACCACCATGTCTTTTGACCTTGTCACATATGACCTTACAAATATCTTTGATTTCTTCAATCGTGAGTGATTCAGATCCCTTGTAATCTAAATCCACGAAAAAGTTATAATTCTCACTCTTTTGCTCGACGATAAATAACTTTTCACCATGATTCACGGCTTCTATGTATTTATCATAGAACACATTCAATTTATCAAATGGCACGGAAAGGACACCACCGTCCATGAGCACATGTGATAGATTGGTTGCATTATTAAATTTTTGAGTCGCACACCAACTCTTGAACATACTTTGTTATTGTTCTTCTTCTCTAAACCATGACATACATGATACATCTCTATACTGTTTACCCTTCATGAGATCACTTTTAAACTCTAAAAGTTTACATATGGTCATATCACCGTTATCAATGACCCATTGGTCGATCTCTTCTTCACAGAAGCCCCTATTCTTTTCGAGTAGTTGGCGAATTTCAGAGAGGATATAAACCTTGGACTTCATTATTTAATAGAAAATGTTTTTCTATTCAAAGAACTCATACACGTATAGAATTCTGGATTCTTTATCACATTATCTATGATCAATGACCATCGTTTTCGTGTGTTAAATTCTTCGAGGGTATCATAACTCATGAAATCATTTTCATCGTATGTCTTTTTAATAGGTTGTCGTAAAGACTTTTTAACATTTGTTTTGTGTTTTTCTTCATAAAATTTCTTTATCTGTCCCTGTTGTTCTGAACGACCACAGTTTACGAAAAAAATGAAAACATTGTATTCGAGGTCAACGGTGGGACTCTCTTTATGTATAAACTTAAACTCAGTATACTGTCCACTCTTTAGTGAAACAACACCACGAGTCTCTTCTTCTAGTTCCCTTAAGGCACACCTAATCGGGTTTAAAATTTCTCTTCGCCTGCATCCTCCTGTGACAAATATCCAATCCTTGAATCTTGTATCTCGTACCGTGAGAAACCTTGGTTTCCCATCGGCAAAACTAACGGGTATTGCTATAGCTTTGTATTTTTTCATTGCGCATTCGCAAGTTATAATAAGTCTATATGTTTATTCGGTCACTTTTTCCTCTACAATATCATCCTCAGCTTCCTTAGTAATTAACTTGAGATGCTCGACTTGTTGTGTATCGAGTTTCTTAGAAACATACTCGGAAAAGTCTTTCATGTGCTCAACTTCCTGCTTCGTCTTGTTCACCTCCCTGAAGAGAAAAAGAAGGCCGGCTACACATACCACGGTGGCAACTAACATCATGGTGTCACGATTAATTGGGATCATTATAAAATATACACTCTTTATCTTTTTAAGTAATTACACCCATCTGAGTCTGTTGGGGACATGTGGGGCAATCGTACGGGCTATGTGCGAATTGAACGGCTTCGTAATGCGTGGGCTGACAACACTTATCAGTCGATGGGGAAGGGTGCCCAACGAACTTTTCGAGTGTCCTGGATTTAGGATCGTACGTCAATACAAAAACGATGGCGAGGAGGAAAATGATCTCCCAATACATTGTTATTAATTAGTTAGAATATAAAAGACCGGCCATACCATTCTCGATACGGAGAACGTTGTAGTTTACGCCGTAAATATCGGAGGTGACATTTTGCTTATCACACACGATACGGGCGGAATCAAGGCGGGAAAAGTTGAGAGAGCCAGTAGGCTGGAGCTTACCACAATCGAGGGAGAATGGGTAGAAGAACAGAGTCTTGGCAACAGCAGGGGTAGAGGCGTTGGTTGTGTGGTAGTACAGGGGTACGGTGGTGTAGTTGGGGTCAGCAAACTTGAAGTCGGTGACATCGGTACCGTTAATCTGGAGCTTGAGCTTGTTATCGTCGTTGAGGATATCGAGAGCAGAAGCCTTAGCCGAGGCCAGGTACTTGATGGGGTGGTTGAAGTTGAGTTCCTGCATCTTGGAACCGGAAGAGATCGCCTTTTGAACCTGGGTGATGAGAAGGTTCATGGGCTGACTAGCGAACAGCTCACGCTCCTGGGTATCGAGGTACGCATAGTTCGCGTAGACATCCCATGTAGAAGCAGCGGCCTCGGCACCCCAAGTGATGCGAAGCTCCACATCATGATATTGGAGGGCGATGAGAGGAAGGGCAGTCTGCCAGTTCTCACAGAAAGCGAAACGGAGAGGGTAGAAACGCTCCGCGGTGGCACCACCGTACAGGTTACCATTGACCGACTTGGAAGAGGAGGTCGCGGAGAGAGTGGGGGCGATGAGACGGGAATAAGTGACATCCTGTTCATCAATAACTTGACCTCCGATCAGGAGTTCAACCTTGGAAATTACGGTAGTCCAGTCAGTGATAGTATTACTTTTGAGACCGGTGTTGGGAGCGAGGTAGACATAGTTGAGCATGTCACCCTTGCGCTCGAAGCGGACGGTGGACATACCATTGTTGGAGACGTTGCCTTGGATGACCTGACGCTCGACAGTTTGGGAAAAGTTTGTGTGACGTTTGTAGGTAGACCTGAAAAAGCTTACTTCGGGCTGACCGACAAGGTGCACATCCTGGGCTCCGACGGCGACGAGTTGGGCAATACCACCAGACATTTTATAATATAGTGAGACTTTATTTTTAAGC
>Ga0222660_1000065_pt1 | contig 63594 bp, 68 predicted proteins | sample AntAcemetagen549_FD_179832 | JGI IMG/M metagenome (GOLD analysis project Ga0222660, IMG submission 179832) | Saline water microbial communities from Ace Lake, Antarctica - #549 | ecosystem: Environmental > Aquatic > Non-marine Saline and Alkaline > Saline | place: Antarctica: Ace Lake...
AGGTGTAGAAGCGCACGAAGAACGCGCTGCCGACGAGTATTATCGTTATCAGACTCCAAAGGAGTTTGTTCTCTTGCATCAAGGCAATTCACTTCGAGTTTTTATTTTTATACTTGTCAGACTCGCAAATTTTCAAAAGGAACTACGCTTGAACTATCCCTTTAGGTTCTAGATAAGAACATTCACATGTCGGCTGGACTAGTAATATACTACTAGCCTGTGTATACGTAAGTCATTACTAATCGACAGGAAAGCTAACCTTCGATTCATTTGGCCGTTTGTTCGCTGGCCTTAGATCTAAATGTAACCAGGGATAATTGATGCAAGTCTATTTCTGCATGGCAGCCGAGTGACGAAAGTCTGGCGAATTTACGGCATGTTCGTGAATTTTTCCATGCAACCGGCCTTGCGTTGGATTGAGCGTCCATACTAAACTGCTCAACTAATAAGAGCTTCCCTATTTCAAAGACAGGACGGCGATAATGGCACTTCAAGATCTTTTCTCAGGTGGTTTACTGCAAATCGCAGCGCAGCCAAAAAACAATCACCTGGACCTGTCCACCATTGGTGATATCAAAGTTCTGTTTTTCCCAATTGATCATGACTATCCGGGAGGCTCTGCGGCTATGCACAATGCCGTGTTCGACGAATACGGGTTGCCATATCGAAGTTGTTTTGTGGTCGGCGATCCAGCTAACGTCGCTGATATTTTCGTGGCTCTCAAAGCAGATCCTAATTACATGGGTGGTGGCGCAGGTTCAGGTTTTAAGGACAAGGTTGCGCCACACCTAGACGGACTGGATCAGTCAGCAGAGGCAATCGGTAGCGTTAACGTCATTGCTAGAGAAGACGGAAAACTGATCGGCTACAACACGGACGGAATTGGTTTTGTTAATGGTTTGTTGGAAGAATACCCTGACTGCATCAGCGGTCAGAAGGTAGTGATCCTGGGTGCAGGAGGAACAGCGCTGCCCATCGCCTATGAAATGGCCCAGAAGTCTCCCAGCGAAGTGGTAATCTGCAATCGCACCGTGTCGAAAGCGGAGCACATCGCTGAACTTATTTCCCCGTTCTGTAGTGCCCGTGGCGTGGGTGAAGAGTGTATTGCCGAAGAATTAAGCACTGCAGGCATCGTCGTCAACACGTCTAACAAGGGAGCGCAGCCGAACGAAGCTTATTCTGCGTTTGCTGCCATGACGGGCGAGCCCGGGGCTGATATGGAAACTTCTATTGCCAATCTGGCTGCACTGCCTACAACTGCTATCGTCGCAGATATTTTGTTGGAGCCAGAAACGACAACCTTGCGGATGGCATCGGATCACGGTAATCGAACCCACAGCGGCCAGCACATGAATTTGCACCAAGCTGTGCCAGCTTTCAAAATCATGACGAAACTGGAAAAACCAGCCGAAGATCTGGCGACCATCATGCGGGCGGCTCTTTAGCTGTTGAGAATTACCGGTCAGCAACCAGGCAAGCCTAAATGAAGTTGCCTAGAGAAGAAATGGCGTTCCGAAAGGAATACGAAGCGCTTGTCACACAACGAAAGCTAACAACAGTCTTTAGGCCCGGCAATAGGATCTATCCCAACTTTCGAGGCTATAAGCGTGCCGAAATAATTACTGCCCGCGTCATCGAAAAGCCAGGCAGCGACCAACACGAGATTGCTCCCGTGTTTAACGATATCCGCATGTCGATCCAGATCACTGAAATTCATACGGTGGATATCCAAAAACTAATCCCGTTACATTTTGAAGGTAGCTCGCCAGACATACAGGATGTTCACGCTCTCATCAGTCATCTCGAATACATCTACGGCGTGGCGATGAAAACTTATGGCCACGAGGTGACGAGAATCTGCATCAAGTATCTGGACATTTCGCCCAATCCTTCACAGATGGCAGGGCGAGGCTAGGTTTTTCGACATGGAAGGAAGGCAGTCGAGCTAACGGACCATTTGATGACAAGTACCGTGGCTAGTGATAGGTTGTCGCACCATCATTAATCAAGGGGCAAGATGCTTCGCATCATACTTCAAGTCATAGGTGTCGTTGTTCTCTTTGGCGCGGTCACCATTATCACCCTCAAAATTGACAACATGGACGCTGACGGTCCGTCTATCCTATTCCCCGGCGGCGAACTGGTGACCGGTGAGTTACACAGCGGTCCGGATCCCGACTGGACTTTCACGGACGACGTCTTCTTTATTGAGTTGCAACTTGATGGACCGATGAGTTCAAGACGAATTTTCATTATGGAAAGCGAAGGTAAAATCTACGTTCCTTCAGGGTACATGCAATCATTTTTGGGTCGCCTCTGGAAAGAGTGGGCATTTCAGGCAGCAGAAGGTGACGGTCTGGGTGTTGCACGTATCAATGGAATTCGTTACGAGCGCCAATTGATCAGAGTCAGCGAAGGTGAAGTTATTGAAGGTATTGCGCAAAAAATGGCAAAAAAATATTCCGGTGGCTCTCCTGAAGCAGTTGCCAGGGGCATAGAATCTATAAGCAACGGTGATACCTGGATTTTCGAATTGGCGTCTAGGTCCTCGACCTCTCAAGGAGCAAATGATGAAAACTAAAAATTATCTGATTCTATGTGCGGTCATCACGGTCGTCTGGTCAGCCATCCTGATGTCAGTTCCTGCGGTCTCAGACCACGTTGAGCAAGTGATGATTCTTTTTCTGTCGACCTATGCCACATAACTTATGCCGCATAACCTATCGGCGCTAATTCGTTCGCTTTAATCCATAGCCGATAGAAAAGTCAGGTATAGGTACTATCCTGTTGTGAGCGCCAACAATTCTGCTATGGATTCGGTGCCTGCATATTTTTCGAAGCCTTCCACCTTATTCTGCATCGCGACAAAACACATCCTGTCTGCAAGCTCGTTGCCTTCAACGCCTGAATGACCTTTGACATGGATGATGCTGAGGCTTGAGGGGAGTTGGGCATAACATTCATACATTTTCTTTATGAGTTCAGCATTCGCGAGTACCTCGCCTTTGCCGCGGGTCCAGTTTTTACGTTGCCATCCCGCTGCCCATTGGGTCATCGCTTTCACGGAGTAGGACGAGTCGCTAAGGATCTGAACCTTGCAATCATCTGCAAGCAAATCTTTCGCCAGACGCATAGCTTCGAACAGGGCATTCAGTTCAGCTGTATTGTTCGTGCCTTGATGATAGAGACCGTGGTACTTGGCTTGAATTTTTCCGGATCGATAAACGATGATGCCCGATGCAGCAGGGCCAGGATTGGGGTCGCACCCGCCATCACAAAAAATGTGCACGTCAAAGCTCTCATCCAATTCGAAGGCGGCACGTTTCTTGGCTGCTTTTGATGAAGAAGGCGATGATTTTTTCGCGACGATACTTTTTCCCGGTGCTTGGCTAAACGCGGCTTCGGCCAAAGCACGGCTTTCAAAGCCTTTAAACTTAGCACCCTTGTGTCCAGCCACTGCTGCCTGAGCGGTAGGCCAATCCTCGAAGATGCCAGTCTGCCGGCCTTCCCATATAACGTAATATTTCTTTTTTGCCACTGTGTTTCGGTGCTCTGAGTCGTTGTTTGGAGTTATTGTTAGAAACCGGTGTTTGAAATGATTGCGTTGAAAGATTACAGCAAGTGAATGATGGGTGTCGGGGTAATGCCGGCGTTAGCGGGGTGCTGATGTTATGCAGCTTTTTGCCGTGCCTCCCATAAATCGAACTCAGCTTGCATACGAACCCACATTTCTGCTGACGCCCCTAAGACGGATTCAAGAATGATTGCGAAGGACGTTGATATACCTCGTTTGCCGTTAACGATTTCGTTTATTTTCCTTGGAGAATAATTGCAGAGTTTAGCCAGCGCAGATTGGTTAAGGTTCATCTGAATCATGTAAATCTCAGACAAACCTTTTCCGGGATGTAGTGGTAGAGGATAGCTTGATAGTGATGCTCCTGTACGCTTTTTTATTTCCTTTCAGTTTGTGCAACCCGATGCCAGGTGGTTCACCATGGATTCTCAGGTCATCAAGCGTTGATGTAGAGTGCATGATTGTGAGCAGCGCCTTTGCACGAATCAAACGTGCTTGTGGCAAGTGTTTTGGCTGGTTGGTTTGCTAAATATCCTTTGCCATTTTTTTTGAAAAGTCCTTAAACATAAGCTAACGCGCTATTAATCTACACCATATAGTGTATAAGCCGTAATAGTCGGGGTCAACTTAGATGATGCGAATAGCGACTCCATGAAATTGGCAGGACTGCAGTAGAACGGAGTATGTTTCATCACTCAAGGTCATTGTTTCTTCTTAGCTGCGATGTTGATTGATTGTGGCAAAGATTGGAAATTATTCAGTCGTCTCTTGAAATGCTTTGGCCTCGGTTACGCAATCAGTTAGATTCTATGTCACTCACCAACGGTTGTCCTTGTATGTCATTCACGAATGTTACGCTCGATCCCGCTGACCTGCCGACAATCGAGGCAGTCACCTATCAGCCATTATCACCTGTCTATCCGAGCATCAACACAGGCATCACAGCGCTGGTGTTCGTCATTAGCATTCTGGTTTTCCTTCTGGTCGCATTTCTGCTGAATTTTCCATTGTGGATTAAACTGACCCTACCCTCGATCCTGCTGGTCATCGCCGCATCGATGACCCGTTTGGCCCTGGAAGCCGCACGCGTCAAGCGCTTTGCCATTCGTGAACACGATATCTTGTTCGAGTCCGGCGTGTTTTGGCGTACACAAACCATTCAACCGCTGAATAGAATTCAGCATGTGGAAATTTCAAGTGGGCCCATCGACAAGCGATTTGGGTTGGCTGAGATTCACTTGTTCAGCTCTGGCAGTGGCTCTGCATCCTACATTATTCCTGGACTGCCGGTCAGTGTCGCAGAGGGCCTGCGTGAATTCGTCCTGAGCCACAGGCGCTAAACGTGAACGTTGTGGCCGACGAGGACGAAAACTGGCAGAAACTTTCGGCATGGTCTGTCCTCCATTTTATCGCCAGCTTTCTAAAACAACTAGGCGGGAGCCTGATCGCGACCATACCTGTAATCTACGGCATCTCCAGTCTCGATGATCCGCTGCTTGTAGTCGCCGTCGTCAGTGCTCTGATAACCCTGACTATCACCTATGCAATTCTGCAATATGTCTACTTCAGCTATCAGGTTACTAACGATAGTGTTCTGGTGCGAAAGGGCATACTGTTCAAAAAACAGATCAACCTGGGATTTGAGCGAATTCAGAATGTGTCGTTCAAACATCCCTTCTATTTTCGTCCGCTCGAATTGGTCACGGTCAAAATCGACAGCGCCGGATCATCCGATGATGAAGTCTATCTCTCTGCACTTGGCGGCCGACACGCGCAATTGATCCACGATCAGATAACCGCAGCCAAGCTGGTGCTGGGTCAGTCTCCTGAGGAAAACAGCGAATCTGTAAACGACTTCCCAGCAAGGAGTGCTTCTAAAACTGGTCGACGATTTCTAATCGACAGGTCGCTATGGGACCTGGTCATTCATGGACTCACCAACAACCGCGCCTGGATTATTCTCGGTGCGCTTGGCGCCGTTTATGGCCAATTTAAAGAACAGCTCCTTACCTTCATCGCTGATCTTGGTTTTGACGTCTCTGGCTTTCTCAGTGATCAAACCATTCCGGTCGTGGTCCTGTTGTTACTGTCAGCCTTTTTTCTGAGTCTCCTTATTGTCGGCGTAATGTCCGTGGTGGGATCAATCTTCTCTTACTACAACTATAAGCTGTACGATACCGATGATGCTTTCACGGTAAACCGAGGATTACTGACCCGGCACGAAATCCACATAAAAAAATCTCGTATCCAGAATGTCTATTTTCGCCAGGACTGGCTCGACCGAGTTCTGGGGCGCGTCAATCTGATTTTTGAGCAGTTGTCGCATAAGACTCAAGGACAAGACGATGTAAAGTTGTTGGTGCCGACAGTTACCCTTGCGGAGGCACAGTGGCTGACCCGTAAAGTCATGCCGTTACCGGACATGGAGAGTCTGTCGTTCACCAGTATCAGCAAACGCTATTGCTTCAGAAACGTTGCCCTTTGGGGTTTGCTGTACTTGCCAGCCGTTCTGCTAGCCGCTGGGTCGGAAGATGCTGTTTGGATCGTGCCTGCTGTTTTCGTTCTCTATTTTCTGCACGCGGGATTACTGTACCGATCATGGAAATGCAAAGGTATTGCCGTCGACGCGGACGCCGTAGTTGTCCGCCAGGGTATTTTCGGCATCGACTACCTGGTGATCCCTGCTTACAAGCTTCAGCGAGCAAAATACATCCAGTCGCCTTTGATGAAGCGCCATGGCCTTGCCAGTCTGCAACTGACGGTAGCATCACGCTCGATAGAGGTGCCGTTTCTCGATAGCGCGCTAGTTCGGCAGGTGATTGATTTCACGCTCTATCAAGCTGAATCGTCCAATCGCTCCTGGATGTAATTCTGGAATGCTGCCGCTATTTCTATTTCTTCTTGTCTAGCTTTCGATAGGGTGATTCAACGATCGTGTGTAGGTAATCGTCTTGTTGCCGAGATGATCAGCGCCAGAAATATATGCGCGCTAGCGAGGCTAGTTAAGATTTTTCGCCGGAGATAGCAAATCAAGTGCAATGGCCTCGGCCACTTTGATGCCATCTATGCCGGCAGACAAAATACCCCCCGCATAGCCAGCACCTTCACCGGCTGGATAAAGCCCTTTGCTGTTGATGCTCTGGCAGTCTTTGCCACGGCGAATTGAGATAGGCGATGAGGTGCGGGTCTCGACACCTGTCAGCAGTGCATCGTCCATGGCAAAGCCTCTGATCTGCTTATCGAAGGCAGGGATGGCTTCTCGGATGGCGGCGACGGCGTAAGCTGGCAGGAGTTCTGCGAGGTTCACCAATTTCACACCCGGCTGGTACGAGGGGACAACTGTACCCAGTTCCGTCGAGGGTTTGTTCGCTAAGAAATCGCCAACTCGCTGCGCCGGCGCGCTATAGTCGCCGCCACCCAATTCAAACGCCAAAGACTCTAAGCCACGCTGCAAGTCGATACCGGCCAATACATCGCCGGGGTAGTCCTGTTCCGGTTCAATACCCACGACAATGGCTGAGTTGGCGTTGCGCTCGTTGCGTGAGTATTGGGACATACCATTGGTGACCACGCGACCCGGTTCGGATGTCGCCGCCACGACCGTGCCTCCAGGACACATACAAAAGCTGTAAACGCTACGACCATTTTCACAATGGTGCACCAGCTTGTAGTCAGCGGCACCTAAGATTGGATGCCCTTTGGATTCGCCAAACCGAGCATCGTCAATTACAGACTGGGGGTGTTCGATCCGAAAGCCAATAGAAAACGGTTTTGGTTCGACGTAAATGTTCTGCTCAACTAACATTTCAAAAGTGTCGCGAGCGCTGTGGCCGATTGCTAACACGACATGCCGACTGCGCAGGGTCTCACCATTGGCGAGTGTCACGCCAGTGATTTGGCCCATGATTTTTAAATTTGGCGCATCTAAACCAGGGCTTTCTAGGCCTTTTATAGCATGACTATCTGCTTCATGGTCTGGCGGTGGTTCTCGGTGAATCGTCTCAACTTTTTGCTCAAAGCGAACTTCGCCGCCTAAGGCAATAATTTTTGCGCGGATGCTCTCAACCATCTTCACCAGTTTGAATGTGCCAATATGAGGTTTGCTTACCATCAATATTTCGGCCGGCGCACCCGATTCAACAAACTCGTTCAGTACCTTGCGCCCCAGATGTCGGCGATCACGGACCTGGCTCCATAATTTGCCATCTGAGAAGGTGCCCGCGCCGCCTTCACCGAACTGGACGTTAGATTCTGGATTCAGTTCGCGCCTACGCCACAGGCCCCAGGTGTCTTTCGTTCGTTGTCGAACATTCTGGCCGCGTTCTAAGACGATGGGCTTAAGACCCATTTGAGCGAGCAGCAAGGCAGCGAGTAATCCGCATGGACCAAACCCAATCACAATCGGTCGTTGCTGCTGCGGTGATGGGAAATCTGACGGTGCTGTTGCGACAAAGTGGTAGCGTGTGTCGGGTGACGGTTGAACGAGTGGTGCGGTATCGGGGTTCGCTAAGAGCGATGCCTCAGATTCAGCGGTGAGGCTTAGATCCAGTTGATAAATTAACAGGATTTGCCGCTTGTTGCGGGCATCATAGCTGCGCTTAAAGATGTCGATGCCCACCAGGTCCTCTGCGGCGATACCCAGCCGCTCGATTACCGCCAGCGACAGATCTTGTTCCGCGTGGTTGAGAGGCAACTTGAGTTCGTTCAGTCTTAACATATTGGGCAGTTTATCATGACGAGAGGGTGTCCAAAGCAGAGCTTATGCTTGAGCCTACACAGACAGCCCAGCACTGTAGCCCGATGACCAGGCCCATTGAAAATTGAACCCGCCCAGGTGCCCGCTGACATCCAATACTTCGCCAATAAAGTACAAACCAGGTTGCAGCCGCGTCTCCATTGTTTTTGAGCTGATTGCGTCGGTACAAACGCCGCCTAAGGTCACTTCCGCTGTCCTGTAACCCTCGCTAGCAGAGGGCTTCAAAGACCAATGTTGCAGTTGTTCAGCGACTCGCCGTAGATGCGCATCTGGAATGCGCTCGAGACGTGTGCCGTCCAGTTCTGGACAGAAAAACATGATCAGTTCAGCTGCCAACGACTTGGGTAGCAACTGACCCAGCAGATTCTTCAAGTGGGTGGAACGTTGCGAGTTTTTCGCTGTGATCAACCAGTCTTCTACATCCACATCCGGCAGCAAATTCACGACAACAGAATCGCCTGGCTGCCAGTAATTGGAAATTTGTAAAATCGCCGGGCCGCTGATGCCGCGGTGGGTGAACAGCATATTCTCGGTAAATGCTTCCCCATTGCAGCTGACTTCAACTTCTAAGGCCAATCCGGATAGCCGCTCGCACAAATCTTTGGTGGCATCGCTGAACATCAGTGGCACTAGCCCCGCTCGACGCTCAATTAACGGTAAATCAAATTGGCGGGCTATTTGGTAGCCAAAGTCACTGCCGCCCAGTGTCGGAATCGACAGTGCGCCGGTGGCAATCACAAGGGTTTCACAACGTTTGGAATGCTCAACATCGGATCGGCTGAACTTAAGCTCATACCCCCCGTCCTCTGGAGCAGGCTCAAGCTTTGATACATCACAATGGCTCAAGATTTTAACACCGACCTTTTGGCACTCATCCAGCAATAGCGCTACGATATCCTTTGCTGAATTCAGGCAGAACAACTGGCCGTGACGACGTTCCTCGTAAGGGATGTTATGGGATTCCACAAGATGAATGAAATCCCACGGGGTATAGCGCTGTAATGCAGCCTTCACAAAGTGAGGGTTTGAGCAGATGAAGTTTTCTGGTTCGACATAGTAGTTGGTGAAATTGCAGCGACCGCCACCCGACATTAGGATCTTTTTGCCAATCTTGTTGGACTTCTCCAAGACCAGAACCCGTCGACCTCTTTGGGCGGCAGTTAAGGCGCACATTAGCCCTGCGGCACCCGCCCCTAATACTATGACATCGACAATGACATCGTCTTCAGCCATCGCTAATTGCGAGGCGAATTAGGCCGAGCAGCACTGCTTATATTTTTTGCCGCTGCCACAGGGGCAAGGTTCATTGCGGCCCGCAAGGCGTGTGGTGGTGGCAACGACCTTTTTATCCAGCAATAAGGTCAGTTGGCTGATGTCCTCTTCATTGTCTGGAGAGATATCAATATCGCAAGACCAGCCATGCTCAGCGCAGAGGGCTTCAAGCTCCGCCCGTTTTTTTTCAGAATTCAACAGCAGTTTCAGCGGTGCCCGTTTAGAGCCCAAACGCATCGGCTTTTTGGTTCCGAAGGCTTTAGCTTCGAATTTCGGCTTCTTTAGAGGCAGATCTTTGTGCGGATAGCTAGACATAGGTAGGACTTAAACAGGGTGTAGGGACTTATTATACAGACTATGGCGGCATAGAGTGCTGTTTGCGTTATCGCGACTTGATTATCTGCCCTTCTACTGATCTGTGGAAGGTTTTTCGGGCTTTATGGCGTTCCTCCAGCACATTCTGGATCAGCGCCATTTCAGCCAAGATGCCCGAACTTTTAAGCTCGTCAAAATCTGACAACAACGCCGTTGAGTAAATTTGATCACATTCGGCCGACGCCGCGGTTGTCGTCGCTTAAGCTTGCCGTTCTTTTTACCCATGCCTTCTAGCTCTGTGATAATGTTTTCCGCAAGACAAGAGCCAGACCCTTCATGAACCTCCAAACTGCTATAGAACAGCTCGCCCAGGACGATCTTGGCAGTATTGCTTTGCCGGTGTTTATCCTAGCCATCGTGGTCGAGGCGCTGGTTTCAAAATCTCAGCATATGAGTTTATACCGGGGTAAAGACTTCCTTGTGTCGATGGCGATGCTGGTGATCTCGGCCGTGATCGATTTTTTACCTAAGGCGGTCGCTTTTATCGCGTTTTACTATTTGCACGAACTCAGCCCTATACAGGAAGTTGTGGGTCGGCAGTGGTGGGCTTGGGTCATGTTGTTTTTTCTTGATGACTTTGTTTATTACTGGTTTCACCGTGCGAACCACGAAGTGCGGTTCTTCTGGGCGGGACATGTGCCCCATCATTCATCTGTAAAGCTCAATTTCGGCACGGCGCTTCGACAGGGTGTCGGTGAGCGGACCCACAAGTATTTGTTCTGGTTACCGTTGCCGTTACTCGGTTTTGACCCGCTCATGATGTTCACGGTGATTGGCCTTAACTTGCTGTATCAATTTTGGGTGCACACAGAGTTGGTTCATCGCCTGCCAAAGATCATTGAAACTATTTTTAACACGCCGTCTCATCACCGGGTGCATCACGGGTCTAACGTCCGATATTTGGATTGTAACCATGGCGGTGTCCTTATCATTTGGGATCGCATGTTCGGTACTTTTTCCAGAGAACTGGACGAGGAACCGGTGGTCTACGGACTTACCAAAAATATCGAGAGCTATAACCCAGCGACGGTGGCTTTCGGTGAGTACGCTAATATTGTTAAGGATGTGTTGCGGACTGAAAACTGGGTCGATAAAGCACGTTATCTATTGTTGGCTCCTGGTTGGTCCCACGATGGCGAAGATAAGCGGGCAAAAGTGCTTAGGCGTGCCAGCGATGCGAGTTGAGCCACTGAATAAAGGACGTAAGTGATGCAGCCTCAGCTGTCCGCCTATCGAAAGCGTATTCAGTTTGCCGATCAACCGAGCGTCGATCTTGTGACGCTCAAGCTGCTGCAACGCCAACATCTGCTCAATATTCCTTATCAGAACGTAGATGTTCAACTTGTCGGACCCTGACGTGCAGGGTTTGTGGCCAAAGCTGAGCGCCACACATGCGCTGATGTTTCCGGACGAAGCCTAAACTATTTGCCGTTATCGCGCTTCTCGTCGGCATCGATTGGCAGAGGGGGAGTATGAACGCTATGGTGGGATTCTTTTTGTAGGCTTTCCTTTTAAAGCGGAGTGAGATGATAGGAGTTGGATCATAAATGGCTAGGACAGTAATTCGGGGTGGTAAAATTCTAGATCCCCATACGATGGAGTTGCTCGACAACGAAACGTTGGTGATTGAGGACGGTATTGTCTCCGATCGTCATGATCGAGGCGCTGCTGACATCACCATTGATGCCAGCGGTCAATTCTTGCTGCCGGGATTTGTCGACGCCCATGTGCATTTTCGGTTGGCGACACTTAACTTCGCCAAGCTGGCGAGTTGGACCGAAGTTCAGTTTGGGATTGCCATGGCAAAGCTCAGTGAAGAAACGCTGCGGCGCGGCTTCACCACCGTGCGTGATCTTGGGGGTGACATTGTTGGCCTGCGGAAGGCCATTTCATCCGGCATGATTAGGGGCCCTGACACGGTCCATGCGAACTTGATGATTACGCAAACCGGTGGGCATGGCGATGTTGAAAGTGGCGTGCTGCCTGTGCCCGATTGCGCCTGCCAAATGCGCCACAGTGCGTTTGGTGTGGTCGCTGATGGTCCGGATGCTGTCAGAAAAGCTGCACGTCATGTACTCCGAGCGGGCGCCGACTTTCTTAAAATTCACGTCTCGGGTGGTGTTGCCACACCGATGGATCCGTTGGATTGTACCCAGTACACAGCGGAGGAAATCCAGGCCGCAGTCCAAGAAGCAAAGAATCGAAAAACTTATGTAAGCGCTCACGCCTATACGCCAGAAGCGATTCAGCTCGCGGTGAATAATGGCGTGAAATGCATCGAGCATGGCAATTTACTGGATGACGAAACTGCGCAACTGATGGCTGCCAATGACGTCTACCTGGTGCCGACACTCGTGACCTATCACGGTATGGCAGAAGAAGGGCGGCGTCTGGGGTTCCCGGAACGAAATCTAATAAAGAATGAAGCCGTATTGAAAGCTGGTGTTGAATCTCTGGTGATTGCGGATCGAGCGGGGGTAAAAATGGGCTGGGGCACAGATTTGATTGGTGAGATTCAATCGAGACAAAGACATGAGTTTGCGATTCGAGCGGAGGTTCAATCGGCTCAATCGATCTTAAAATCCATGTATGTCATTAACCCGATCATTCTCAAGATGGCCGACAAAATAGGTCGGCTGACACCCGGCATGAAAGGCGATGTCGTGATTTCGCCGGTGAATCCTTTGGCGGATATCGCGGGGTTGGCAGCAGATGATGCGGTTTCGCAAGTGCTTCAAGCTGGCGTGCCGGTGTAAGCAGAGGGCCAACACTTGTCTTATCTCAGTCATATTCGATTTGACGTTAAGGTTGGCAAGCGGGATGCATTTCTGGATGCCTTTAACAAAACAGGCATGTTGAGTAGGCCCAAATCGATATCGGGTTTTAAATGGGGGAGGCTTGCAGAGTCTTTGGATACGTCCTTGGATGAGCAGCAGGCGCATTTTATTGTGGTCGCAGAGTGGGCGTCCGAATCTGACTATGTGCGATGGCAATCGGTGGCCATGCCGTCATTGAGCAAAGATTTGGTCAGTGAATTTCTAGATTGTTTGGATGAACCTGCGCCCGGAAAGCTTTATGAGATTCGAGAATCTTGAACGAAATAGCCAAACGAAATCAAAGCGCTGAACCTGGGTGAAGTGGTGCCAGATTTCGACCTCCCTCAGGTTGGCGGCCGTCACTATCGTCTAAGCGATAACACCCAACCGACAGTGTTGACATTTTACCGCGGCCATTGGTGACCCGCCTGTAATGTGCAACTCGGCGAGTTGCAGAGTCAGATGTCCAGATTTGATGCGAGAGACGTCAAGGTCGTTGCGCTGTCGGTAGATCCAGTGAAAGAATCTAGATCTATGGTGGGTCGAATGAAGCTCAGCTTCACCGGAAAAGCTAACAGCAGCTCAGCTAAAGTTGGACGAGTTGCGTGGGGACATTCGTAAAAATGCTGGCGCATGGCGGTTGGCCCGGATAAAAGACATGTTGAGGGGGTACTGGAATCTTTTGTGCGCGCCTGGCCGGTGCATTTGAGGTCGCATGCTCCGTCACTAATAGCGAGACTTTGGGCCGCGCAGCAACCACACCCACCTTCAACTTTAGCGGACCGATCCCAGGTATTAAAATCGCCAATCCTTTTGTTAAGTCCAACGCCAATGGGCAGATGGTGATCGTGGCTGTGAATGATAACGAGCTAGGTAAGGTGATGTTAACGATTCGGGATCCAGCTGGCACGGAAGTTCAGACGGCTGAATTTTTCCTGACCGGATATGAAGCCACAATTGGCGTTATCGTGGCGGGCAGTTCGATTGTGATGATTGATCCGAGCGCAGAATATCCCAATGGCGCCCCCCTTTGGTCCTGCTTTCAGCAACTAATTGACGGCCCGATTAGAATGAGCAACAAAAGGAAGACAAACAAGCGTTAGAAAAAAGAGTCGAAAAAAGGCCCAGAGAGAAACTCTCTGAGCCTTTTTTGTTCAGCTCTTTTTTAGGGCTGGAGTGAATTTAGTTTTTTACCGGTTACGAAGCTCTTTGCGAAGAATCTTGCCCGCCGCGCTTTTTGGAATAACATCGATCACTTCCAGCTGCCTGATCTGTTTGTAACTCACCAGGTTTTCGCTGACCAGCGCTTGAATTTCTTCCAGGGTGACCTCTACGCCAGGCGCTGTGGTGATAAATGCTTTTGGCACTTCGCCAGCTTCATCATCAGGTATGCCAATCACAGCAACGTCGGCCACTTTCGGGTGTGTGATGAGCAGTGCTTCTAGTTCTGCTGGCGCGACCTGAAAGCCCTTGAATTTGATCAACTCTTTCATACGGTCGACGATGGACATGTGGCCATGTTCATCGATGATCGCAATATCACCGGTATGCAACCAGCCATCGGCGTCAATTGTTTCGGCGGTTGCCGTTGGGTTATTGAGGTAACCCATCATCACTTGTGGGCCACGTACCCACAGTTCGCCGCGGCCGCCAACGGGCTGGTCTTCACCTGTGTCCGGGTCGACGACTCGGCTCTCTGTATTGGAAGCAGTGACACCACTGGTGCCTGGGCGGTATTGGCCTTCTACGGTCAAGTGGCTGACAGGGCTGAGTTCGGTCATGCCGAAGCCTTGGACGACTTCGCAGCCTAGGCGTGCAGCGGCTTGAGCAGCGAGTTCTGCGCCAAGCGGTGCGGCACCAGAAAAGACTTGTTTGATTGACGAAGTATCGTAATCGTCGACAATCGGTGCGTTGACGAGGCCAATAATAATCGGTGGCACAGCAAAGAAACGGGTGATCTTAAGATCTTGTACTGCCTGCAGCGCCTCGGCCATATCGAATCTCGGCATGGTGATTGTCATGACGCCGTTGCTGATGAGACTATTCATCAAAACCTGCATGCCATAAATATGGAAAAACGGTAAGGCAGCTAAGGCCACTTCGTTTTCCTGATAATGAATCGCATGAATACACTGTTCGATGTTCGCGACGAGGTTGCGATGGGAAAGCATGACGCCTTTAGGCAGGCCTGTGGTACCTGACGAATACGGCAGCACAACCGTATGCGTTGCTGTATTTACATCGACCTGCGCGATAGGGTCGCCAAATACCTCGGTCATTGGCGTCGTCCCAGAGACAGCATCGCCGATGATGATGACTTCGGTGACGTCCGTTCCTGCTATAGCTTCGAGTGCGATCGCTGCAAACATCGGCACTGTGAACAAGAGAGATGCACCGGCATCTTGGAGTTGATGCCGAACTTCTTTTGCACCATAGGTTGGGTTGATCGTAGTGACAGCAGCGCCGGCCACCGCAACGCCGTGGAAGACGATCGCGTATTCAGGCAGATTTGGCGCCATCAGCCCAGCGACTTTACCCGGCGAGACGCCGCGAGCAGCCAGCCCGCCCGCCAGTGAGTAAATGGCATCACTCAACTCTGCATAGGTGTACGAGCTCGTATTCGCCGCATCCCGAATCGCAACACGGTCAGCCAGCTCTGAGGCTTTGCGTAATACGTGAGCGGTAATTGTCACCTCTGGAATTTCAACATCAGGCAATGGGCTAGAATGAATTATTATCGGCATAGGGCATCTTCAGTTTTAAAGGGACAGCTTGGAGCTGCGAAGCATGGAGTATATTGCTGGTGGCGCTGAGTACAATAGCTAACGCCTGACGACCTAAAATAATCAGCGGCCCTATTTGATCAGGTGACACCTATTGCCATATAGCGGAGAGGTGTCTGTTTTGACATCTCTCCGCAGTTGCTCAGTTGGCAATTCTGCAGCTAAGAGAATATCCGTTCTGTAGAGAATTTTTGTTGATTGAGTCGTCATCTTCACCAGCCTCTGTGTGGCTTTTCTCGGCGTATAGTCAAAATTATCGACGAGCAGTTGTGAAACAACAGCAGCTGGAGTTTGTCCATCGTGAATCAAGATGATGCCAGTGATATTCTCAATTGGCTTAAAACTTTCGGCTATCCAATCGAACATAGGACCATCTTTGAGGACGTCTGACGTGCCCATGTTGAGGCAGATGACGGCGCCGCGGATCTCCATGAAATACGAGCGTGATGCCCAGTGTTCGATATCGCCAAGCTTATAAGCATGATCAAGCCGAGTGGCTGGTCTGCTGCCGAGCATCACCTCCCTTACTGTCGCCGTGACACCTTCTTTTGCGAGACAAGCTTTATTGAGATCGAAGACGTCGGAATCTCCGGTGTTCGCTGCTGACTGTCTTGAATCGGTGGGCAATCCCCAGAACACGTTGACGATGCCATCGTGAATAACCGGGGCATTGCGAAGGTACCTTGCTACCTCAAATACGGCCATTCGAGGAGAAAGCCCGCGGCATGAGTGGTTGGGTGCTTGAATATCAGCCAACTCCGGTTTCACCGGGGCCACCCTGGTGCTATGGGGCCGAGCAGCAGAATTGCTCACGGAAGCCACGTCAGTATTAGACTTAGGGACCGGCGGTGGAGAAGTTCTAAAACGGCTTGCTGCAGAATATGAAGGGTTTGTCGTTGCCGCAGAGCAATATCATCTGAATGCACCAGTGGCCAGTAAGAACTTGAATGGTGTGGCGGATGTGGTCCGATGTGACAGAAGCATCCTGCCATTTGCCGATAGGAGCTTCGATCTTGTGCTTTCTCAGCATACTGCTATTAATCCAACTGAGGTTGGTCGGGCACTGCGAGAGGGTGGGCGCTTTCTTACACAGCAGATTATCCCTGATTATCTGTCTGAACTGAGCAGCTACTTTGCCGATATGAATGTCTACATTAATCACTATGAACAATATTGTGATGGACTTAAAAAATCGGGATTCTCCATTCGTGATGCGCGCGAATTCCGAACGCTGGCACGCTTTAAGGCGCTAGGCCATCCACTTGAATTCATCACTGGATATTATGTTATCGAAGGTAAGTATAGTGTCTAACGGACTGGAACAGTCGCTTCACCTTTCGCTTCACTAGGTCCGCTGCTGCCCTCAAATTCAAAGTTTTGACCCCGCTGTTTGCGCAAGGTAAAGCCAACAGAATTGGCATCGAGGCTGACCCAGGTAATGATTGCGTCTAATCCGGAGACAGCTTGGTTTGATTTCGATGCCCTACCTCGCAAGCTCTATCAGCACGCGTGAAAGCACTGTCTATATTGTCGTTGCCCTTAAAGTTTGCAATACCGGTTGTGACAGCGACGCGCAATGGCGCAGCGTTCTGATGATCATCATTCGTAATAGACTGACGGAACGGCTCCATCACACCATGAGCCTGCTCCTTCATAGCATTCGGCAATAGCCTCAGTCATGTTTTCCATCTGCTGAATATATTGGGTCAGTGAGCCCAGAGCTGTTGTCATGCTTTGTTGTTCAGCTTGCGCCTGGTGAGAGGCCAGCACGCTCGACATTTCCTTCACCTGATGACTGACGTCGCGCTTTCACTGCTCAATATCAGTTGCACTAGAGATGGAGGATTGCATGGCGTCAAAGCAGCTGATCATCGAATTATGCAGTACTTTATCAGCTTCGGAACTTGCCTGATTCAGAGTTTGGCAGGGGGTCACGCTAAAATTCGATTCAGTGTTGCGCTAGCTTTGCGCCGGTCACTGCGGTGCTGGCGAGGCTCCTAGCCTGGGCTGATAGCTTCTCATCGACTGCCTTATCAACGCCGCCGCCAGTAATTCATGCTTGCGACGATAGCATTCTGTCTGTTTCTCCCGTCGATCGAGCAGTTCAGCGTAGCGGGATTTCCAGTTAACCACAGTAGAGGTCCGAATAGGTCTGTACTGTGGTGTAGACGCAAGCAAGGCTGATCCAGTGTCTCTATGGATGGGTCTAGTGGCCTTCTAGCGCTATATCAAAGTGCGCCTCTAGTTGACAGTTAGGCCGGGCCGGGTTGACCATCATTAAGGTGGGTCGAGATAGGGGCGATCCCCCGCAATGGTGACGCGCTCCATAATCCGTACCTGAGGAAAGTAGTCTGATGCAGCAAAATGTTGGCTGGCCCGATTGTCCCAGAAGGCGACAGACCCGTCTTGCCAGCGAAAGCGGCATTGAACTTCAGGATCCCATGCCATTTTGTACAGTTGATCCAGGAGCACAGCGCTGTCGTTCGCATCCATACCTTGGATATGGCTTGTAAAAGCCGTGTTCACATAAATCGATCGCTTGCCGGTCTCTGGGTGTGTGCAAACCAGGGGGTGTTCCCTCGTTGGGTACGGAGCATGCAGTTCCTCAGCTTTTTTACCCATTCGTCGGGCGAGCACACGAGCAATGTCGTGAACGGCGATCAACGTCTCGATTTCCTCTTTCGTTTCGGCATCAAGACGTTCGTAAGCGAGTTCCATATTGGCGAATAATGTATCGCCGCCGACGCTAGGTACCTTGATCGCGTGCAATATTGAACCGAGAGATGGCTTCTCTCTCCAGGTGACGTCAGAGTGCCAAAAATTTTCTAAGCTCCGCGAATCGGGACCATGTGCGATGCGCAATAGTTCGGGGTCGGGTTGATCCTTCTTATAGGCCAGCAGGGCGGCGCGAACATCTTTGATCAGCGCGGCATCGAAATTGCACAAATCAACACCCAGAAGCTCTGCACCGATCGTTGGCGTTAGCGGTAGAACCTTGAAGCGGTCCGTTTCTTCTTGAATGCTCATGCAGCAGATTCCTTGTATTGCTTGTTCGAGATTGCTGAGTGCTATCAAAGCATAGTTAGTGCCCGTGACATGTCGCTAGGTTTCCGCCATGCTGCCCGCCCTGAGTATGCTGAACAGTTAGGTGAGACGCTTTACTAAAACTAACAAAAGAAAAGTAATGTAACCTAGTAAGAATTACCCTATAAAATTAATCTATCTAATTTAACTAGAGAGAAAGTCTATGGCACCAATACCCCAGGGCGGAACAGTAGCGGTCACCGGCAGCGCCGGATTTATTGGCGGCTGGTTAGTACGACAGCTGTTGGATGAAGGCTATCGGGTGCGCGCCTGCGTCCGCGATACAAACGATGAGGAGAAGACGGGTTTTCTCAAAGCTATGCCAGGTTATGCTTCTGGTCGCCTGACGCTTCATTCGGCAAACCTCGATGAAGATGGCTGCTTTGACGAGATATTCAAAGGCTGTCAGGGTGTCGCCCACTTGTCTCATGTCTCTAGTTACGACGATATGGACTATGTCAAAAAGGTCTGCGATCACGTCATCAACAGCGTCAACCAATCTGAAACCGTCAACCGTGTTGCGGTGACGTCGAGTGTTGCCGCTGTTATGTCCGAGCAGGATGTGCAGGAACTTGTTCGGCGCCCGGTCCTTTACGAAGACAGATATCCCGATGAACAAAACCCTAAACGGTTAGCGAATCGTGGCCAAGGCTATTCCATGGGCAAGGTGCTAGCTGAACGCATGTTCGCGGACGCGGCCGATGAAAGCGGGCGCTGGGATGCCATCACCTGCTGCCCCGGCGACAACGTTGGGCCCATCCTGTCCGCACACCAAAAGAACTCTGCCTGGCAGCATCACATAGAAACCATGCTGCTGGGTAAGTACACACAGAACGTCATGGGTGCCTATCGCGCCTGGTTTACCGTTGACGTGCGAGATGTCGCAGAAGCACACATTCGGATACTAGAAAGCGTTAATGTGAATAACGGCGAGAGGCTCATTGCCTGGTCAACAGAGACCCGCAATGTCGAAGACGTCTGCGCCAGCATTGATCGTCTTCTTCCTGAATTAGGTTTTGCGGGCGCGGAACTCGTTGACCCTCTGCCTGACAAGGTAAAGGCAAAAGAGGCTGAATTCAGGGCCATATGGGGCGGCTGTGAACTACGCAATGATCGCATCAGAGAAACACTCGATATGGAATTTCGCCCACTAGATATCTCAATTCGCGACTGTGTGGAATCGCTTATTTCGGTGGGTAAAGTGGCGCCAGTGCGAAAATCAGGATTTTAAGCAGATTCTAGCTTCGCAACAATCGCCTGGGTCCATGTGGTCCCGCATTTGGGCGGTGTGCAGATAAAGATGTCATCGGGCCCTTGTATACCGCTGTACGAACTGGTGTTGATGTACTGGATTGCATTTTAGACATCTCCCTTCTTTGCGTGAGTTAGGTGGCCAGGGATAAATTAAACTGCTCTGCTTGCAATAGAAAATGCGTTAGCGGGACAGTTTGATGCCTCTACGTTTGGCAAGTTTTGCGAGCGCTTTCGCCATGCTCGATTCACCATCGGCCAGCCCAACAAATTCAGGTAAAAACTCCTGAACGATACAATCTGATTCTGCTTGGATGGCAGCCGACCGAGGTTCGCCCGTCAGAAAGGACATTTCGCCAAATACGCTTCCAGAGCGTAACCAGGCTAGGATGTCCTCTCCACCGTCTGCTCGGGGAAGGATGACTCTCATGAGTCCTGCATTCAGAATAAAAAAGTTTCTGGAGGCTTCACCCTGTTTTATGAGGATTGTTCCAGCCTTTACGACGCGAAGACGTCCATACAGCTCTAAAGTCTCAAGTTCTTCTGTGTTGAGTTCCCTGGCAAGATTACTTTCGTAAAGTGATACAAAGTCTCTAGACTGCATTGCGCCTAATACATTTGCTCTGGAGTCGGTTTGAGTCAATTTCCAAGCCAACTCATTCAAGCGTTCTCGATGCAAATATCGCCGGTCATCTTCTATACCGATCGAGGCTAGATCTATTTCCGCGAAATTTACCGCCGCTCTGTCCATGGCATCCATGGCTTCAAGCGCCGTGATTTCAGGCGACAGTATTAAAGTGCCTACTTGATTCTGCAGTGTTGTTAGCTCTTTTGATTCCTGACTGTCATGCCGCAGGATGTCTTCTAGCGAACTTGCCAGTTGCCGAATGGGCGTCACGCCTAAGCGGCGAACCGGAGTTGACTCTTCATAACTCAGACCTCGTTCTCGTAGTCGTCGATCAAAGAACGACCGCCCCATAAAGCCAGAATATAAATAGCAGGTGATCACACAGGTTGAGAACCCAAGAGCAGCTACTTGATAACTCTGGGTCATTTCCAAAATAATAATTGCCGCTGCAAACGGCGCGCCCACTAAAGCACTTGCAACAGCAAAGGCTGAGATGACGGGAAAGACATTGATTGATGTTTGTATGTCTGGGATGGATGCAAGCGGTGTCGCTAAAAGCAGGTTGCCGAAAATTGCACCCACCACCGCACCAATAAATAGGCTAGGCGCAAACAGACCGCCGTAAAATCGAAGTGCCACACTGACGCCGGTGGCGAGAAACTTAGCGGCAAGCAGTAACAGCAATAGAAGCGTGGCATACCGTGTGGTGAATAAACTCTGGATAAAGTCTATGCCAGTACCGAGTACGTGGGGCATAAAGGCTGCGATCAAAAATAGCACGGCAGCAGCCCAAACTGGACCTAGTGCGGGCAGGGGGATTCGCTTCGGTAATTCACGAACCAATAATTCAAGGGCTTTCGTAAAAGCGATGGCGACTAAGCCCAAGGCGATGCCTAAAATGGCTGCTATGACGAGGCTGCTGACGCCCAGTTGAAAATTACTGGTCTGCAATTTGAATATTGGCTCTGAGTTCATGGCCAATGCAATTCCCCAGGCTGAAGAGCTGGCGACCGCTAGAGGTAGAAAATCTCGTAAGTTCATTCTTCGCATGACAAATTCTGTCGCAAAAAGAGCCGCACCAATGGGGGTTAAAAAGGCAGCCGAAATTGCTGCAGCAACGCCACAGCCAACCAGGGTTTGCCAAGATATATGTGCCGTCCCCATGAGCCGTCGCATTACTTCAGCGACAAAGGATCCAAAATGAATGAGCGGTCCATATAGTCCAACAGATGCACCGCTGGCAGTACTGATGCCGGCAATAAGCGTTGAGATCAAACTTGTTTTGAGTGGCACGCGATGGTCTGGATCTGCAAGAGAGTGCAAGGTGTCGGGTGGAGCAGAGACTTTGCCATCCGGTAGCGATTTCAAAAGGGCGCTAACAATGAGTGACCCAATGAGCAGGGCCAGGCCAGAATAGATCAGCCAATCGACGGTCGGCAGCGACAGGATTTCGTTAGCGGCATTTTTGTGCCAAAACTTGAATATGTGGCTAGACCCGGTGGTGAGTAACCAAACTGCCAATGCCGTGGCTACGCCGATGATAGCGCTTGCGACAATTCGCAGGCCAGCATCGGTAAGAAACTCTCGATAAATCAATCGATCCTGTTGCGCCATGGAACACACGGTCCTTATAGGAAGTGGGGAACAGAGTTACATTCTAGGTCTTGGAGTCGAACGAAACCTAGAGGAATTTCACGGCAATTTTCTCTTCAGCGCTCGACGATAAAGCAGTATCGCAGGGATCAGAGTGAGTGTGCCTGCTATTAGCGCTGCCTTTATAGAAACAAGCGTACCGATAACACCGAGAATGGGTCCGCCGCCCACCTGACCGATACCGTCAGCTTGGGCTTGCATTGAAAAAATGGTTGCTCTGGTTGATGACTCTAGACTTCGATTCAGCCAAATGGTGGTAAGTGGTCCTTTAATGGTACGAAGAATGGCGATGCCAAAGTAGCTCACAATCGCGAAATAAAAGTTTCCAGCGAGTGCAAAGGCAAAAACACACAAGATCAGCAGGGCGCTGGCGACGGTCAAGATGAGTACAACTCGATGATAATCAGAGGTGTCGACATATCGACGCACGCATTCCAGCGCGAGAAATGCCCCAATAGTTGCACCGGCACTCATCACTCCCCACCAGATTACGGAGTCCATGCCAGCAACTAGTGGGAACTCATACGACTCAATCAGAAAGGGGACGTTCAATCGGTCGTAACCTTCACTGAACATACCTTCAAAAAAAGCGATAGCTAGTATGGTTAAAAGTACTGGGCTTGCCCGTACGATGCTGAGACCGGATGAGAGTGTCGCCTTTGTTTGGCGCCAAGATGATCGTTCTGTATCTTCAAGGGGACGGTAGTTTTTTTCATCCATAAACCAAATTGAGAAAACACCCAGGCCAACAAGTCCGAGGCTGCCAACAAGAATCGGTAAAGCAAGGTCGATGGTTGCGAGAGCGACACATAGTGCGATGCCTACGAGCATTCCTACCTGGCCAATCTGACTCGCATGGATGAAGGACTGGTTTGCGCGCTCGACACCAAGCTCGTCTGTGATCCACGCTTGGCTGGCGCCACTCAAAAAAGTGAAACCAATTCCCCAAATGACTTGGCTAACAAGAATTATTTCGAAGGTCGGGAAAAATGCGATGAGTCCATAGCCTAAACCAACCATCACGTAGCCGATGATCATGGATAGGCGGCGGCTATAAACATCCGCAATCACACCAGTTGGTATTTCGAAAAGGAAGCCTGATAGTTCTAGAACGGTTCCAACCAGAACCATCTGTAGTGGATCAAGACCGGCCACCGTGACCATATACACCATCGAAACAGTGGTCATCAGAGCCCAACAAAACCGAAAGTAAAATGTGGAACCTAAGAAATATTGATAACTATCTACTTTTTTCAAGATGAATGCCTTCTTAGATCGTCAATAACAATCTATTCAAGATGCGAACAGGGTGCTCGCCGGCCATCTTAAAGTTTATTGGGTGTTATCTGTCATGTCTGGGTTCGACAGGAGAAACCTAACTTAGCCTAACGAAAGTTTAAAGGAGTGCGAGAGTATTACTTTCATGACAAGTGTCCTTCTTAGGTTGTTGGTTGGATACTAGGTGATGATAAAATATTTGGCAATAGTTTGCTGCTAATAGGTCGCTCATTGGATAGGCTTTAATCTAGGGAACCCTTGGCCCGTATACTCTGAAGCGTAAAGTGCTCGATGCGCTATTTGCCCCGATTTAAGAATCTGTGGTTTATACTCAACATTCCCCGGCTGCGTCTCGATAATATTTAATCTTAGGATCAATACAAGGTAGAGCGACGTGTGACAGCACTGAATTTTCAATCTTTCGGTTTATCGACAGCGGTCCAGCAATCACTTGGCGATGCGGGCTATCGCACACCAACGCCGGTGCAGGAACAAACCATACCTGTGGTTTTGCAAGGTAAGGATGTCATGGTCGCCGCGCAGACAGGCACCGGCAAGACCGCAGGTTTCGTTGCGCCAATGTTGGATCTGCTAGGTGCAGGTCCTAGCCCTGGGTCAAATCAGGTTAAAGGGCTGATCCTTGTGCCGACGCGAGAACTCGCCGTTCAGGTGCATCAGTCGATCGTAGCTTACGGTCTGCACTCTGTTCTAAGTTCTGCTGTTGTCTTTGGCGGAGTAAAGATTAACCCTCAGATGATGACCTTGCGCAAGGGTGTTCACCTGCTGGTGGCCACACCGGGACGATTGCTCGACCTTTATCAGCAGAATGCGGTGAAGTTTGATCATTTGAAAATTTTGGCGCTGGACGAAGCAGACCGCATGCTGAGCCTCGGTTTTGCCGACGAGATGAACCGGTTGCTCGACGTTCTTCCGCGAAAGCGGCAGACATTGATGTTCTCGGCGACTCTGTCGGCGGAGATCAAGCAACTTGGTAGTCGCATGCTGCATCAACCGGTTGAAATCAGCATCAGCCCAGAGAGCGTTGCGGCGATAAAGGTCAAGCAGTGGCTGGCGCCAGTCGATAAGAAGCGTAAGACAGCTCTGCTGCTTTTTTTGTTGGCAGAAAATGGTTGGGAACAAGCTTTGGTATTTGTAAACACCAAGAAGGGTGCGGACCGTCTAACGAGGGATCTCTCTATGACTGGGCTTGAAGCTGGAGCGATTCACGGTGATAAGAGTCAGGCTGTTAGGTTGCGCAATTTACAAGCGTTCAAAACCGGCGAACTGCAAATTCTAGTCGCCACAGACGTTGCGTCCAGGGGGCTGGATATTGGCGATCTGCCTGTCGTGATTAATATCGATCTGCCCAAAGTTGCCGAAGACTATGTTCACCGGATTGGTCGAACCGGCCGAGCACATACTAACGGCGAGGCTATTTCGCTGGTGAGCGCGGACGAATTCGAGAACCTGCGTAATATTGAGCAGCTGGTTCGCCACGTCATTCCGCGTCAGGTTATCGATGACTTTGGTCCCAGCGATGACGTGCCCCTATCAAATGGTATTCCTCCTGCTAGAAAGCCTAAGAAACTCAAAAAGCCTAAGAAGCCTTTCGTTAAAGAATAGAGTTTGCGGATTAGGGTCTGAGCCGATTATTTAGACCTGGTTTCTAACAGCTACTTAACAAACAAGAGCACCAATCCATGACACAGCCACCGGCACTAGCGCATCCTTTTGCTGACACTGGGATGGGTGGCGAGCTCGTGTGTGAAACACTAGTGGTTAACAAGGGCAGACGAACTGCCGTGAGATTTGCTCGGAGGTCGATAGGAAAACTACCCTACCTAGGCAACCGCCATTGGGTTGTCTCGATATTTGACAAGCTATGAACGCAAGACCTGATATATCTCAGAAAACGAATTAGCGCGTTCTTCAATATTTACGGTTTGGTGTAGTTTTCTGGCAATGTCGGTAGATGACACGATGCCTCGAATACTTCGATTTTCACATTCGATCACCAACACATGCTCTTCTCCAAACTGTTTCATAATCATCAGAATATCGCCGATCTTGGCATGCTGAAATTCCTTGAACTCTATCGCCTGTAGATCTTCTTTTCGTATCATGACATCACCTATGGTCATGTCTTCTCGCTTCAATCCGGTGGATTCAATCGTCCGCATTACTTTAGAGGATAGAAGGTCGGCTAGGCTGATAACGCCTCGAAATTGCTCATTAGCATCAATGACCAGCTTGCGTCTTACATGCGCCCTCTGCAGCATCAGGGTGGCATCACCGATACTAACCGACTGCTCCAGCATAAATGGCAGCTCTATCCTGAAATCTGTGAAGACTTCAAACGCACTGCTGTCTAGATTGATGTCTTCGTGTTCTTCTGGTCTCTGAATTTTATCAATATCAAATAAGCCGACCGTCGCCAGAACTTTATATTCTTTCATTTTTTCTCTCCGTGTCTGGTGCAATGCACGCTGCTGCGATGCTGTCTCACCAGGAAAATTGAACTTGGGTTTAAAACCATTTCAGGAGAAAAGTGGCGGTCCGCGGGCGAACTGAAGGCCAAGCGTTGCATGGCAATAGCCAGAGGTTTGAAAGGTAGGAAGTCGTTCCGGTTGCGGGGGTAAGACGTTAATACCGCAGGACTGAAAGATAGAATCATCCAGGTCACCCTGCTCGTTCAGGCAAAAGACGACCGCGCCAGCGTCATTCATCTGGGTCAGTAATGGCGTCCAAAATTTGAACAAAGACGACAGCAATACAAAAATGCACACGCATAGCGGCAGAATAAGATTCTGGCGTGAGGTTTTGTTCAGCATTATGCTCGGCTTGAACAAGTCATTGGCACCTTGAAAACCTTTAGGTGAAGCATAAATTATAGAACTCTGATGAAGAAAAGATAGTGGTATAAGCCCGGCCATTGCGCGACCTTGTCGGACTATTGCCCCATCATATGCATCAGTGCCAGCGGCAAACTGGTCTGCCAATGCGAAAATTGATGCGTGCCACCAAATTCGTGGTAAGCCATGTTGTACTGCTTGGCTTGTAAAGCATCTCGCATGACGCGATTGGATTCGATTAGCCCAGAAGGTTCTAGTTTTCCAACCTCCAACCAGATTCTTAAGGGGAGCCGGTCAGCTGAAGCAATATTGTTAATCATCAAATGCCGCTCATAGTCCGCGGTTGCCGGATTTGTCGCGTCCCCGATGGGATAGCCTGTTCCCCACCAGAATGAACCCGACTGGGAAATCACATTGCCGATTTGGTGCGGCATTTTGTAGCCCAGCCACAGGGAAGCCAGACCGCCATAGCTGACGCCCGCGACATACCAGTCAGTTGGCAAGGAGCGGATTGGAAAATGATGGTAGAGCCAGGGTATCAGTTCACTTTCCATAAACTCCGCAAAGGCATCCGAACACGGCAGTTCCAGGTCTCGCGCTGGTGCTGCCGCGTTATCAATAAAGACGGCAATCAAAGGTGGAATTTTTTTATCCGCGATTAGATTATCTAGAATGTAGTGGGTGTGCCCAACGCTAATCTGTGCGGCACCATCTAGCAGGAGGAGCACGGGATAGATCTCATCTGAATGATCATAGCCAGCGGGCGTGTAGATCCAGATCTTTCGACTGTTATCGAGCACGTCGCTGGTGAACTCTTCTTCGTGTAACCAGCCCCGATCTGTTTCTTGACGTAGGTCTGGTCTTTTTTTCGCATAGTCATCCGGCAGGCTATCTTCCAGCGCAAATAGAGATCTGTCACCATTCTTGCCGGTAGGCGGAGACTGGTGGCTGTTAAATGGATCGGGTATGAAGGTCGCGCACTCAATAAAATCGATCAAAGCCTTTCTTTCTTCCGTTTCACCGGTATCCATATTAACCAGCGGCATATTGTGGACAAATGCGTAACTTAGCCTGGTGTCGTTTTCGAGCCGATAACCCAGATACAGAATGTCTGTGCCGTCGATGAGCTGCATTTTTTGATCAATGGGTTGGCCAAATCTGTTTTCGACACTGATGTGTTTTGCCGCGGTGTCGTTTTGAAAAACAAACGTGATCAGGCTGCAATCGGCGTGGTCAGGGTCGGCTTCAACGAGTGGGGTGCCGGCCTGGGCTATTTTCAGCCAGAATTCATCTTGTGAGAGCTTGCCATCTGTTACCGATTGGCAGAGGGGGTGAGTGTAGTTTTTAAGTACGCAGGATTTGATGGAAGAATCGTTGTCTGGCGAACGCGACATACATGGGACTCCGAAGGAAACCAACTGCCCCGAGTGTAACGGCCGATACTAGGGCCGTAAAGGCAGCGGCTTTGCTCGGTGTGTTTGGTTTGCAGCTGGTTATGCCACCCGCACGTGATTAGAATGCGCGCCATGAGGTTCAACACAACCATACTACGAGATAAGCTCGGGTTCGAGGCAGCCGTTGCGCTACTCGCCGAGGGTGATTGCGTGGCACTGCCCACGGAAACGGTCTACGGTCTGGCCGCGCTTGCGGACGATCCCGCAGCGGTTGAAAAGATTTTCGTTGCGAAGCGTCGTCCTGTGGACCATCCATTGATCGTTCATCTTCCTTCTGCAGACCACATGTCCGCCTGGGCAGAAGAAATCCCCGATACCGCCTATCGCCTTGCGGAGCAGTTCTGGCCTGGGCCCCTTACATTGCTCCTGAAGAAGAAGGCCGATGTTGCTTCGATTGTCACCGGTGGTAAGGAGACCGTGGCCGTGAGGGTGCCGTCGCATCCATTGTTCCTGTCGATTCTGCAGAGGCTCGATAAAGGGCTCGCCGCGCCATCAGCAAATTTGTACAAACAACTCAGCCCAACAACTGCCGAGCAGGCGCTGCAGAGTCTGTCGGGACGCATTGCCGCGGTATTAGATGGGGGCCCCTGCGAATTTGGTTTGGAGTCCACGATTTTGAATCTGATTGCCGAATCGCCTGAGATTTTGCGAGCAGGTCCGGTCTCTAGAGGGCGAATTGAGTCGGTAATAGGTGGCCCGGTCCACATGCCTATCTCACATGACGTCGCCGTGCCTGGCAATGTCGAGTCGCACTATCAGCCCAAAACGCCGCTTCAGATGATGGCAGCAGAGCAGATGGCTACAAATTCTATAAACAGCCGTAGCGGGTATCTTGTCTGGTCTTCTAAAGCTGTCTCTATGCTGGACGGTGCTCCATTAGATGGTACTACAAATGGTACTACGCACATTCGCCAACTATCAGAAGACCCGCTCTTATACGGTCGAGATCTCTATCGCTCGCTCTATGAGCTGGATCAGCTGGATCTGGATTGTATTATCGTCGAAACGCCACCCGGTTCAGAAATCTGGATGGCGGTAAATGATCGCTTACGCAGGGCGGCTAACTAAACGACCGCGGCTGAAGGCTTTGCAGTTCTCAGCGAGACGTAATGAAAGGCAAGGCCGCCAAGTCCCCCAGCCACTCCCTGCAACACCAATCCTACGAGTTCGCGTGTCGGCGCAATTCCGGACAGCCCGATTGTGGCTTTGATGATGACATGTAGGGCAATCATGCCGACGAAGCCCGCAGAGACGTAGCCTATTAAGCGCTGGTTTGGTAGAAAACGGATGATTCCACCGGCAACAGATAACGCAACCAGCATCCCCGCGACGACCGAGGCCAGATAGAGGTCGTACATATGCGTAATGTCATGAATGGCCGCATCAATGCGCTGAGAAAACGTGATTTCGAATCCCATATTTGTCACAGCTGCAATGTTTCCCTGACTGACAAATGCCGCGCCGAGCAGGTAAGTGACAAGGACACCGACAATAAAACCAGCAACAACTTTCATCTTTATTCACACCAATAGTCGAACAGACACGTATAATAGTTTCTTTTGCAACCACTCTGAAAGTTTCTGATGAATAAACTTATCCCGGTTATTATTTTGTCACTGATCTGCCTGTCGGCTTCAGCCGATTACAGTATCGAAACGGTGGCTGAAGGATTTGAGCATCCCTGGTCCATCAGTTTTCTGCCGGATGGGGATTATCTCGTTTCCACGCGACCGGGCGAGGTCTACCGCGTCACAAATGCGGGCGATAAAGGCGAGGCACTTACCGGTACACCGGACACTTATGTGGCCGGTCAGGGTGGCTATTTCGATGTCATTCCTGATCCCGATTTCGCCATCAATCAAAGAGTTTACCTGGCCTATGCAGGCGGAACCCCTGAGGCCAACGGTACTTTTGTGATGCGGGCGACGCTGGGCGAACAGGGATTCGAGAAGTCAGAGGTAATCTTCTCCTCGATGCCAACAAAAGACACGCCACAGCACTATGGCGGCAAGCTGGCGTTTCTTCCTGATGGCACGCTGATGGTGACAACCGGAGACGGGTTCGATTATCGCGAAGCAGCGCAGAATAAAGACAGTCAACTAGGCAAACTCATTCGCATTAATTCAGACGGGTCAGTACCGGCTGACAATCCCTTTGTTAATGGTGGCGGCGACCCAAAGGTCTACTCCTACGGCCATCGGAACCCGCAGGGTCTCGTCGTAGATACGACAACAGGCGACATTTACTCGCACGAGCATGGTCCTAAAGGTGGTGATGAACTCAATCTGATAGCGCCAGCAGCGAATTATGGCTGGCCTGCCGTGACCTACGGCGAAAATTATTCAGGCGCCTATGTTTCGCCATTGAAAACATATCCAGGGATTACTGAGCCATTACATTATTGGGTGCCGAGTATTGCCCCCTCGGGTCTCGCCTATTATGACGGACAGGTTTTTCCCGAATGGCAGGGTGATTTATTCGTTGGCGCTCTGGTCGATAGGGAAGTGCGTAGACTGGATATGGAAAACGGTAAGGTCGTCCTTGAAGAAGCCTTATTCTCAGAAATTGCGGAACGTATTCGCGATGTCCGGACCGGACCTGATGGAAATCTCTATCTCATAACAGACAGTACTAACGGCAAGATCTTGCGGATCACTGCTCCCTGATTCGATCCAGCATGAACACACTTGGATTCGATATCGGCTGGCAAAGTCAGCCAGCTACCAGCAAACTCCGATGATCCAGATCTTATATCCGATGCCATTGTTCGAGTAAAACTGACATTCAGTTCTTGCTCAATTGTCAGAAGCAGGGCTAACTCCCACCATACTAAAAATGGCAATTTGAATGAGCTACCAAGCGTGAGTGAAAAACCAGCATCTCAAGGACTGGGTCGAACAAAAACAGTGATTTATGGTCTGGCTAATTTACCCACGTCCATAGTTGGCTTGCCTATTGCCCTTTACATACCAGCATTCTACTCCCAGAACCTTGGCTTATCGTTGGCCACCGTGGGTTTGCTCATAGCGCTGTCCAGGTTGACCGATGTATTCACTGACCCGGCGATTGGTGTTGCCTCTGACCGGTGGAACACACGATTTGGTCGTCGCAAACCCTGGATTGTCGCCGGTATGCCACTGATGATGTTGTCACTGTGGATGCTGTTTGTGCCGGATAGCCCGTTCGCGGTGAACTTTTGGCACGCCTTGGGTGGTGACGCGGTGAACAATTTATATCTGTTTATTTGGATCAGTGCGTTGTATCTGTCCTTCACGCTGGTTGATCTGCCCTATAAGGCCTGGGGTGCTGAATTATCCGCAGACTATGATGAACGCTCGAAAATTACCGGTTGGAGAGAGGCGTTCGGTTACGCTGGTCTGCTCAGCGCGCTTGCAATCCCTCTGGTGATGTCGCTGGTCTTCGCCCGGCCCGGCGCAAACAATGCGTTGCTGGCAATTGCGACGGTCGTGATTGTGCTGCTGCCGATACTGACTGCCCCCGCGATACTGTTTGTAAAAGAGCCCCCGCCCAGGAAACCTAAGAACGACGGCGTTAACTGGCGTAGGGGATTGAAAGTCATCTGGGCTAATGGACCCTACCGACGTCTGGTCATCAGCCTGATGTTCTTGGTGATCGCTGTCAGCATGACTGCGACGCTATCGTTCTTTTTCGTTAGCTCGGTGATGGAACAACCATTTGATCGGTATGCTTTCTTCATTCTGGCGTATTATTTGGCCAGCAGCCTGGCCATTCCCATCTGGTTCGCGATTTCCAGGCGAATTGGCAAACATCGCACCGTGGTGCTTGGCATTATTTGGTTGTCTCTCTGGAGTGCCCCCATCCCGTTACTGGGTGCTGATCAGTTTTGGCTATTTTTTGTCATTATGCTGCTGAAGGGTTCCGCTGTGGGTGCACTGGTCTTCCTGCCTGCGTCGATGGCAGCAGATGTGGTTGATCTTGATACATTACGCACCGGCGAGCAGCGCACCGGCCTGTACTTCTCTTTGTGGGGAATGGTGAATAAGGGCGCCACGGCTCTTGGCGTTTTGATTGCCACCAGTGTTGTTGCCTGGTTTGGCTTCGATCCAGCGCTCGAGGAGAATACTGCCATGGCGAAAACATCGGTTGCCTGGTTGTATAGCATCGTGCCAGCAGTTCTGGCCTGCCTAGCACTGCCATTGTTGTGGAAGTACCCGCTGACTCGTCAACGTCAGGAACGGATGCGAACCCACATTCAACGCCGCGATAATCGACGAGTAGAAGGTGTAACCTTAGAGGGCTAGCGTTCATGTCTTCAGATTGTCCTAGGCTTGTCGTCGTATCTGACGTTTCGGTTGCCTAAACATAGCTCGCCTCAGCTTGAACACAGACCGCTTATGACTGTGCGTGAATAAGCTGGTTGATTAAAGCTGCGATTTCATCCGAATGGGGAAGTGGCATCACATGGGCAGCGCTGTGGCACCATCAACCTTTAACGAAAGGACCACCCGTGGCAGACGAAAAAGGTTTAAAAGTATCGAGTGAATCACAGGCTGAAGCGCTGAAGTTGGCGAAAGGCATACAACGCCCAGAGCAGACCAAGGCACAGACGAAACTCATCGGCCAGGGTATTGAGAAAGGCATTGCCGAGTACAAGAAACAACAGAAAGTGCTGGCCCGTGATCGCGGCAGGCAGCGCAAGAAGGAATTGAAAGCGAGCCTGCGTGATGCGGATGATACCTCTGATGAGAATATAGAGTCCGCCAGCAGCCTTACATCTCGACTGTTAGTCGGCTTACCATGGGTCCTACTGGTAGCAAGCTGGGCGTACTTTGTCGCAAACAGTGCGCTTATCAGGTAGACATAAGCTATGCCACTTGCCGCGTGTGACGCCGGCGTCTCTCCTCTGCTATTACCCTGGCATTCCCCTGGCATTCCCCTGGCACTGGTCATCAGCTGCTCAGCCGAGGCTCGGGGTGGGAAGGGGGTGAGGGTTGCAATGTCGTTGAGGCTTAGTTCGCTTTTCAGATGAAAGATGGTGGCACATTCCTGATTGTTTATTGAGTTATACTAGTTCGCTACCCAGACGTGGATAACGAACATCACGACCTCAACACCAACGCCGACTTCAGAGCCATCTATTCGTAGGCTCGGTTCTTCTTCAGTGCTGGCGATTCCGGAATTTCGCTGGCTGTTTTTCGGTAACGTTGCCTTTTTCTTCGCCATGCAGGGTCAGATATTGACCCGCACAATTCTTGCCTGGGATTTGACGGGCTTGGCACAGTCACTCGCCTATATCAATCTGGTGGTTGCTGTCCCGATGATATTTGTGTCGATGATTGGGGGCGCGATCACCGATCGAGTTGAGCGGCGCCGATTGATCATCATTGGTCAGTGTCTGATTACCGCAAACGAATTATTTATACTCGGTCTTCTAGTGTTTGGAAAGTTAGAATTCTGGCATCTGCTTTGCACCGCATTTGTCGCCGGTTGTGTCTTCCCGTTTATCATGCCGGCAAGGATGGCAATTACCGTGAATGTCGTTGGCCCTGCCCGAATTCAAAGCGCGATGGCAATTTCAAGCGGGGCGATGAATTTGAGTCGAGTAGCGGGTCCGGCCATGGCAGGCATCATTATTTCGCAGTTTTCAGTTGTGGCTGCCTACACCGTTTCCACGTTGCTCTATGCTTCAGCCGTGTTTTGTATGCTGTTCGTTAATCGCAATAAAGCGGTCCAACCTGAAGGTGGTAAAAAGCCACTGCTCGCGGATATCATCTACGGTTTTCAGTATATTAAGCGCAATAAACCGGTGCTGATTTGTCTCCTGTTTGGACTCGTGCCTATGTTTCTGGCGATGCCATTTCAAAATCTGCTGGTGATGTTGGTGGAACAGAATTGGCAGGTGGGTGAGAGTGGTCTTGGCATGCTGATGGGCGCTGGTGGTGTGGGTGGCGTTCTGGGGTCCATCTGGATAGCGAGACGTGGCGACAAAACCGAGCGGCTGCGCCTAATGGTCATGACCGTCATTGGCTTTGCCCTATTTCTTGCGGTGTTCACTCAGACGAGTAATTTCTATTTTGCGCTTGTTCCGCTGATACTGGCGAATCTTTGTGCGAGTGCATTCCAGACGGTCAATAATGCCACCGTGCAGATATTGGTCGATGACAGTGTCAGAGGTCGCATGAGTAGCTTTATGATGATGTCGTTTGGATTGACGCCCCTTGGCGTATTCCCGATGGCGATTGCGGCTGATCACTTCGGAGCCTCTTATGCAATCCTGGGGGCATGTATTGCCCTGGTTATCATTACTGCCACGTTCGTGGGTTTGAGCAAGACGCTTCGAACCATCGATGGCACGGTGGCAAGCTCAGTGGCAAGCACGGTCAAAAGCTCGGTGAAAAATTCCGCCTGAAATAATCACGATAGAGCCTGCTATAGGCACACCAATTTGAAATTGGGTATACTGCGCGGGGCACTGGGATGTTTAGCGCATTTCACTTTTTTGATCGATAACCATCCAAGGATATAGTGAATTGACAGACGATGTATCGGCTTCACAGATCGCGAGAGGCTTCGCATCGTCTTCTTATAGCAAAGCGCTGTTTCAGTTTGGTAACACGCTGCTACTCTATGTAGTCTCTGTTTACCTGATGTTCGTCCTGCTCCCGGTTTCCTATGGCTATGTTCTTGCGATCTCTCTTCTCGCAACTGTGGCTCACGTTCGACTATTCATGATCGGCCATGACTGTGCACATCAGTCTTACTTGCCAAGGACGAGTTGGCAAAACAAAGCACTTGGCAGCTTTGTCGGCGTACTAACTAACACGCCTCTCGACTACTGGGGCAGCCAGCATCTACTTCACCACCAGACTGTCGGCAATCTGGATCGCAGAGGTTACGGCGATGTTGATACGCTCACGACAGACGAGTTCGAGGCCAAGCCTTTCTGGGCTCGTGTCTGGTACCGGATCGGGCGCAACCCTTACGTCCTCATGTTTATCTTCGCGCCTATCTACTTTGTCATCATGCTGCGATACCCCTTTGAACAAAAACAAGCTCCTAGAAAAATCTGGCTCAGCATCATGGGCACCAACCTGGGGATGGTGATTTATTACGGTGGCTTAATTTCACTATTGGGTCCAACACCTGTTTTGCTGGTTTTTACCCCGATAGTGGTCATGTCCTCGGCGATCGCCACCTGGTTGTTTTACGTCCAGCATCAATTTGATGAGGCCTACTGGGAGCGTAAGGAAGCCTGGAATTATAAGGACGCAACCCTTCAGGGCAGCTCATTTTACAATCTCCCTCGCTGGCTTCACTGGGCGACCGGCAATATTGGTTACCACCATATTCATCACCTGAACCCCAAAATTCCAAACTATAACTTGCCGGCTTGCTATGAATCAGACCCAATGCTGCAGGAAGGTAAATCGATCGCTTTTTGGGAGAGTTTTCGACTTGCGAAGCTTGCCTTGTGGGATGAATCAAACCGACGCCTGATTTCCTTTGTGGAATTCTATCGAACCCGGGAACACACACCATTACTCAGGAAATTGTTGAATTTCTAGCGGCGTTTCTACTGGGTCGTGAACGTCAACTTCCATTAATTCGATGATCGCTATTAGCGTGTTGATAAGCACCGGCGATCAATGGGCGTAAACCGTCCCGCTGCTATTTCGATACTGCGTTTGTCGGATTTGGGTCGGTTAAGTATTGGACTGAAATTAGAAAAACGAATCGATCGTTCTTTCAACTAAGGCTGCACCCACCCAGGCAAGAAGCGGCACAACAATGTAAATACCAAGTCGTTTGACGCTGCTGTTTGTGATTGGCCATTCACTTGTCCGTTCCACCAGGTCGCGGTAAATGATTAGGTTGCTGCGCGTTATTGTGTCCGCTTCGTCCGCGATGCTGGTGTTTTTTAGTGCTTCGCGATCACCATGGATCGCGAGCGTAACGGCGTCGATTTCTTTTGTTTTCTCCCGCAAAATGCGCGAACGAACGGCAACGATGGGCAAGAAAAAAAGTGCAATACCGGTCGGCAGCGAAAACAACAGAGACATCATTGCTGGCAATATCAGTGTGCCACTATCGAAATAAGCGATGGGGACTAGGGTATAGCCGCCGGCAAAAAACAATATGTTGGATACCCCCACCATTGTAAATGGCAACATGCTGCGGATATCAAAAATGTCGACGACGAGATGAGACCTCGCCAGGTCAACAAAGGTCATAGTATTGCTAATCACTATATAGCCCACCTGAAGAATCACCACCCAGGTAATGATTGCGACCAAGAGCCCCCAAAAGAAATCGATTCCTGGAATGCTACCGGATAAGAATGCTTGCACCTCAGGGTGGCTCCAATTAACAAAAAGCATCATCGGTACTGAAAAGAAATACGCCATTCGAAGCCTCCATTTCGGGAAGTGGCTTAGGCTCGCTAGCTGTTGTCCGCGTTTGTCTGCGGCCAACCGCATTATGGGGGCGAGCTTTTCGAAATTTTTGCGATGACTTCGCTCAAGATAGTTAACAAACGCCACCATGTAGGCCAACAAAATAGGTGTAATCGTAGGGCCGCCAAGTGACCAGGTAATTGTGCCCATCACTGTGGTAATCAAAATGAACAGTAGAAATGGATTTAGCGCCCGCAGTTCTCCTATTTTTAGGATGAGCGGCTTCGCCAGCCCAGTCTCCAACTGACTGGCTATTTCGGCTTGTTCTGGATACATCCTAAAAATTCCAAATTGGTACTGGTTTGTATATCCCTTGGGGAGACTGCTGAACAGGGTAAAACCTCAGATCCCGCGGGTATTCTTGCTGCGCGAGTATCGAGCTTGCTCTTAGTAGAAACGTCTGACCCGCTAAATGCGCTCAGAACGTCCTGCCGCAGCGTTGCGTATTGATTTTGAAGATCGGATAAACCTCTGTTCCCAGCTGTCGGGTCTAGCTTGGAAGTAGGGTGCTGAAGTGGCGTTCTTGTGCTTGGCACGTCAATTTTAAGGCAATATTTATTAGCTGGATCGCTCTTACCCTGCCAGTGGGCTGACGTGATTACTTCGACGCAGGTCATAGGTGTTTTGTCGCTATTTTTATGCAGCCAATTTGAGATGTCGTCGATCAAAGAAGCTAAACCCAATCGAATCAATAATTTAATGGCATCGTCTGTGGTGAATTCGGCTGCAGCAATTATGACCCCAACCATCAGCAACTTGTCATAGGCATAGTTGCCACCTACAAAACTTTTTGCAGCATCGGTAACGGGTTTAGACGGCCAGCCTGGATCACCAAACCGGTTGCCATCATCGGAAACAAATCGATAGGCATCGATAAGCGTTTGCGCGTCAGTGTCTATGGATGTTGGATTTAGCTCGATGCCATCGGTGGTTGCTTCGACGACCATATAGGCATTTTTGGATTTATCGAACCCCAAAAATTCGGTCGCATGGGAATAATCGCCTTGGTCGATCTCCATGATGATTTGATCTAAAAGGTCATCTCCACATGACAGCAAAATATCACCAGGGAGAAGCTCTTCAAAAGTTATGCTGCGAGGGTTGGGAGGTCTAAGAGTCATGTTCTGCACCTTTATGGTTTGGTTTTCGTTCGGTGTCACAAAACGCTGGCTCAGTTAACCACGAAAAATAGCTATTTGCTATTTGCTCGGCTGATGGCAGAGTGCCCGTTATCAGCTCGCTCAGAAAACGCCGGTCTCTGCGGAGCTTGTGAACGCAACCTAGCTGTAATCCGGTCTGTGTCTATGTGCTAAGTCTAATCATAAGGTGGATAAGCTGATGTCTGAAAAAATCTATATGCTCAATGCCCTCTGGTTTAAGCCTGATGGCGGCGCTGATAAATATGCCGAATATGGCGCTGCGGCGGCTCCCTTTGTTCAGGCGCTTGGCGGCAAAATAGTCGACGGCTATCGTCCTCAACAGGCGTTGATTGGCGAGTGGGATCCGGATCTGTTTTTTTTGGTCGAATGGCCAGATTGGGATTCATTTACAAAGCTTGCGACTGACTCCGGTTATCTGAAGATTGCGCACTTGAGAGAAGAAGCACTTGCCAAGTCTTTGCTCATTCAATGTGCAAAGGTCGCTTAGTTTTTGTCGATTTTTATAAAGGCGAGATTTTCGCCCGGGGCAGAGTACGACTCACAGTCGAAGACCTTACGCTAAGGGCAATTGAACACCTGGAATGTCTGTTCATCTCCAGTGATTTGGCCAGACTCAACAATTGTATTACCACCAAGGTCCAGCGCTTCATTTCTGGCAATTGTTTCAAGTTCTGTTGACAGCTTCTTTTCGGAACGCCTCACGCCGGCAACTTTGGCTTTGCTGACTGAAGTGATTTTGCCAACACGCTCGCAGGCAGCAACGTCCTGTAGGTTGGTAACACGAACATCTGCTCCAGATTCCGAGAGTTTTACCCATGTGCATGACGAGCTCATGATGACGAGGCTTAAAGCGATACTGATCCTGAACATAATAGTGCCTATGATTCTTTCGGTCCCCTAGTATGTCAGAATCTGGCTCGTTAAATTTCCATTCGCCAGGGCAGTGTGACCGAAAACGGGTTTATGTATCTCAATGATTGTGTTTCGATTGAACGTGGTCAGTACAACAATCTCCGACGCGTTTCCAATGGGCTCTATGAAGGCTCAAAGTTGCCTGCACCTGAGCCGACAAATGTCGTTGAAGCGAATCAATGCCATGAAGCAAAAGAGCAACTCCTGGCATCCAGGGAAGACAAGGAAATCGAGCAGGCTTCTCGCAAGGTGCGAGTCCTCTGTCAGTTCTGATTTTCTATAGCGGGAACTCTTCGTTGATTCCGGACAATCGGCTTTCTTGTGGGGTTGCATAGGCTCTTTCCAAATAGGTTGACTACCCGTGAATCGGTTCCTGTTTCTACTCGCTGCTGCGCTGACTATTTCAGGTTGTACCATCACACCCGATTCAAAAGGAATGGATGTTCGGTACGGAAAAATAGCAACAAAGGAGCGTGTCACTGCAAAGAATCAGAAGACTACATTGTCTGGGCTCAGTGGCATCAAGGCTACTTCTGAGCTTCCTGCTTTGCCGCAGGGGCAGGTGGAAGCTAATGTTAGTCATGTGGCCGAAGCCTATACCTACCTTGTCAGGTTTAGCGATGGTGAGTCGCTGAGGTTAACCACGGATAAAGAATTTTTTTACCGCAAAGATCGTGCGGGTGAACAGGTGCGCGAACTCTGCCAGTACTCGAGAGGCTGATCGCCCGGTAACAGCGGGTTTTCGACTGGCGCGCTTGCTCTAGCCGGTGACCGGGATTAGCACAAGTTCAACCCGACGATTTTCCGACCGACCGTCCTCAGAGCTATTATCTGCAATCGGCCTGGACTCACCGAAAGCGGCGGTAAGGATGCGCTTAAAAGCCACCTCATTTTCCTGCAGCACGACGGCAACCGACTGTGCCCTGCGTTCAGACAGCTGCAAGTTAAACGCGTCAGAACCAGTAGAATCGGTATGGCCTGTCACTTCCAGAATGGTTTTATCAAATTCAGCGAGAACCACAGCGACTGAGCCTAACACCTCTCGAAAGTCGGCCTTGACAGTTGCGCTGGCGGTGGCAAACGTAATATTGCCTGGCATCACAAGAATCAAATTATCGCCGTCGCGAACAACGCGTACACCCGATCCACGTAAACCGGCCCGCAGTTTGGCCTCTTGTCTGTCCATATAGAAACCGACGCCACCACCAATCGCGCCACCTGCCGCCGCCGCGGCCAGTATTCTTTGATTACGGGTCCGAGAATCATCGCCTCGATTGTCGATTGCGGCGCCTATGGCCCCAAGACCTGCGCCAATAGCCGCGCCAATCGTTGCCTTACTGACCTGCTTGTCGTCTGTGTAGGGGTCGTAAGTCGCACAGCCGCCAAGAAAAAACATCAAACACAAGCTCATTGTGATCGTGCGCATTACGCGTTCCTCAAATACTGAAAATATACGGCTGATGATAATGAAAACCGGTCAGCAATTCAGTTAAACCCGTCACAATACCCGTAATACGCTTCCAGGCTACAGGCTTGTGTTTTATGAGGTGTGAACTGAAACTTCGCCAATGGCCAATGGCCAATGGCCAATGGCCAATGGCCAAGAGCAGGGTGGCAGCGAAATGTACGGCGTAGGAAAAATAGTTGGTACTAATAATCGAATAGAGTGGCGCCGCCCGCACACACGTTGTGATCCATAGCTTCTCGAGCCTATGGCGTTCAGGTGGGTCGCTTGATTGATAAATGAGAACAGTAAAAGGATGGCCAGGTCGATCATTGACCTTGGCTTACCAGATGGGTCTGGCATTGAAGTCATCGAGACGCATAAGTTAAAACTAGACCCTGGATATATCGTGGTTCACACTATTTGCTACAAGGAGCAGGCTTATTTTTTGCGGCTTGTCTCATCATCTCAACACTTTACTGTCCCAATTTATTACATTAACGTATTACAACAACGGACTCAGCCATCAATGCAGCGGTTGCCAAAGTACCATTTGGTGGGTTCATGGCCAGTGCCGCCAAGAGCAAGGCAAAAGGCACGGGCGCTACTCTGACTCCACCACACCGCTACTACACCGCTACTACACCGCTACACTAAGTGTTATACGTCTCTGCATTCCGGTAGCAGGCAAATATTGGTAATATCGGAACTTACAAAATTTGAGGTTCACAATGACCAAAATTGAAGAGAAGGTCGACGAGCTACTCGCTAAACATTCTAATCTAACGAAACTTGAAGCAATCAAGATCGTCACCGAGAAAAATGAGAGAAAGCGGCAGAAAAGAGCGGCTAATACAGAGAAAAGCCAAGCCAAAAAGCTTAAGTACGAGGCAAATCTTCTTAAGCGCAAGTGATTATATGACCGGGTAATAAGGTCGCACCGCGATGCAGACTAACAAAACGGATGTCTGTATAAAAGGGGCCTGTATGATGAAGAAAAATAGAGGCGAGTCACCATGAGCAAAGAAATGCCGCAACAGGGTCAGGACTGGCCAAGCCTAAAAGAAGAGATGATAGGGCGGGGCGCAGGAGATGCGAAGTGGCGTGATGGTAAAACTGCTGTGTATGTCTTCAACGCCGGTGAAGATGTGCTTCAAGTCCAGAAAGAAGCCTACACCCTCTATATGTCCGAGAACGGCCTTGGACCTCTGGCTTTCCCAAGTTTAAAGCAGATGGAAGATGAGGTGATTGGGATGGGCCTCAATTTGCTTCATGCGCCGGATAATGCGGCTGGCACAATCACTTCCGGGGGTACGGATTCGATCACCATGGCGATTAAAACCGCCCGTGATTTCCATCGAGCTAACACATCAACAGAAGGGGTGCGGAATATCGTTGCGCCCTGGTCCGCACACCCTGCATTCGACAAGGCCGCGAAACTCATGGACCTGGAAATGCGTCGCGTACCCTGTGGAGACGACCTGCTCGCCGACACGGCTGCGATGGCAGACGCCATCGATGAAATGACCATTATGTTGGTGGGATCGGCGCCGAGCTTTCCTTATGGTTTGCTTGATCCAATTGTTGAACTGGGAGAAATAGCCGAGGCAAAGAATGTCTGGCTGCATGTGGATGCTTGTGTCGGCGGTTATGCCGCGCCATTTGTGCGAATGAACGGAACGGAGATTGCACCCTTTGACTTTGAGGTCGCCGGGGTTAAATCAATGTCCGCCGATCTACACAAATATGGCTTCTGTGCGAAGGGCGCTTCAACCGTGCTGTTCCGGGATGCGTCGTTACACAAGCATATGATTTTCGACTGCGATGATTGGCCGGGCGGTAGAATGATTACGCCAACCCTCGCCGGCACGCGCCCCGGCGGTGCTATTTCGGCCGCCTGGGCGGTGATGAATTATTTAGGGGTAGAAGGATATTGCGCCAAACACAAGCTTGTCACAGATGCTCGAGAGGTGATTGAAGCCGGCGTAAAAGAATTGGGTTTTGAGGTGCTGGGTTCGCCGCAGTTAGGCTTGATCGCGTTTGGGCACAGCGATCTCGATGTCTTTGCCATCTACAAACAGATGTATAAACGCGGCTGGTTCACGAGTCTTACAACGGCACCCAAAGCGTTGCATCTGATGTTATCGCCATTTCATTTTGAGGTTACCGATGTGTACCTTGCGGATCTCGCTGCGTCCCTTGACGCGATCAGATCTGGAGACAATAGCGCGGTCACCGAGGTGAGATACTCGTGACTTGTTTCAGGCCTTTGTTTCAAATTAGGGAAGCACCGGGGTCAGTACTGACGTTCCGGCATATTGACACGCATTCCTTCCAGGTCGTCTGACGCTTTTATCTGGCACGACAAACGGCTGTTGGGTTGCACATCAAAAGCAAAGTCCAAAATGTTTTGTTCTAATTCTTCCGGATCACCACATTTGCCTTGCCACTCTTCCGGGACGTAGATATGGCAGGTCGCACAGGCACATAGGCCGCCGCAGTCGCCATCGATCCCCGGTACCATTCGAGACACAGCACCCTCCATCAATGACTGACCGTTGGACACCTGAACTTCGTGCTCTGTGCCATTGTGTTCAACGTATAATATTTTGGTCATGAATATTAAGAACCGGCTAGTTTTCTGGCTTCCGCAATAACGTAAACGACTTCGCCATTGCCGTTAGAAACCGGAATCAAAGAAAAGTCTAAATCGAGTGTGCCCGAGCCTGCATTGAGGCTTGTGCGCGTATGAAAGGTATTGCCCATGATGGCCTGCTGAACGTTTGCGCGGAGTCGCTGCTGTGGCTCATCCAGCTCTGTCTGGCTGGATGCGCCCCACCAGGGTAAGTCCCAAAGGGGTTTATCTGTTGTTGGCTCATCGATGGGGAGCATTTCTCGGGCGGCCTTGTTTATTTCCAGCACGTGGCCTTCTGGGTCGAGTAGGGCGATGGCTTCAACTGCGTGATTGAAGACCGCGCTAAATCTCGCGTCTCTTTCTGCTAGCGCAGCGTCGCTCGCTTTCCTGAGGCTAATATCTCGGACCTGAGCGCTGAGAATCAGTTTGTCGCCGATATAGGTTTTGGTAATTGAGGCTTCTAGAGGAACGATTCTACCGCTCTTGTGGAGCCCTGAAATTTCTCCTCGTTCACCCATTAAGCGTGAAGGTGACTTGCCGCTGCCAAAATTTTTGATGCTCGCGCTATGACTTTCTCTCGTGTATTCAGGCAGCAAGCGGTTGATACTTGTGCCCATCACCTCCTTTTCGGTGTAGCCAAAAAGCTGCTCTGCCTTCCGGTTCCAGAAACAGATGTTGAAGTCTGTATCGATACTCAGCACCGCGTCTTCACCGATAGCGATGATTCGATTTGCGATGAGTTGTGAGTGCCGTAATGCTGCGGTTTGTTCCTGTTCTTTTGTCACATCTCGAAGCACGATCACAAAGTAGACTTCACCACCGTACTCACTCCTGGAAACACGTACTTGATAACGGCGAGACTCGCCGTTCTTCCGTGTGCCTTCAAGGGTTAAGTACCGTAACTGCTCAGGGTCTGGATTGTCTGCCCAGCGCCCGAACCAGGTAATCACGTTAACTTTCCGGCGACTTGATTGTGGCAATAATCGGGAAACATGCTCGCCAACTATTTCTGCTTCGGAAAACCCTGACTGTGTCACTGCTGATTGATTAAAGAAAACGATCTCACCGGAGGCGGTGGTGATCAAAAGCGCCTCGGGCAGGTCTTTTAGTAATTGCACTGCTTTGGATTCAATAAAACTCAAAGTACTTGGCTCCTGGAAAAAGTCCCTGACTTCTGGAAGTAGGTGGCTTCTAGTAAGAAGCACCTTCTTCGTTAAGCACGCTTTGGTCAGATTTTGCATCCTCCATCGCGTGAAGCACCGTCAGGTCTTCGTTCACTGGCACGCCAACTTCTTCAAACAGATTTTTGGTTCTAGGTGTTATTAGACCTGCGCGGACAAGTGCAGGAATCATTAGGTCATTAAGCGAATGAACCTGGCCCGGCGGTAGGTGATTGACTAAGCCGAGCCCTGCTGCTTCTTTGATTCCCGCCGCAAAATCTTGTGGTTCAATGCCGCTCACTTCTAGCACCTTCAGAAAGCCGTCAGTCATGTCCGTTTGACCCTGAACGAGAATGTTGACTCCGTCGAATGCAAACTGCGCAAGGTCTTCAACATCATCAGGATGCATATTTTTGACGAGCGGCGTGAGGTAGGTATGGCCAAAGGACACATGTCTAGACTCGTCTCGCATGACGTTAAAGGTGACGGCTTTCAGCAAAGGCTCATCAGTTTGGCGATACATGTTATTAAATGCTCCGAGCGCGAGTCCCTCTACGATCATATTCATCCCGATCAAGATCTTTTGATGATTTTCGGTGTTCAAGGTGGCATCAATGAGATTTTTCAACCATGGATTGATCGGATAATGGATAGCTATTTTTTTGACATAGCGATCGTAGACTTCAACGTGTCGGGCTTCGTCCATAGTCTGGGTAGCGGCGTAGTACTTTGCCTTCATATCCGGCACGCCGTGGGTGATCGTGGCTGCCGTGAGCATGGCACCCTGCTCACCATGAAGGAATTGCGATAACATCTGCGCGGTAGAATGCGCAGTAAATGTTTCCTGCTGACTTTGAGACAGCCGCTTGAAGAAAGGCATCTCTGAATACTGCGAGTTATCTCGGCTCATGATTGGGTTAGAAGGATCAATCACCGTATCCCAGTCGAGATCATCCGCGTTCCACTGGTTGTTCTTAGCGCGGGTGTACAAATCTTGCATCTTCGGGATGCTCGACTCGTAGTCGAAGTTCCAGCTGACATCCGTGACTGCCTTGTAGGCGTCGATCATGTTTTCTTGGGCTTCTTCCTTATCTACAGAATTTTCTACCGTGCTCATTGGGGTTTTCCTCTTTAGAGATGCATTTAGTACGCATTCATCGAAGATAGTCCTCTGGAACTCAACAAGCGTTGACATAGATCAACATGAGGCGAGGTTTTCAGCCAACCCATGAAATGGACCCTGTACGCCGATACCCTTTTTTTAGAAAATTGAAATACCCGTTCGCGTCGTCAACATTTCTAGTGCTTTTTTTCCTGCATGGGAATTGCTGCTCGGGCCGAGGCCGGGAGACCAGACACATACTGAAAATTCCCGTGGCATCGTGCAGACGATACCGCCACCGACGCCACTCCTGCAGGGTAGGCCTACCCGAAAGGCAAAGTCCCCGGCTGCATCGTAAGCACCGCAGGTCAGCATTAGCGAGTTGATGAACTTTGCCTGACTCGCGGATACAATAGCTGTCATCGGTTCCCGCGTATTCCCCGCGTTAGCCAAAAACAGACATGACTTCGCTAATTCGATACAGTTCATCGAGAGTGAGCAATGATGGAAGTAAGCGTCGATAACAGCTTCGAAATACTCTGTATGGAGAATCGTTTCGTGGCTTCGCCGCTGCTTAGCGGTCTAATTCTGCCGTACTACCTGGACGGTTACCGTGAGAGACCGAAAGGCATCCGGAGCGCCATTCCAGCTTCCCGAAATTGGCACTGCCTGGCGGGCATCACGGCTAACGCCAACCCGGATTAATTGTGTCCCCCCTGTAAGATTGTTGGTTGGGTCGAATGGCACCCAGCCGGCACCAGGAAGGTACGCATGCAGCCAGGCATGGGTTGATCCCGATCCCACCGCCGCCGGGCCGCCGCCAGCGCCTGAATCAAGCAGTGGATCATAGAGGTAGCCTGAGACAAATCGCGTCGCAATACCCAAACGCCGTGCCGCCTCCATCATAAGCACGGCAAAATCTCGACAGCTACCGGTACCCAGTTCCAGAGTGGTCAATGGAGATTGCGTACCTTCGTCATCACGAGTCCGGTAAGCAAAATTGTCGCGCATATACTGATTCATCTTTACCAGCATATCTCGAGTATAGGTCGGCCCTTGGTGACTCAGAAAACCCCGCGCCCATTGGTCGAGCCTACCATCCAGGTCGTCGTGGTGAGGGCGCATATATGGCTCAAGATCTACCCTTTCATCAACCGAATAGGAAAATGGGAAGATTTCAGCGGCGGGTAGTAGCGGCAGTTCGAGGTTGTGACTGGTGGCGTGCTCGATGGTGAACGAACAGACTATTTTAAGCTGTGTTGATTCGCCTTTTGGTCGAACAAGTGCAATAGAGTTTGAGTATGTATCCTGAATCATTGAAATGTCTGCTTCCGGACTTACCTGAAGATCCGTCGCTAATACTCGGAGGTCGTGACTGTCCCGGGGTCTGAACATGACCCTATGCTCACCAAAACTGACAGGCGAATGATAGTCGTAGATCGTCGTGTGAACGATCGAGTATTTGATGTTCATGGAGTGGTCCGATGTTGAAGGTGGAAGATTATAGGGTAAGCGATCGATGGATGATGTAGCTAGTGGCTGCCGATAGCGCAGTCTGATGCGGGCCCATTTAGTTGAGTCTCTCCTTAAAGCTGGACCAACCAATGCTAGAAATTTCCAGAGGTGACTGCACTACTCATACGCCATAGGCGAGTAGCAGCACGATTACGAAGGTGATGATCCCCGTCATGATGGTTGTGTCTAACACACCCAGAGTGTGATCTTCCTCCAGCAGTGAAGCCAGAGTATAGAAAGTGGGAAACAGGAACAGCAACAGGAAAATACTAGAGAGAGAAAATTGTAGTGGAAGTTCTTCGTGGACCGAATCGGTCGTCATCTCGTAGAGCGCAATCCCCAGCAAAGTGAAGGGCAGAACCAGGAACATCACCTGGGTAATACCGCCGAATGCATTGGCGAGCGCGATACCGTACTCTTGCTTTTTATGTGACTGCCACAGAATTACGTATTCACTCATCCCCGCAAATAGGGCGAGGATCATCGCAGTAAGGATCGGGTTGAACTCTAACTCTGCAATCATAGTTGTGGCAAAGCTAGAAACCTCTTCGCCGCCGATGATGGCCCCCAGCAGGCCGGCGAAAAATAGTAGGGCGATGGAACTACGTGAGCTGGGTTTTACGTTCTGGTAGACCATATCCAGACGCTGCTTTACATCCTCATCTGACATGCTGAGGGTTGCGCGCACTTCGGCTTCTTCTTCGGCGTAGCTCGTAATCAGTTTGTAAACGTAAACGCTGAATATGGTGAGCAAGACGACACTGATAAACACCAGGTCTAGATGGTGGAAACTACTTTTCGCGCCTCCTGATGAGTGAAACGTCAGCATCACCAGGCCGAGAATCAAGCCCATTGAACCCCCGCCAATCAATATCTGGGTGCCTGCCTCGGTAATAGGGGTTGGCATCAAAAACTTTCCCTGCTTATCTTTCGGTAGGAAGAATGAGTAGAGACTGAAAACCAGTGCATTGTTATAGATAGTGACAATGCAGATAACAAACGCGGTTGCAGGACTCACTGGTATGAGAAAACCAATGACGACGAGTTCGGGTATGGTCGCGAGAATTTCTGCCAGGGTACCTGCGATATAGTGATTCCACTTGTACCTTTCTGCCAGCCGTTCTGCGGCGATCACCAATACCTCGCATGCTGCCTGCAAAATGATGAGACCTACAACCAGGGCAAGCATGGCGGATAGGTACAGGGGTATTTCTAGCTGGAAATATCGTGTCAGGTGAAGCAAAGCTGATAGTGCTATGCCAAAGCCCATGCGAACTAGCCAGCGAGGGATCGTAGCCTTGTGTGATCCAAAGCCCAGAGTGGTGACCGACAGGCGATCAGGGTCGATCCCCTTTGCCCGCAGGGCCTCATGTACTTCTGGGGACGCTTTAGTGAGCCCGACACTTGCCGTATGACTTTGTTTGATGATCGTGAAACCTTCCATGAGTGGCGCAGCTGGTTTACAGCGTTCATTAGCGCTAACGTGCTGCAGTCCGGCCTGAAAAAATGGAACCCGACGATGACTTTACTCGGGAAAGCAGAGCTATAAAACTAAGTATGATGCATGTGTGAAATATTTGCCTACTCGAGCAGTGAAGCCACTCGCGCGACCTTTGATATGGAAACCTTCCGCCAGCATGGCTGTGGCACCGGGCCGCATTGTGATGGATGGGGTCTGGCGTTTTACACTGGGCCCTACGCGCAGATATTCCGGGATGTAAAGCCAGCTGCCTACAGTGACTGGATGTCGTTTATCCTGGATCACAATATCGAGACACAATGCCTGATCTCCCACATCAGGAAGGCCACCCAGGGCAGTGTGAACCTGCAGAATACTCAGCCTTTCTCGCGGGAATGGGCCGGACACCGACATGTGTTTGCCCACAATGGCAACTTGCAAAACCTTGAACAACTCGGTGTGCCAGAACGGTTCCAGCCCATAGGTGATACCGATTCGGAGCGGGCTTTCTGTCAGCTAATGGACAGCATTTCAGATACAGAAGCGAGCGGGGCGCCAACAGATCTGGATGCGCGGCTCGCCCGGATGGTCGCCTGTTTTGGACAATGGGCCCAGATGGGACCAGCCAATATCGCCTACAGTGACAGCGAATACCTCTACGTCTTTGCCAACAAACGAACCCAGGTAAATGGCAGCATTGAGCCCCCAGGACTGCACATGCTGCAACGTAATGACACTGATAATCACACGACTAAACTTACCGGGGTTGAACTCAAGGGGCAGTCGAAATTTATTACCTTGTTCGCCAGTGTGCCGCTGTCCAATGAAGCCTGGGTTCCACTCAAGGAGCTTGAGTTGATCGTGTGTCAAAATGGTAGGGTGGTTAGGCAGCTGCAACTCTGATCACCTTGCCACTACCTTGCGCTTTCCTGGTCGGGACTGTTGCTTAACAACGACTGAAAAGAATTGCTGAAACTCAACGAAGAATTTTTTCCAAAAGCCTATTGTTTTTCCCCATACTTGGATTAATGTGCGTGAGCATCACAAACGGTGGAGAACCTTTTTGGAGAAATACAGATGGCTACAAAGTAAAAATCTGTGTCCAAATCTTCCAAGCCGAAAACAGGCGTAACGGTTTCCGCTGCTAAACCTGCTAAAAAGCAGAAAAGAAAGTAAGACGCAAGTCTCAACATAATGGGCCCGCTAGCCGAAAGGATAGCGGGCTTATTTATTTCTGGGCTTCTTAGGATGGGAGTAGATCCACATTGCTAAGGGGTCAGTACTGAAACTTGGTTGGTTCTTCCGACACTCGGGCAAGTCACAATTTTTTAGTCTTTGCAGCGGTTCACTTCAGGTCAAGGCGAGGTAGACTAGAGCCAATCGAAAGTTGAATAGTCGAGTAAAGATGAACGAGTCAGTCTCCGCAACGCCGACGAACAAAATTTTGGGCTGGGTTGAGCGCACAGGGAACAAATTGCCTGATCCCGTGCTGATATTTTTCTACCTCATTCTCGGACTGATAGGCCTGTCTGTTATCAGTGACCTGTTTAATCTCTCTGCCTTGCATCCCACTCAACTCGACTCGTCGGGCAACGCGAGAGTTGAACAAGCGGTGAGTTTGCTCTCGGCAACAAACATCCAGCGTCTCTGGGTGCAGATGCCGCAGACCTTTACGCACTTTCATCCGCTTGGCTATGTGCTGGTTGTCATGCTTGGTGCTGGAGTTGCCGAACGTAGTGGGTTGTTCTCCAGCGCAATTCGGGCCGCGCTAAAAAATGCGCCTATCCATCTGTTAACCCCCTTTGTTGCCCTGATAGCCATGCTGTCGAATCACGCTGCCGACGCCGGTTATGTGGTGGTCATTCCTCTAGCGGCGATTGTGTTTGCTGCGGCTGGACGCAATCCGCTGTTGGGTATCGCTGTTGCCTTTGCTGGGGTATCTGGAGGATTCTCGGCGAACTTTGCACCGGGGCAGTTAGATGCTTTGCTATTTGGCATCACCGAAGCGGCCTATCAGTCGAGCGGTATAGACGCTGGCTGGTCAATGAATATCGCTGGAAACTGGTGGTTCATCATTGCCTTACTAATACTGTATTTACCGGTCATTTGGTTTGTCACAGATAAAATAATCGAACCCAGGCTCGGCGCTTGGAAACCTTCCAACGAGTCCGACCTCGAGAGCTATCAGAATAGCGACGCACCGCTAACCGAACAGCAGCGCAAAGGACTGCGGCATGCTGGTCTTGCCATGTTGGTGGTGATTGCGGCCTGGGGCGCCATGATGTTTGGCCCCGGCACTCCTCTTCTGAACGATGGCCCTGATATGCAAGGCGCTGCCTGGTATAGCGTTGCCAGGCCATTTTTCCAATCCTTGGTTGCAGCTTTTCTGATTCTGTTTTTAGCTGCAGGTTGGTTCTACGGCCGGGCGGCGGGGACGATCAACACCAGCCAAGATCTTGTGGACATGATGACCGATGCCATGAAGGACCTGGGCTACTACCTGGTGCTGGCATTTTTTGCGGCGCATTTTGTTGCGATGTTTGGCTGGTCAAATCTCGGATTGATTACCGCCGTTCATGGCGCTGATGCGATCCGTGCCAGCGGTTTACCCTTGCCTCTAGTGCTGGGGCTAATCGTCCTTTTTGCGGGTCTGCTCAATCTCTTTGTCGGATCTGCCTCAGCCAAATGGGCTCTACTGGCGCCGGTTTTGGTGCCAATGCTCATTCTCTTGGGTATTAGCCCGGACGGTGCAACGGCAGCTTATCGTGTCGGCGACAGTGCTACCAATATCATCACGCCCCTGATGGTGTATTTCCCGCTGGTACTCGTTTTTGCGCAGCGGTGGCAAAAAGACTTTGGACTTGGCAGTCTGACGGCAATGATGATCCCCTATTCAGTGTGGATGTTGATCTCCGGCACAGTCCTAATAATGCTCTGGCTATTTCTGGGAATTCCCCTCGGTCCAGGAGCACCGGCGGAAATTATGATTCCGGGTTAGTCACTAGATGACTAACCATCTCAGAACATCAGAGCCGAATTAAAGCTGCACGCTTAATCATTTTCCTATCTCTGTTGTCCCAATTTGGTGTATTTATTTGGTGTATTTATTTGGTGTACTTATTTGGAGGGCCAAACTTTTGATCCTAAATTGTTGTCGCGAGCGCAGAAGTGGCGCAACTCGCGTTTGCTGACAACAGTATTGAATATTCGATGTCTTTTACCTTTTTATTTTCCTTCTCGATTCTGACCCCGCGAAGCGCTTCTTCGTCTTTTTCTTTAATCGCTTCGTGCAAACGCTGGGCAGTGACGAATGTATCATTGCCATCTGCTTCTTTGTTGCTATGAACATAGATGCCGGCGCCATACCCTTCTTCCAGATTCGACTCGTCCATCGGTGTGGGTCTTATTGAGAGTAGGATAAATGTATTCGCTAGAACATCGGCTTCCACCAACGAATCATTGCAAACAATTAGTTTGCCGCCCTCTGCAGCGGCAGCCGCTTGCATCTTTACCTTAGCAAGGCTCGCCTCGGCACTCTCCACCATATTGTCGCGCTCATTGCTGACATATAGCCCAAAAAAAACAGCGATAGAGACCACGACAATGATAACCGCGGTAACATATTCAGAAATCACGTAACCAGATACTTTATTCATAACCACCCCAAAATTAAGCTATTTGCACAACTCTACCAGTACATAAAATACGGCAGAGGCATCGCACTACATTTCTTTGTGAGCGCTTCATAACAGGGCAAAAAGACTAGCGATCCACGACCACTAACCAAAATGACGCAAGAAAAAAAAGCGCTATGAGCCAACGCTCAACGGTCCCGGTCGAATTACCTCCGATTTTCGAGGTATCTTTGACGGACCTAACAATCTTAAACGGTGGCGCTAACTTCAAGTAAATCTACAGCAAAGAATGTGCCACTGAATATTCGTCGCAGGAATGACTAGGAAATCTGCTAACTGAACCGGTGGAGATAGGGTTACAGGTTCTGTCTGTAATCGCTGCACCGGCAGAGTGCTGAGTGCCCAGATAAGGGGCGCAAATTCTGTCTGAAGCGCTCCGAGCACTGGCGTGACGGCTTCGATGCTAGTTGTTCAGTGGTGTGCTTTTCAGCCTAAAAATCGACCAAACATGGTTGCTGGCAACGGAACATCAAGTAAGTGATCACTCGCTTTGTTGGCGGCGCTCGAAGCTTCTCCGTCAGAATCGACATCATCAAGACCGTTGGCACTTTTCTTGCTATCTGATACTCGTCAAAATAAATACTGACTCAATCCAACTCGACTATGGCGACAGAGGTCAAACCCCATGAGCGATCAGACACTAGACTTGCAAGAGTTCTCTAACGAGGAAAAGCCAGCGACCCAAACGCTGAGCATAAGCGACATCCTCTGGACCGTCGCTCAACCTGTACTTGTTCTAGGTTCCATGTTTTTGGTGGCGACTATGGTGTCAGGTGAATGGATGAATCATAAGTTGTATGCGCTCTTCATGATCATGCTGCCGATCCCGCTGCTAATTGCTGCTGAGCGAATCTGGAGTAAACGTAAAGATTGGGTTCTTGAGCCGAGAGAGTTGGCAGAAGACGGATTCTGGATCGCTATGGGTGCTTTTCTGTGGGGACCCTTGATCAGCGGCTACTACAGAACCCCAGTTTCTGAGGGCTTCAGAGCCATTCGCGACAGGTCACCATTAGATATTACGATGGCTCCAGATACAGTCATGGGTCTAGTTGGTGCTGCACTGGTCTTGCGAATCTGCTCCAGCTTTATTTACTACTGGCTGCATCGGGTTCAGCATGAGTCCTTGTTTTTTTGGCGCATGCATGCGACCCACCACCACATCACTAAGATGAGCTGCATGCGCGGCGCCCGCACTCATCCGCTAGAATACCTCGCCCTGTCTCTTAGCACACCCATGATCCTAGCATTCGCAGGTGCGAGCGATAGTGTGATCGCTGTCTCAGCCGCGTTCGGTATGTGGAACGGTAAATTGAACCATGCGAACCTGCCGCTCAAGTCTCTACCAGGTTACGACTGGGTGTTTGCAACGGCCCAGCAGCACCATGTCCATCATGCGCTCGTTAGAAATCAGAGCGATAGTAATTATGGCTGCAACATCATCCTTTGGGACCGCATATTCGGCACCTACAATGGTGATACCGAGGTTGGCCAGATTGGTGCAGGTAAGGCTGTGCCGTTGTCTATCAAGGAACAACTGATGTTGGCATTCTACCCAAACAAGAGACTCACTGACCTTTAAGCGTCCATAAGACACGTTAGAGCTTTAGGCTTTGAAGTGTCAGTTTCTCTCTCTGTTCAACACCGGTTAGTTTTCTCTAAAGTTGTTCTACTCAAACATGAAGGAATTGAAGTGCCATGGATGAAGCGAAGCTAATTTTTTTCGGCATAGGTACTGTGGCATTCTTCGTCGCGGTTTATCTTGCCATTAAGCATCCCGAACTGGTCGAAATGCCAGGCGCCACGAGGCAAGAACTCAGCGAAAATCCACTCCACAAATGGGACGATGTTATCGCATGGGTAATGTGGGGCGGTTGGGGTTGTGCCGCCGTGCTGACTTTCTTCGATCGCGCGGGCTACTTAGATGTACTTGAGCTTTAAAGCGCCGATGTAAAGATAAGTGAAGATAATGATTCAAGTTGATTTCTTATAGCCCTTTAGTCTTCAAACCTACCGAATCCTCAATTACTGTTCCCTGGCCGCTGGGGAATACTTAGCTGCAGACTAGATTGGAATTACGCCGACATCTCGGATACCGGAGAGGTTAATTTGGTGATGCTGGAAATTGTGTTCTACTCCCCGTAAGTTGAACAATAACCTTTGAGGTTTGCAGTGCGGTTGACACGTTGTCCGAAGGGGTTCATTGGAAATCCTTCCCACCAGAAGATTCTTCCAGGACACCGATGGTACTGAAAAAGCGCTGGTAAGATGCTTCATCCAAAAGGTGGAGCGTTAGCATAAATCCAGATAAGGGTATCGCCAGCGCATATGGTGTCGTACCAGGCAGGCTTTATCTGCTTGGTATTGGTGGCAAAGTTGCCTGCTGAGGTGCGCATGGGTCGCGGAGTTTTGCTTCTAACAAGTTGAAAGCGGTGTTAGGGAAAGTCAAATAAACAATCATAAGAGAGGCTCTTTATCGCTACCAGCTTATTAGCTCTACTAGATGATATTGCAACGGTATTAGATGACGTTGCTGTCATGACCAAGGTTGCTGCCAAGAAAACCGCGGGCGTGCTGGGAGATGATCTGGCGCTAAATGCTGAACAGGTATCCGGTGTGAGGGCGGAGAGAGAGTTGCCGGTGGTATGGGCGGTAGCGAAAGGGTCAGCTGTTAATAAGGTGATTTTGGTGCCCGCGGCATTAGCAATGGGCGCCTTTCTACCTATGCTGATTACACCACTGCTTATGCTGGGTGGCGCTTATCTTTGTTTCGAAGGTTTTGAAAAAATCGCGACGAAATGGTTGCATCCAAAATCGATCGAAGCCCAAGAGGAAGCAGTGTTGGCAGCGTTTCGCGATGAGACTGTTGACCTTGCGACCTTCGAGCAGGAAAAAATCAAAGGCGCTATTCGAACTGATTTTGTGCTGTCGGCAGAAATTATTGTGATATCAATGGGAGCTGTACAAAGCGTGAGTTTCGCGACACAGGCATCAGTTGTGGTCAGTATTGCCATCATGATGACGATCGGTGTTTACGGATTCGTGGCGCTGATTGTTAAGCTGGATGACATCGGAATGTACATGGTTGAAGACTCGAACGAATCCCAGATCATGAAGCGTAAGTTCGGGACCTTCTTGGCTGACTCCACGCCCTATTTAATGAAGGCGCTAACCATCGTTGGTACAGCTGCAATGTTTCTTGTCGGCGGCGGCATCCTCGCCCATGGCATCCCCGGTTTAGAACAAGTGATTCACTATGGGGTTGAGGTTATTGGAGCTCTGCCCGTGGCGGGCACACTGTTAGCGTCTATTACTCCCCTGCTGGCAAATTTTATGATTGGTATAGTGTTTGGTGGGCTTTTAGTGCCGATCGTGACAGGCGTACAAAAGCTAATGCCAGACAAGGCTGCGCCACAATAGAGGCGAGCTGGACCAAAATAAGGGGTTCTAAAGATACTCGTCAAGTACCGCAAGTATCGATCGAGGGTCACCGTAGAAAGCGAGTTCACTGAGCTCGGTGAGTTTCATTTGCGGATATCGCTCGACAAGCTCATGAACCGTTGAATTTTGATTGTCGGATCATGGGCACCATGAACGAGGCACCATGAACGAGGTGCCATGAACGAGGTGCCATGAACGAGGTGGACAGGTATCGTGATGGTATCAATATATTGTGATCAGTTTTCCAGGACTTGTAAGCCATCTGTCAAAAAACCTACTTGGCGCTGGGCCATTGATGCTCTGTAACCTTCGAATAGTCATCTGCTGACCTCGTCGCTTTTTGTGAGTTGCTCATCGTGGGGTGAACCCTGATACGCAGCTTCGACATGTTTGTCCGCGCTACCGGCGTCTAGCTGGGCGACCGCCGCCCGGAAAATAAACGCCACCAGTGGAGGTGTGTACTTAGAGGTAACCTGCGCTGACGTCCTACAAACTCAAATTTGGAACCGGATCGTCAATGGCTTCGATCTAAGGCCTTTCACAAATAGCACATTGCATTTTCTCGGTGCTTATCCCTATCAGGCAACTTTTGAAGAAGGTGCTACGACGATGACTGCTGTCGCAGGAGATGATTTTTATGGCGGCCCAAGGAAGCTTATTGTGGCCACTGATCCTGGTAATCTTGCAGGCGATGTGAATAACGATGAAGCATGGGGCATCTGTCTGGTTTGATCACAGGTGTTGGTGCGGCGTTTATTCTTTACTATCTGTACCCAAGCATCAGTCAAATTGTTAGCAATGGTACATGTACCCTGGTGAAGGTCTATCCAGCGGCGGACAACCCCGGTCGATCAAGGTCGCAGATATTTGCGTATTACTCACAAGAAATGCTGGACCAGGCGGAAGCGGTGAGGACTGAGGATGAGCTTAAAGTGTCGGCCGCCACTGTGTATGACATCGAGAAACGTGGCCCGCCCTCTTTCGAATCCACCATGGAGGTGTTCAGTAGCACCATTGAGAAGGAAGACTATTTGATGGGCGAACTACAGCAGAAGTCTGCTCAGAATGGTTTGCTGACGCACGTGATGTTCGGCCGTAATGAGCCACCTCTGCATCACTTCCACAGCACATTCCGCGAAGTACTCGGCTTGAAGCCGCTGGAGAAGATTGGGTAGTTCCCCTTAGTCACGGAAGCAAGAAGTTCGAGTGTTGCACTTGCCGTTGCCTGCGCTAATCAGGCAGCATCGCTATGGTTCTCTTACTTTCTCTTAAGTTCTTGTACGGATATTGAGTTGGATCGAGTCTAATTCAACTAAGAATTTGTGTTCTACTCCTGTTAACTTCAATAACAACCTTCTAGGAGCGCGATATGGCTGACAAATTGCCCGATGGATTTGATTGGAAGTCCTTTACACCGGAAGATTCTCCAAAGACGCCCATGGACGTGATGGCTGATCCCAAGCACCAGGATTTGGGTACGCCAAACGTTTCTCAAGGTGACGACTGTTACGATTTTAGTAGCAAAATCTACGATTACTCAGATGGCACTGAAAAAGATACCGGCGAGATATTCCACCTGGCGGAAGTCGCGAAAGAAAAGCCAGTTGCCCTGATATTTGGCTCCTACACCTGACCACCCTTTAGGGTTCAGTTGGAACCCTTGCATAAGTTGTGGGAGCAGTATGGTGAAAAGGTTGATTTTCTTGTGGTTTATATTCGCGAAGCGCATCCGGAAGACGGCTGGGTCGTTAGTATGAACCGGGATGAGGATATCGCTTTTCTTGACCCAATCAATGACAACGAGCGGCTTGAAGCGGCGACGAGTTGTGCTATCAGGCTAAAAATTAGAATACCTGTAGTAGTCGATGAAATCGACGACAAAATCGCCAGCGCCTATGGTGCCTTACCCGACAGGCTTTACCTCATCGGCAAAGGTGGAAAGGTAGCATACCAGGGCGAGCAAGGACCGTGGGGTTTTGATCCTAACAAATTAGAAGAGGCGCTGGAGAAGGTCATATAGGAGGTCGGGTTGGTTTAAAGTGCAACGGTGAGTTATTACGAGCATGTCAGAGGCTTTGATCTGCATCCGCACCAGAACCGAAATCTAATTTGGACGGTCGACTCGCTTCAAGAGGTGGATAAAACTTGAATCTACTACTGTCCACTGACTCCAAGGCTTGGGCTCGGACTTTTAAAACTCCGGTACACACTTTGAGCGAATACCAGCCTATTACCGCGCGGTTCAAGACACAGCCGAACCGTTGGTAACGGAATCGAAGTTCACTGATTAAATTAGTTCCATGTACAGATCTCAAAACGTCTTCACGCCATTGCTAGAAGACAATGAGGTGTTACGACTATTGCTTACTTTTTCAGATATCACTGATATTAAGGCTACGCACACGAAGCTAGAAAATAGCCCGTCCATTCTTGCGAGTGAAGTGGTCGTAATCTGTGCGAGCTCTCATAGAGTGCACAATCAAGATCAAGTATGGATTACGATGAATGAATATCTGATGTAGCAATCTCGTCATTTAGACCACAGCATTTGTGAGCGTTGCGTGGAGTTCGTTCTGAAATGACTCATCTGAATGAAGTCAAAGAAAGCGATATCCGAGAATTCATCGAGAATCCATCGAGAATATACCGGTCCCAATGTCTAGTCTTCGTGTTGAGTCACCGTCGCGGTTTGTCCTTCACGCAACCAATAAAGCAGTTCGGGCACTGCTCCAAACCGATGGTGACTATCCGAAACGAGGCGGCGCACTTATTCGTATGGACGGCGGTATCTGGCTCGCTACCGTGGGTGGCCGCTTGGTTGACCACCCACCGACGGAGATCGAGCCTTTAATGGAATACGCCAAGGTATGGCAGCGGCCAGTCGTTAGGCTGCTGGTCTTGGCAAACTGATTGAAAAACGGGCAGGGGGCTAATCTAAAGAAACGCCGACTGAGGCATCGGCGTCGGAACAATTATTGATGGGTTAATGGCGCGACGTAGGAGGTACGTCGCGCCCCTTTCTTAAGATGGCCCTGAGCTACGCTAGTCGAAGTTAGCCCTAAAGGTCAGACCATAGGTTCGTGGTTCTGTATGGTAGGACGTTAATGACCCTTCACGAATGACTGAGTTAAACGCGCCGTTTCGATAATCTTCGTCAAACACATTCTTAGCCCAGAGAGAGACTTCGTACTTTTCATCAGTAAAACGATAACCGACTCGTACATTCGCCAGGGTGTAGGCAGGACCTTCTTTGTTTGGATCGTTGTCCGTGCCGCTTGGGTTGTCACCCCGTCGGTTGACATCAAATCGACCAAAAAGGAAACCATCGCGGAACTCTCGCTCGGCAAGCAGTGACGCGTAAAAGGTCAATTCTGGTGTCGAATCGACCGTATTGCCTGAGGAATCACAAACCGTTGGGAAGCCAGGTTCACTTTGATCCGGTGTGTTGCCAAACGGAGTTCGAATACAGGCGCCTCCGACAAAGGAGTCGTACTCTGCATCAACGTAAGCAAGGCCACCTGTGACTGTCAGCCAGGAGTTTACGATTCCCATAACATCGGCCTCGAATCCACTCGCTTTGATCGAACCAGCGTTCTGCAGCACAAAACCCGTACCAACAAACGTGTTCGCCTGGAATTCATCGAAGTCAGTTTGGTGAAGAGCAAGGTTCATTCTCAGGCGGTTTTCGAGGAAGTCGCCTTTCAGACCCAACTCGTAGGATTCTGATGTCTCTGGATCAAAGATCAGCGGTGCGCCAGTTGCAGGAGAAATCCGGTCGATATTGGTACCGCCTGACTTGTATCCCCTGCCGTAGGAGAAATAGGTCATGATGTCATCATTCCAGAAGTAGCTGAACTTCAACGTACCCGTGGTCTCAGTATCTTCAAACTTCTCACCGTCGACGTTAGGAACGGCCGGTGACAGCGGCGTGAAGGCGGCAAAGATCGGCGTGAAGATTGTTTCTGTGAACTGCACGTCCATGTCTTTTTCTTCGTCGAGATAACGCAGGCCAAAGGTCATCACAAGGTCTTCTGTTAGGTTGACATCAGCCTGTGCAAAAACGGCCCAACTGGTTTGGTTCTGCACAGAGAAGTTGTCCGAGCCCTCTCCCCCTGGAAATGCTGGTCCGCTACAGACTGCGTCAGTAAGGCCCAGTAACGGACACACCGCCGCGCCACCAATCAGTTGTGCGGTCGTCGCACCACCGGCCAGCAAAACATTCGCCGCGCTGCCCAGTCTCAGAGTAGTGAAATTATCCAGGTCCTGGTCGAAATAATACGCGCCTGCGACATACTGCACGTTGTCATTCCAGATACCATTGACACGAAACTCCTGAGTGAATGTGTCCAGATCGGTGTTGCCGCCACTTGCGGTCAGTATCGGTAGTGAATTGAAATCTGCATCGACGTTGCCTACCCCTTCATAGGATCGTGTTGAGGTAATAGATGTTAACGTCATATCTTCTGAAAGGTCCCAGCTCACTTCAAGCGACACACCAGATTCTTCGATCTTGGCAAAAGGGTCTATATCCTGTGCCAGAATCTTGTCATCAAATTGATCTGCCAGAATCACTGTTGTGCCAGTAAAGCCAACAGCGCCGGCGAGAACATCCAGTGGTAGAACAAAGCTGGCGCCTGGCAAATTGCCGGTTGGAGGCAATGAGCCGCCTGCCGCCAGGAAGTTAGCCGCGGTATCCCCGGGTCCATCGAAAGAATTGACCCCAGAGCAACAGACTTCATCTAGCTCAGAGTAATCACCAATCACGCGCACCGACAGATCATCGCCATTGTCCCAGAGGAACTGCGCCCTGATGTTGAATCGATCACGGTCGTTGGTGTCGGTACCCGTCGTGACGTTTTTCACGTAGCCATCGCGCTGGCTTGCACCACCGGATATTCTGATGGCCGACGTTCCTTCAACCAACGGAACGTTCACCGCACCTTTGAAGTTCGTGAAGCCTTCATTGCCCGCTTGCAGCTCAAGGAATCCGCCTGTGCCGTTAATATCTGGCTTTCTCGTTAGGAATTGGATGGCGCCGGACGCTGTGTTTTTCCCAAACAGAGTGCCCTGTGGTCCTTTCAACACTTCGACACGTTCCACGTCAACAAGGTCGCCAATCGCGGAGGTCTGCCTGGAGCGGTAGACACCGTCAATATACAGGCCGACGGAAGATTCCAGTGACAGACTGTTACCGGCGGTACCGACACCTCGTATGTTGATATTAGTTTGCCCGGCCGTCTGGTTGTTATAGATCGTCAGACCTGGGACAAAGAATTGTAGTTCCAAGACGTCATCAATGCCCGCCTCATCCAGAAAGTCCTTGTCAAATGCTGACACTGCGATGGGAACATCCTGAACGTTCTGCTCCCGCTTCTGTGCAGTGACAAGTACTTCTTCAATCACGTTCTGCTCAGCCAAAACAGGCGCGATCCACATGACGCTCGTCATGGCAAGTAAGCCAATAAATGGTTTTTTCTTGGTACTCCCCCAAATTAGATTCAATTTTTTAATCAATTTTTTAATCAATTTTTTCTAATGGCGCATCGGCGCTAGCCATAGCGCTTAAGGCACTATAGAGCAGACCTCGTCAAACGCCAAAGCCTGTTTACAGTGTTTTTATAGGGTTTTAATCACGCACTGCACCATCTACGAGGCGAATATAGCGACTTTTCAGTCTTAGAAGTGAATTTCTGGGTTTCTAGTCGCTTCGAAAAGTTAGCGGGGCAGTACCTTACGCGTAGCAAGCAGCAGCTTGAATTCCACCGTGATCAATCTTCTAGAAGGCGAATTCAACATTCGTTAGTTCCGTGGAAAGGTCCCATAGTCGCGCTGCATCTGCTTCATCTTTTGCAGCGGCAATCGTTTTAACCTTATGAGCAGAGTGTATTATTTCACCCATTCTCATAGGTCCGAAGTAATCCCCGCCCTGGACTTCCGCATTCGTGGTGGCCATCAACGTCGGCAGCGCCCCTTCGGCGGACGTGTTCATGATCAAGTTCAATGGCGTCAGTAACAAGCTAAGAAAAGGTGGTAGGTAGCGCCCCAGTTCTGTTGCCGATCCTCCTGGATGACAAGCTACTGACATCGCTGAGGCATTGGCTTTTTCGAGCCTACGTTGCAGTTCATAAGTAAACAGGATGTTGGCAAATTTACTCATACTATAGCGGGCCATGCGGTCATAATTTTTCTCCGCATGAATATCCTTGTAGTCGATTTTTCCATTACGATGCGCCAGACTACTCACGTTAACAATTCGTGCGCCAGATTGATCTTTGAGCTTACTTAACAGTTGTCCCGTCAATGCGAAGTGGCCGAGATGATTAACGCCAAATTGTAATTCGAAACCATCACTGGTTTCCTGCTTTGGAGGAATCATGACGCCAGCGTTGTTAACAAGGGCGTCCAGTCTTACCTCCTGACTAACAATGTCGGCCGCCGCTTTAATAGAGGCAAGACTCGTCAGATCTAAAGGCACCCACGAAACGTCTGCGTCACCCTTAATCGCTTTGATCTTTTCAATCGCGCTAACGGCCTTATCTTCGGATCGACAACCCAGCAGAACTCGGGCGCCGCGTGTGGCGAGTACTCTCGCCGTGTCGAAACCAATGCCTGTGTTTGCACCCGTAATCAATATGGTCTTGCCCTCCTGAGGGGGGATGTCGGATTCTCTATAGTCTGTCATTTTCTGGCCTTCCCTTAGGGCTAGTGAACTACTCGATTTCCTGCGAATAGGCGAGTCTGACGCATCTTGGCAGAGCGCGAAGACAAATGGTATTACGCTAAAATTATCGACCCTGCTCTCTTACGTTTCATATAGACAAGCAATTAATACTGCAGCCAGCGATAGACTAGACTCTGAATAGCCTGCTTATCTGGAATAAGAAGCGCTCAACCATCGAGTCGCCATGAACTAATATGTGAAGAGCGATCTGTTTATAGCTTTTAGCAATTCGCCACTCTTATGCTAGGTGTGCTTGTCCTAATTGGATGGTACACCGGTAATGAGAATCTGATCCAAATAGATTTTAACCTCGTGCCGATGCATTAAAACACCGCATTGAGCTTTGTCTTGTGTAGCCTTGCCGCCGTGGCCCATAGCGTAAAACGACATGGATTATCTTTGGCTTTTAGTGCTCTTGTGGTGGTCATTGGCATCGCCACCTTGTTTGAATACGCGACCCAAATCAATCTTGTCATTGATGAGATTTTCATGGAGCACTACATCACTGTATTGAGCTCCCATCCAGCAAGGATGGCGCCTCTAACTTCGCTTCAATCTTAATTTGTTGGTGATAGCGACCGAAGGGAATCGTTTGACGAACAAGCCCATTTAGAGAGTTATGTGGCTACCTATATTACGTGGGACGATGCGACCAATTCAATCTATGAGGAAAATGCTCCGTCAGCAGTGGAGTTTTATCGGCTCAAGACTCTACTTGGTGAGGTTTTAAAAACCTGAGAAACCGTCATTGCCAACTCCGCACTCTCCGACCCAAGAGCAGGAAGAATTCCTGAAGGACACCCTGCGCCTAATTCATTGCTTGGCTTGTCATTTGAATATGCTGCAAAAAAAATCGGTATGGTCGGACTTGCCAGTAGGCCAAGTGGATTCGATCAAGAAGCAGGTGTCCAAGATGATAAGGCCAAATTATAAAATCTCAAAAGCCTGGGGTTTCTCGCCGGCAGAACAGCCCATAACTTCAACAATGTACTCGCGACCATGTTAGGAAATTTTGCCATAATCAGAGAATCCCTTCCGCAGACGAGTCCCTTTCAAGAATATATTGAAAATGTTGACTATGCTCTGGATCGCGCCAAGCAACGGTCCAATCAATTGTTAACTTTCTCGAAGGGAAGCGAACTTATCGAAGGCAACGCCGACCTGAATACTATAAAGAAATCAGTTTTATCTAACGCATCTGGGAGTCACGTTAAGGTGATTTTCGCCCCTCAACTCACAGAACTAAAAACCGTATTTGATACCAGACAACTTGAGTAAGCTGTATTCAAATAGCTTGCTCAAGTTGGGTTGATATTTGGAATGAGTCCGCTTGCATCGGACGTGAAAAACGAGTCTATAAAAATAAGTTTAAGTAGCGTCGGCTCTTACTGGGTTTGCTCCAACGCTGATCACACTTCGAACATGTTTTGGATTCCCTTAAGAACAGCAAAGAAAATTGTTTCACTCAAGGGTTTCGTTAGATAGTAATCGCTGTCCATTTACATTCAAGTTCCTAAATCTTTCGGCAGCTTGAAATTCATTGAGCAGAGGCATTTCTATATCTAGGATTGCCAGGTCAAAGTCATTCCTAAAAGGAGCTTTAGCCCCTTTACGGGCTAGGTAGTGGTCGTAGATTGAAATCCTCTGGCTAATACTCATGCAGACAAAATGTCACAGACAGCCTTGTTGTCATCGATAACCAATATGTTCCTTTGATAGAGAATTCTTAGGAAGCCTAACTAAAACGTGGTTGAGATCTCAGTGTTTTCAAATCATTAGGCCAGATAATGCCCCAGTAAATTTAGAGATTATGCATTTGTTTCGTATGCTCTGAGTCGTTCATGCAGGATATACGGTAGAGCGTTCACTTTGAGTAAAGTCAGTTTTTAGTGCTACCAAGTTAACATCACAGCACAATTTTGAACTGTTGATGAGCAGGTGCGGCTTTTTGCTTCTCGAATCGCCACGAGAAAACGGCTCAAAAAAAGGGGCGAGTAAACTCGCCCTTTCTTATTTTCCTTTAACAATCTAGTTGATAGCAGCCGGTAACGATTGTACTGAACCGTCTGAGTAACGAACGATGCCATCTGCATCCACTGTACCAAACACAGTCCCGCCGGCAGTCAGTTGGCCCGCTGGTGC
>Ga0222660_1000067_pt1 | contig 61740 bp, 85 predicted proteins | sample AntAcemetagen549_FD_179832 | JGI IMG/M metagenome (GOLD analysis project Ga0222660, IMG submission 179832) | Saline water microbial communities from Ace Lake, Antarctica - #549 | ecosystem: Environmental > Aquatic > Non-marine Saline and Alkaline > Saline | place: Antarctica: Ace Lake...
AAGTATTCCAAAATATCTACGAGCAGACAGGGGACTTTGAACCTCTAGCAGCCTCTCTTGCAGGGATTGTTAATGCTTCTCTTGATAGCATCCTACCTACTAGTATTATGAAAAGCTTTAGTAAGCCTGGTAGAGCATCAGTTGTTACTGAGATACTACAGAAGTCAGGTATGCAACCCGGACTTGCTCGTCGTGCTACAGCTAATATATTAGGTGGACTTGGTACCGAAGGATTGACTGAGGCTACACAAGAGGCCGTTAGTATTGCAGCGGAGAAGTTTGTGCAAGGCCATTCAGTTATCTTTGATTCTGATGACTTTGATCGTATGTTAGAAGCTGGTATAAAAGGTGCTGTTGCTGGTGGTACATTCAAGGGTGTAGCTTCTATACCAGAACATCTTAGAGAAAAAGCATTAACTAAAAAAGCATCTCCAGAAAAACAAGAAGAGATTATAGAAGAAACTAAGCTAGTAGACACTACAGTAACAACTCCTGTGGCTACTACACAGACAGCGACTACAACAACAGAAGCAGTAATAGAACCACAGCCCTCAACAGAAGCTAGAGATCAAGAAGCAGCTAACGTATTAGCTCAGCAAGCAAAAGTTGAACAACTTCAGAAAGATTTAGACACCCAGCTACTCGACGAAAAAAGTATTACTCAAGTTATGGAGAAAGATTTAGATACATACTTTGGCGGGTATAATGAAAATGAAAGAAAACAAATAAGAAATGATTTAAAAAAATTACGTAGTGAAATTACTAAAGCTAAAGCATTAGGAAGAACTGCAGAAACTGATGCGAAATTAGCCAATAGTAAACAAAACATAGCTAATAAAGTAAACCCTGATGAAGTAGTCATTACTCCTGCTATGTTAGAAAGTGCAGGTATTACGGCCGACACAGTAGACCAAGGATTAGTTAACTATTTTACTGAAAGACCTTTTTCTTCAAAAGAATTAGCAGACTTTGGTAAACAAGCACAAGCTATGCTTACTAAAGCAAAAACGGATAATAATGTAGAAGCAATTACAAAGTTTGGAAACCTTAAAAAAGCTCTACCTAAGTTAAGGAAGGAGATAGAAAATGCTAGAAACAGAACTGCAGAATATACCGCTGGAACAGCTGGAGTTAGCAATGATAGCATTGGAGTACCCGACAGCATCCCTACCGAGAGCGCTATCCCAACTGACGGATCTCCAGTGGTGGTCGATCCAAATGTTGCTGGAACAGTTGAAAGCGGAACAAGCGGAGAGCCTCGTTCACTAACACAAAGAATAAATGCACTTAAAGCACGTATTAAAATAGATGATCCTCAGTCAGATATTATTACCGAGCTAGATAATATTGTTGACGAAGATCCTGCAATGGCTTTAAATTATGTAGAACAGTTAGAAGTTGAATTTGGTATAACTCCTCCACCTCAAGAAACACAAGAGTCACGAACTGATACACAATTGGCGGACATAGAGTCACGATTAGCGCAAGCAGAATTTGAAGTGCAGAGTTACCTAAACCAAGAACCCAACCGTAAGATTCCTTCTTATATAGCCAACCGAGTTAGAGCTTTACGAAAAGAAAAAGCTGACTACCTAGCTACTCAAGAATCACGAGTTGAAACAGAAGGCACCGGACAAACTACAGAAACCGTAACCGCAGAGTTGGTCCAAGAGTTTGGACCTGGCGTGAACAGAATGATAGAGAGCGGCAAGTTAGTCATCGTGAATAGCGTAGATCAATTGCCTGCCAATATTAAAATGTCTTCTACAGCTAATGGTGCTTACGCCCCTAAAACACAAACCTCTTATATAGTAGCTAACCGTATACAGAAAGGCCAGGCGCGTCGTATCTTACTGCACGAAATAGGTGAGCATTACGGGTTAGAGCGTATGGTAGGTAAAGATTACATCCCGCTACTCAACCGCCTTAAAACATTAAGAAAACAAAACGCTGAGGTGCAGGCAATCTTTGATGAAGTGCAACGCCTCTATCCAGAACTTACGGTAGACAGTACTCCCTTCTTACAAGAGGTCATGGCTAAGCTAGGTGAACGTGCCCCTAACAACTCGTTGTTTAGACGCATAGTAGGCGCAGTGAAAAACTTCTTACGCAGGCTTGGCTTGTACGACGTTAACAAGTTTAGCGATGCAGACATCCAAGACATGATCTTGAACTCTCTGAGAGTTTCCTTAGCAGAGGCTACTAGTACTAGAGGACAGACATCAAGTACAGCGGCTGTACAGATGTCTAAGAAAGAAATAAAAACTATTGCAGGATGGCTACCTGAAAGAATAACTAAACTAATAGAAGAATTAAACAATAACAATACGGCATCAAATTACGCTAAGCAGGGAACCTATTACGTAGCTACAATGTCGCCTCAACAATTTTTAGATTTAGCCTCACAAAAACTTATAGGGACAGAGGCGGAATCAATTAAATCTTTAGATGCACAAATTGCTGAATATTTTGAAGGTAATTCTGAAGCCGTTGTAAAATGGGTTAATCAATTCGATAAAGATGGCGCTTATATGGGCAACCCATACGATGTGCCCAATCTAACATTTGAGTCACCTGAGAGAGGATGGGCAAAAATTACAGGCCATGAAGGCAGGCATAGAGCAAGGGCTCTACAACGACTGGGCGTCACACAAATGCCGGTGCTTATGATAGGTCCTCGAAGAGAAATAGCCCCAGACAACACCGACACAAGATTTCCAAAAAGAGTAGCTGTCCCTAATATAGCTGGCAAAAAATTTGTAAAACAAGAAGCCAGATTTGAATTTGAAGAAAATACTGTTATAGATAATATAATTTCTATAGAGCCTGAAAATGAAGCTGCTATTAGAGAAATGATAGATTTTAATGTTAACCCTGAAGTGTCACAAGACATTCAGTTCTCAAAAGAAGAAGTAACCGACACTATCATGGAGCTTAAAAGTAAGATACAGCCCGCCAAGCCTAGAGAAGCGGCGGCGAAGGTACAGGGAGAAGCCCTTAACATAAGATTACCTAAAAATACTAACCCTATTAAAGATGAAAACAAAAAAGGTGTATTAGAAAAAGATGAAGAAATACCAGAGGTAGTACCTGCAAAAGAATTAACAGCTGAAGAAAAAGCAGCATCAGACATTAACATAGTCGATCTTGGTGGCGTACCATCCAAAAGCTTTGCAATGAAACAGTTTGACAAACTAGGCAACTCTATTCTGAATATGCGTGTAGTACAGTCGGGTACTGGTAGAGAACTGGTATCATTTTTATCTACATTAAAAGATAAAGCTGCGCGGATATACATGGGGTTTTTATCTATTCCTAATAAGATTGAGTTGTTTGGCGACCAAATATCTGGCCTACGAGAACTTCAATCTTTTCTTGAACTCAAAGCAAACATAATTAAACAAGGTAGAGAACAAGTATCTGTTGTGTTGCGGTATGCAGAAGACCTTATAAGTAAAAAGTATGCTCAAACCCCAAGAGGTAAACAGCTTGTTAAAGAATGGAACCGTGTATTACTTGAACTATCTAGAGCAAATATAGACCCCGAAGCTATTATTAAAGACGAAGTAGCTAGACAACAGCTATTGCAAGAAAATCCTAAAGCAGCTGAGTTTGTAGAGCGGTACGAACGGCTACCACAAGACCTAAAAGATTTAGGTAATCAGATTGTTAACGACCTAAGAAATAAATACAAAGCACTTTTAGATACAATGATTGAGGCTTATCCGGAAGCTGAAGCAAATTTACGCGAAGAGTTTGTACCACTTAACTATTATTTACCTATGGTACGTAAAGGTGATTATTGGTTTAAGTATGTAACTAAAGATGGGGAAGAAGGTAAAGCTTCTGCAGAATCACCATTCTTAAGGAAAAAGAAAAAAGAACAATTACGTCAAGAAGGCGCCACAAACTTTGAAGATTTTGCACAATCACAAAGAGCTGAAATACGTGGGGCCCCACCAGCAGCATTTGTTCAACGGCTAAAAGCAAAGATTAATAATGACCCTAAATTAAGTGATGAGGCAAAAAAACTAACAATTGAAAATATTGAAGAACAGTATCTATCTTTATTTCCTGAACAGTCACTAAGAAACCAAGAAGCACATCGTAAAGGTATACCGGGTTATGAAGAGGATATTTTATTTGCTTATGCAAGTACAGCACCTAAGATAGTAAGCTCTATAGCGAATGCAAAGTATAATAATAAAATAGTTAACACATCAGATATAATTAGTAAGGAAGCTTCTAACTCTGACAGTGCTTTAATACGAGCAATAGGTGCCGATACTATTAAAAGCTTACCTTTTTATCTTAACCCAGTAGCAAAAGGGTGGGCGGCTATGCCAGCATATTTAAGTTATGTATGGTACATTGGTGGTAATATATCTTCAGCTATTGTTAACTTAACGCAAATCCCCCTTATTGTATTACCTTTTTTACAGGGTGAGTATGGGTTTGATTCTTCACAAAAAGCTTTATTTGATGCAATGAAACTATATGGAGCTGGCGGGTTTGAGCAGAATAGAGGGTTCCTTCCTGATAGAACATCTGCTCCTTTTACCATTAATGAAAAAACAGGTGAGAAAACCTACACCGGAAAAAATGCTAAGTTATTCAAAGAAGGGGGTAAGTACCACAATTTATTTACAAGGGCAGAAGAAACGGCCGCGTTACGTCGGGGTATAGGGTACGAAATAACCGAACTACAAAAAAACTTAGGTCAGGAAGTGGGTAGTGGATTAAAAATTAAATCAAAAGTTGAGGCAGGAATAGGGTATGTGTTTCAAAACTCTGAACGAATTAACCGTGAGATTACTTTAATTGCTGCATTTAATTTAGCAAGATCGAAAGGAGCTTCGGAAACAGACGCTATACAAAAAGCTATTGAGCTTACCAGTAAAGTCCATTCTCACGCGTTACCTGAAGTAGGTCCTAGCATGTTCCAAGACGGTATTGGTAAAGTAGCTTTCGTCTTTAAACGATTTGCTCAGGCACAGATCTATTTAGTAAGTAAATTATTTAATGATGTGTTTAATGCAAAACCTAAAACAGAGGCAGATAAAGAAACTCGTGCCATTGCAGCAAAACAATTGATAGGTGTCTATGGGTATTCTTTCTTAATGGCAGGAATTCAAGGTATGCCATTGTATGGAGGAGCCACCGTATTAGCTTCATTGTTATTAGATGATGACGATGAGCCATTTGAACCACATACATATGTTAATGCAGCAGTGGGAGACTTAGCCTTTCGAGGTCCTTTAAGTGCACTACTTGGTATAGACATATCTCAACGAACAGGTTTTAGAGACTTAGCATTTAGAGAAGACCCAGCTAGATTAGAAAAAATAGGTGCGTCGGCTTATATGATGGAAGTATTAGGTGGTCCTGGATATGGAATACTTCGTAGATTTACGGAAGGCGTTGGTATGATTGCAGATGGCGACGTAGGTCGAGGAGCTGAAAGAGTGTTACCTACTTTCCTAGGAAATGCCCTTAAGACTGTTAGATATAATACTGACGGCATGACTAACAAATATGGTGTGCCTATTATAGAAGGTGATCCAAGTGTATACGAGTCCTTCATGCAAATAGTAGGGTTTAGTAACATTGAGTTAGCAGAAGCTTATACTAAAGCTAATGCATTAAAAGGCCCAGAAAGAAAACTGTTAGCTCGGAAGTCTAAACTATTATTAAAATATTACCTAGCCAGACAAGCAGGAGATGAGGATGGTGTAGAAGATATTCAACGAGATATTGATAGGTTTAATAGCAAAGCTCCAAAAGGTTTTCAGCTATCAAGAAAGACTATACAAAGGTCTATGAAAGCAAGGGACGCTAGATTAAAAGATTCTGTAAATGGTGTATTCATTGGTAAAAAATACGACGAATCATTAAATGATATTTATGGAATACCTGATTAGCCTATACGCCACGTACGTACACCCATCAAGTCATCCTCTACTACCGCATACGTTTTAACTTTTACCTTAGCACGTTTCGCTGCGGTTTCAATTGAATAGATTAGTGGTGCACTCTTAAGTGTCGGAATAAAAAAACTATCCCCTACTTGCATCATCTCATAGGGGAAGAGCCACTCCGGATCATTGTGTAGCTGCAAGCTTTTCTACCTCATATGTCTTACCAATGGTACTTAGCTTAAACCTATACACCGCCGTAGCAGATTTTTGTACATCTACCCACCCGGCATTCATACGTTGTTTAATTTTAGCACCTACATCTACCCCTACCCCCATCTGTTTCATCTGGTATACAAACTCTTTTGTACTGATAGGTAGCTCTGCAAGGTATGCGTCGAACTCTTTCTTCGAAATCCACATATAATCTTTAGCGTGTTCTATACGAATAGCTAATTGGTTTCTAGGTTCACTAATCATGTTACCTTCCTCAGAGAACGCGAGGACCTTGTCTATATTAGAATCAAGATAGTTTGCTAGAACAGACTCATAATCTACATCATTAATCTTAACTGTTTCATCTTTAATACTAATCATTTCACCTACAATAAACTTATAGATTCTTTCAATGTCTATCACCAAAATACCTGCATCAACAACTATTTCTGCGGCTGTCATAGTAACGGCCACTAAGTTCTCGTAGAACCGGTAGGCAGTATCATTACCAAAATCTGCTACAAATCGGTTTTCCCACTTACCTAGATTAGCTTTGATAGCTGCTTCATCACCATACTTGTACAGTGCCCTAATAAAGTCAGGACCTGCCCATCCGTAATGTACATTAAACTCATCAAAGATTTCTTTACCTAGTCGTGCGTTATCAATGAATGATTTAGGCTTTCTCATAGAGAACTCAATCAACCTAGCCGCCTCACCATTAGGGTTAGACCTAATCTGTTTTAGTTTATCAATCAACGAATGGTTAGAGGTCATGATGGCAATCAAAGATGAAGGTGCTTCATAATCACGTTCAGAATTAGTTGATGCTTGCATCTTAACTTTTGCCTTACCTTGTGAAACTCCTAATATAAAATCAGAAATAAGGTATGGATTTTTATTACCTACTTCATCAAATCCCATAGGTAAGTTGTGAAGTGTTAAGAACCTTCCTTGTAAAGCGTTAGCAGTAATGTTTTGCACATATAGGTTTTCTGGTTCACCCCATATACTAATCGCTGCTTTTAATGCGCCAGTCTTAGCCGCACCGGATTCTCCTGTTAATGATATAGCAACCCCATTAGTAGATGAAAAAGTCATAAGCACAGAACCAAATCCACATAGCATAGTAAACATATGCATCTCCATACCGTTCTGGTTGAGCTTTTGCGCGGCTATTTTCCATCCTTCATAGGTTCCACTCTTAGTTACAAAGGGTGCTACTGGCCTAGCAAGAGGAGATATAGGTGTAATCTTTTCTGTCCCATCCCTAGACATTTCTATGTTACCTGCCACAAAGGAACTATGATCTTCGTTCCATCCCATCTGATCATACATAACATCATACTTATTCTTTCTTTGCATATCCTTTGCCCAATCAATAAAATAACGCATAATTAATTCCTCCTGTTGTCTTGAATCATAATAAATACCTTGGCTCGTTAATGTCTTTCTTAATTCTGTAGGGTCATATACCGACTTCATAGGCAGTAAAAACTCGAGTGTACCGTCATGAGGATGCATTACATTAATAACTAGACAGTTACCATCCGCATTACTTTTAAGGTGTCGGATAGCAAACATATCATACTCATATACTAGTAAGTCTTCTTTAAGGGTAGCACCTTTTTTATCTACGGTAGTAATGCTTTTAAATATACCGCCCTGTTTAGCTCCTAGCCAGTAACCTTTATCATCTAAAGTTTGAGGTAACCCGTTCTTCTTCTTGTGTATTACAGGTAATACCTCTCCTTCTATAGCTATCAGTTCCACTGATTCTTCTACCGGCTCCGCCTTAGCGGTTACCTTATGTAACTGAATAGGTGTTGATATAGTCTGCCAGTGTGGGCACGATGTACAGATACCTGGGCTAACATTATTAAAGTCTTTACATGTGTGTGGCTTTCCATCAGTTGAAGTTGCTTTCTCTTCTGTCTCATCATAGGAATATCCTACATGGTCCTTAGATATAACATGGATAACATCGTCTCTATCCACACAGTTTTGTGCAAGAGATAACACGCGCCACCATAAAGGTTCGTCAGCAGTTTTAGCATTATCTATATAGTGTTTAATCTGAGCACACCCATCTTCGTTTTCTTGCATACTATCAATAAGTAGAGGCTTGAAGTGGTTCTCGTAGTTGCCATACTTCACTCGTTTTTCTTCGTCGGTAAAGTTAGACTTTTTAACTAACTCTTCTAAAGGTATTTCTACATTGTCTAGTATCGTTTTTATTACTTTTAAGTCATATTCTTCTGCATCTTTTACTACGAGTGTTGGACTAGGTGGAGTTTTTTTATAGTTAACTGTATTAGGACACCTAAGCAATCGAGCACAGTCTGCAGTGATAGCTAAGTCTATCTTTAATCCTTCAGCTACACATAGATTTTTAAGCTGAGTTGCTAAAGGTTTCCATTCTTCAACAGTAATTTGTTCTTTTAAGAACCAGTAAGCATGTATCCCGTTACCACTATTAACAATAGCAGGCATAGGTAGCTTAGAAGTTTCAAGAAAGTTACTAAGATCAATTAAGGCCTCTTTCTGTGTCTGGTAATCTTTGCTCTCACCAACATCAAGGTCAAGATAAAAGGACTTAACAAATATAGATTTAGAAGCCTTCCGGTCCTGTTCGTTGAATGTACTCATCGCTACAAAAACATTACGCTCTTCTTTTACGTGTGTCTGAATTAACTCAACAACTTCGTCTATAGATGATGCATAGTCATGTACATAGGCTTTACTATTAGGAATGTTATAAGCTACACAGTAGTAGCCCTCATTAGGCAGTGCCTTTTCATAGAATTGTTTTAACATTTTCTCTCTATCTTTTAAGGTTAAAAATGCCCCGGGATTTAAGCGGAGCATTTTCTAGTATACCTTATATGGATTTATCTTCAACGATTTTAGGAATAATATTCGTTTCTAAAAACGTCCTAGCCTTTTTCATCTCTGAAATAGGTAAATCTTGAGTATGGTTTTCTAATTGAGCTTTCCATGCGCCATCAAGAGCTACTAAAAATCTCTTAATCTTAGACTCATTTTTATCTCGAATAGGGGAACCCCGGAACCAACTGTGTACAGTCATCCGGGATACCTCAAAGACTTTTGCTATTTCGGTGATAGGAAGTTCTGCATTAACACAGGCCTTCGCTAACTGCACACCGAGTCTTGTCTCATCAAGAGTATTCAACTCAACCAAAAACTCTTGGCTATATTTTTTAGGCATAATTAAGCCTTAGCCCATTGGTTAATGATGTCTGATAAATCATCCGCCGGTTTAACAGGAGGAGATGTCTCAGCACGTACTGTTGGTTCTGCAACTGCCGGAGCTTGTGTCGGAGCCGCAACTTCTTCAAAAGTCTTAGGAGCTTTGTGCTCATACCCAACTTCTTCTTCGAACCCGAAGCGAGATGATGAACTGTTACCCTGTACATACTGGATAACTTGTACTGCTCTTAACCTTAAAGCAACACCCGCACCAATTAAACTAGTGAAGTAAGGTGCTACGGAACCATTAACTTTAAGCTCAGACCCACCCCAGATGTTACTTTCTATCATAGGGATGCCTTTAGAATCAAAGATAGCTGGCTTATAAGCGGCTTTTGATTTAAATCGAAGGATCACGTTACCCGTAGGTTGACCCGTCTCATCAAGCTCTTCTGCGTACGGTGGTGGGGCTTTTTTAATTTCCTTACCGCCGGCCTTCTTAAGTTCGCTTTCAACGTTTTGAGCATAGACCTCATTGATTTGTTTTAATACAGGTATAGCTTCTTGTTTAGGAATAATAAGATTAACTTTATATTCCCCTTCCTCTGAAAACTTAGTATCCGGTGTGGATAACCAAGGATATTGCGCAATGCCTTTCGGCGTTGTAAATGTAATAGGCTGTTGAGCCATAGTAGTTCTCCTTAAGTTGTTGGTTTACGTACAGTTATTTTAAACTCTCTCATCGTACTAATTCCAGGAGGTAATCCTTCTTCTCCCCTCGTGCTTAAAAACTCTTTAAAGTTTGTTTGGCTAATGCGCTGTTGAAGTAACTCCAACGCTTGGTTCTCAAGGATATACTGCTTAAAATTATCCCAATCCCCACAAACATAGTTCTCTTTTAAAGACTTAATAATTGTGCCACTTTCAGTGCGTAATGTTTCAGCACCAATATCGTTACAAGTTTCTAGCATCGCCTCCTCCAGTCTATTCAACTGATCTTTGTAGACACTATCTTCTTGTTCAAATTTCTTAGCTAATATCTCTCGCTCTCGTCTAATAGCAAGGTAACTTTCAACTAAGGTTCCTACCTTTATATCACTCATTTATTTTTTCCCCTTAAATTTACAATCTCTTTTCTTAAAAGCGTAGAAGCCCCCTCATCACTTGACCAATTGGTAAGTGTTATTCCTTTATTGTGTTGTATATTTAAAACTTTTATCTGATTTATATTATGTTCATCCCAAAAAAATAAATGTACCTCTATTTCTTTAGGCCCCCATCCTGGGGTATCAATCCACTCTCGATGCGGCGTTTCTTCTGTTGCTACATGAAAACAATGTAAGTTGTTTCCTAGTTGTGTGTCTATGCCATCTAAATTCATAGTCCTATCTCCTCTCTATATAAATCTACTAACTTCGTATGATTATCTACCTTGCCTTGTAGCATGTCATACATCCTCTTCTCAATTGCTGATCCTTGCAGATGAACGACTGTCATCTTATTCTTCTGACCCACCCTATCAATCCTCGCAATACATTGGAGGTATACTTCTACACTCATCACAGGCGACCAGAATACTACCGTGTCGGCCCGGGTAAGGGTAACTCCATGTGAAGCAGATTGAGGTTGGACAACAAGAACTCTCGGATCATCAGCAGTTTGAAACTCTTTAATAATCTGTGTGCGGTTGTGTGCTGATACACTTCCATTGATAATAGAAGTAGTGATATTGTTCTGATTAAGATTCTTAGCAACAATATCTATGGTATGTCGGTAGGGTACAAAGACTAATACTTTATGTTTGGTTTGGTCAACAGTCTCCATCAATACTTTTAGTCTAGGACTAATGTCAAAGTCGACTACTTTATGTTCGTCGGTGTACACTGCACCGCCAGAAATCTGTAGCAGTTTAGTCATGTTAGCCGCCGCATTCACAGCACTTATCTCTTCTCCCGCTGCTTCAATAAGAAAGTCTTTCTTCAGTTTGTTGTAGTAAGTTTCTACTTGTTTTGTTAAAGGAACTATCCTAGTCTGATACATAACGTCGGGTAGGTCCAAGCAATCATTCTTAGCAAACCGAATGGCGGGTTGTAATGTGTTAAAGACTTTAGTTTCACTACCCGGCTTAGGTACCCACTTAAACCTTGTTAACTGTTTCATAACAATGTCACGCCAAGCTGATGAAAATTTAGGCACTCTATCTGGACATACTAAACGAGCCAAACCATACGCATCTACAGGAGATTGGGATGCCGGGGTACCTGTTAACATCCACAGCCTTGTCTCAGGTCGTAGTATTTTAGCCAGTGTTTTCCACCTAGCAGTAGTCACTGTCTTATAAGCATTGGCCTCATCAATAACTACTAAATCAAAGTTAGCCTCTTTAATAGCATCTTTAACAATGTTTACCCCATCATAATTAATAATAACAAACTCATACTGAGGGTTATCTATAATAAGTCTTCGTTGATCTGCTGTACCATATGCCACGCCGGGTACCCTATGCACACACGTATTGTAAATATCATTCTTCCAAGCAGATGTCATGATAGACAAAGGGCATACCACCAGTACACGCTTAATCTTTTTCTCATTCATAAGATAGTCGCATGCCCATAGTACCGAAGATGTTTTACCTGTACCGGCCTCGTTAAAACAGAATGCCCTAGTATGCGTACTTAGAAATTCACTGGTAACTTTTTGGTGATCGAAGGGTTGGAAGCGTCCAGACCATTTGTAGTCTCGTGTTATAGGTGAGGGTAATGGTTTCTTGAACGTAACCAATTGGTTGAGTTTAATCATCTCATCGATACCCCAATATACTAGGATGTCAGATAAGTTCTCTCTTGTTTCTACTACTGTCGCCTTCGGTATATGCTTTTGTATTAAGCCCGCAACCTCATTAGGCACAGTAATCTTTACTGCTTTATTGTCAATTAGTTTCATAGTTTCCTCTCATGGAAACTAGAGTATGCACTACCTAAAAAGATAACGCAAGTATTATTTTACCTTTTATTTATTAGCTAAATATTGTCTGGTTTTAACTGAACCATCAGAGTTTCTTTTGAATGAACGGTTCTTAGATTTTGACTGGATAGTCACACCGTCCTTATTGCTACCACCTTTAGATAAAGGCTTCTTGTGGGCTACATCTTTACCCTCACGTTTATCTGCCTTACCATTCTTATTTGCATCTACACTAGTAGCGTCCATCTTACGTCGAGCGCGTTGACGTTCCATACGATCTGCATGTTCGCCTCGTGTTTTTTGTTTCTTATATTCTGCTTTGTAGGGTCTAGGACTCTTTGTGTATGGCATGATTAGCTACCTCTTTTAGCCATAATTATACACTATCTTCTAGGTTTATGGTGGTCACATGTTTCTACAGGACACCATCCACATAGGGGTGTAGGGTTAGGTACCCACGTATCGTTCTCATATGACATGGTAAGTCGATCTAATATCTTCTCAAACTTCTTCCAAGATTTATGGATGTCATCCCTAGTATACGTCTCTTGAACAAAACTATTTTTCATACAGAATAGTAACCCGGCTTTAATATGATTAACCTCGGGAAATATAATGAAACACATCAAGGCCATCAGCCGCAACTGTTTAGGATCAGGGTATTTATTGCTGCCGGTTTTATAATCAATCACAAAAGCTTTATCACCATCTACAATAACCAAGTCAGCGATACCTCGTACCCATCGGTTCTCATCATCAAAGTCACACTGCTTTAAGTCCTTAGTCAACGCCATTTTTAATTCAGGATATTTAGTTCCCGGGATAGCAATCAATGTATCTACCATCTTCTTGAAGCGTAAATAGTTTTTTGCTAGTGGCTTACCATCACGCACATAAAGCTCTAGTGCCTCATGTACTTCTTTACCATATATCGTTTGGGGGGTATCTACAAATGAATAATTCTTTAAGATTCTTACTTCTTGATATTTCTTAGGGCAATTCTCAAACTCTTTTAAGGAAGAGTAACTCCATGTAAAATCTACCATTATCTAATTATCTCCACTTCCGATTGGGTTTCTATCCAAACATGTGCGCCACATGATAGTGGTTTGTCTGGGCTGTACACTACTTTAGAGTCGCCTTTTATATTTACTTCATGTGCATAGGTGTTGCTCTTGTACGTCTTAACAGTCAATACAGGTTCTTCTACCTTGTTCTTTCTGTTTGACTTTATAACATGTTGGTTAACATGGATAAGGGTTTTCAACGGCCCTGTCCTCTGTATTTTTTGTAATCAGTCTTCTGGTTCTTATTCATTGAGCTAGTCTTAAGTATCCTACCACCTTGCTTTGTTCGTTTGTGTACGGGTTCCCTACGTGTTTCTGTTTGTTTAATCTTTGCCATTCCATCTTTCCTCGTTGTTATTACTCTTTTGTAAATTCCATTGTGCGGGGGCAATCTGCAAGTTATTTAGTGAGTGCATACCCCCTTTGGATAAAGGTTTAATATGGTCTACATGCCACACAATATCTGTTGTTTCTGTAAGCTTTGAAGCCATAGTGTATATCCATTTTGCTAACTGTTTATCCCCTTTTGTAGTGATGAGATTATTTTGTTTCTTCTTTGCTTTGTATACTTTTACTCGCGCACAGGCTGCACCTCTATTAGATTCGTAGTAAGCTTTGTTGCTAGTTTTTACCCTTTCTCTATTAGTTTTTTTCCAGTCTTTGCCATTTGCTTTTATTTTTTCTTTATTAACTTCGTAGTAAGCTTTCATTTTTTCTTTGTTAGCTTTTTGCCAAGCCTTGGCATATGCTTTTATCTTTTCTTTATTTCTTTCACGGTAAGCTTTTTTATTGGATACTATTTTTTCTTTATTAGCTTCGCAATACGCTTTTCTATCTTCAGGATTCTTATAGGGCATCAATCATCCTCGGTAAATAAAAAGCATGGAGTGTTTTCTCCTACATACGCACCCATCATGTTGTACTCAAAATATTCTATTGCATCAATCTCTTCCATCTCATCATCACACATAAGTTTAGCGATGATACATTGGTAGCTGTAACAAATCTTATCTTCATTATCAATACCCTTTACTACTCCAATAATGCAATCATCAAAGTGATCCATTACTAATAGACCATCATATATTTCGTGTTCAATGTCCGCCATCACAATCCCTTTTTATTTTAGCCAATCCATTTCTCCTGGTGGTTATTATTTTTTTGTAAATTCCATGTTGCAGGAACTACCTGTAAATTAGTGGGCTTATGTAAACCCCCTTTGCTCAAAGGGATAATGTGATCTACATGCCACGCAAACCCCATTTTTGTAGTCCTTAATTGCATTAACCCATAGCACTCTTCTATCACAAATTTATCATCAGCACTTAACTTTTCATACTGATTCATCTTTAATGCCCTTCTTTTTGCAACATGTGTATACATCATAGCTCTGTTATCTTTGCGGTAGGTTTTAGCATATACTTTTATTTTTTCTGTATTCGTTTTGTGCCATGCTCTTTTCTGGGCCATTCTTATTTCTCTATTAGCTTTACGGTACGCTTTTATTTTATCTTTAGTAGCTTCGCGGTATACTTTGTTTTTAGCAAGGACCTCTTCTGTATTAGCTTCGTAGTATGCTTTTGATCGAGCTTTTATTTTTTCTGAATTAGCTTCGTAATGTGCTTTTTCATAAGCTTTTATTTTTTCTTTATTAGCCTTGTACCAGCCTTTTATTTTTTCTTTATTAGCTTCACGATAGGCTTTAGCCTTTATTCTTATTTTTTCTCTATTAGCTTCGCGATATGCTTTTATCTTTTCTTTGTTAGCTTCATGGTATGCTTTTGTTTGGGCTGTTAATTTTTCTCTATTAGCTTCGCGATATGCTTTTTCATAAGCTTTTATTCTTTCTTTATTAACTTCGCAATATTCTTTTTTATGAGCTGTTAATTTTTCTCTATTAGCTTTGCCGTATGCTCTACCATATGCTTTTAATTTTTCTTTATTAGCTTCGTAATATGCTTTACTGGGCATCGCAATCCCTTTTTATTTTACACGCATCAAGTATGTACTTGTGTTTGAAGTCTTCCGGTAAATTTATGTCCCCTTTGTGCAAGCATCGTGTTTCTTTTGGGCCTTTGGGTATGTGGTTCTCTATGTATTCATGGGCTTCAACGCACGATTTAAACGTGCCGACGTAATGTTCTGCAAGGCAACAACTATTATTACCCACCTCACTACCTAAAGCTACCATCAATACAAACTCGGCCATCATACTAACACCTCTTTACCACAAGACTCACATAGTACCGAGCCCTGTTTTTGTTGTTTAAATTTACACCATCGGCATCGTACAGTGCCTAAGTGTTTTTCTTCGTCTGCTTGTATCTCATCCTCTCGCCACTTTTCTTTTTCTTTAAAAAGAGACATACTCTCACTATTTTTACCTTCGTCGTGTGCCATTACCAAAATGCCTCCAAAATATTATTACGTCGAATAATATGTCCTTGAAAGGTTATTCTATGTTCATCAGGGACATACTCTTTAATACCCGCAATGCGGTGTACAGTTAACCCGTCATGTAATATTAAATCTTTTTCATTATAATGCAAGTGCTGAGGCTGATGAAACTCATCTATGTAGTCCATCCCCCCTCCAGATTTCGGAAGTTTTATTGCTACAGTAAAGGCAAGAGGGTCTACGTCTCCCAACCCTAAAGTTGTATGAGGGTAATCTTGATGCCAGTTACCGGCAATAGTTAAAAACTTAGGACTAGTAGGAAAGATATGAAACCCCGGCAGTGCTAAGTCATGTGCTAACTCTATAGGTTCTCCTAGTTCTTCCTGTAGTGTAACGATCACTGATTCATAGAGCTCAGAGAAGTGTTCTAACATTATATCATTGAGCCATATAGAATCTCTATAATAACTCTCAGTCTTTCCGTCGAGGTATGCTGACTTACCCAAGGTGAAGAACGGATACTCATCAGACCGTGGCTCCCAGTATTCACTGCAGTCATAAATACTTCTTATTATCTCTTCCGTATCTAAGTCTAACTTAATGCGCTTGTAGTCCATACTATTCAGTTTCCATTAATTTTTTTATGTATATTACTCTTGCTGTATACACATATAATAATTCTAAATTGTTATCATATATAATGGGGCTCATAATTCTGCCTTTATTAAAAAATAGAGTGCGAATTTTGCACATGTTTGCTACGGCATCTTGCATAATATTATCCCTTTCTTTTTTGTTACTATTTATATATTCCTCATTCTGCCGTGTTATATTTTTAAACTTTCCTCCCTCACTTACTGCTTCCAATTCTTGTTTTAAAACTGCCTGACTTATGCCTTCTTCTGTAGGAGTCCCATCTAAGTAATTATTGGTTCGCCGCACAATTTTATCGTATTGCTCCCAATAATCTTTATCCTCTTTTTTCTGTTTTTTCTCTAGTTCCTTTTGTTTTTTCTCTAGTTCCTTTTGTTTTCTTTGTACTTCTAATAAGTATGCAGGCGTTTTTTCATACGCCTCTTGTTTTTTTTCTTCCGCTATTCTTTTTAATTCAAATTCTCTTTCTATTCTTATTTGTTCTTCTTCAATATAACGTTGACGTAGTCGGTATGAGCCATCACCATCTACATAATTATGTTGGTCTATTCCTTCAAGCAGTTCCTCTTTTGTGGGAATATCCTCATCATACTCAATACAATAAAGCCCATTATCCGTAGCATCTAAATATGCAAGGTATTTATCTATCTTATAATCCATAAACCAGTTTAAATCTTTAGAAAAACCTGGCTCGGTTGAGCGAAACGACCCTCCCCTCCTGTTGCAATTAGCAGTCGCCATAGTTACGTAGCCCCCAAAAGACTATAATTCCCTATTGCATATGTCTTAATGATTCTTCCGTTCTCTTCATCGCCCACTTCCATAGGTGCAATCCAAGTTTTTTTACCTGATTTACTCATGGTTCTCCAATGACCTCGTCTCCAATGCAAGCAAGGTGAAGCATGCGTGCCGTGGCCTGTTGAAGACATCATTGTTTTTTTACCCTCAATCATTGCCATTTTAAATTTTATGAGTGGTTTTTTACCCTTAGCCACACGACTACGATTAATTTTTGCTTCTTCGGGAGTAGGCACAGACACATAAAAATTATTTTTACCCAGAGTCATCTTATGAATAACTGTAATACAAATTTTTACGAGGTCTTCAATGTGGGAACGCTCAATCGGAGATTGATTTTCAGGTACATCACAAGATAATCCTGTTTCGCTATCAAGTGTAATAAATGTATTATGAGTATACATTTTGGTAAAATCGCTCGCCAATAGCATAGTTACTCGCACGCCTCCCTCATATTCAAACAGATAATAAGGATAGATTACATTAATTAAGTGGTTCTGTTCAGAAGTCTTTTTAACTGCAATACCACTATCTGTTATGTTCTCCCCCGTAATAATAGTCATTTGAGGAAAGGGTAATTTAATTTGATCTACCGACTTAAAATCTTCTAACATTAAATCTAGGTCTTCTGGTTTTTGGTAGGCGTAACTATGTGGCTCAATAATTATTTTTGGGTACTCTAATAAATTTTTTAATATCTCTTCCCCCTCATTTTTCCTCTGACCCTCAATGCCCTTGTTCTTTACTAATTTATTAATATTAGAATAAGTTATGGCCATAGTTATTTTTATATAATAATCTTCTAGTGCATCCTTTACACTTTTTAATAAATTAGTTGTATTTCCCATAACAACTGGGACTGGCTCCCTTTTTACAGGAGCTTTTAAATTATTTGTGGCTGCAAATTTGGAATTTTTTACTACTTCTTTGGCTTCATTACGCGTCATAGATATTTTGTTCCCTTTACTGTTTGATATATCAAATCCTCCATCCGCTCGCATTGAAGCATGAATCTCCGAACCATCACTACTTTTAATATATAATTCTTTGCCGTTTTGTTTAGCAGTCCCCATAGTTTTCTCCATATGCTCCCTCACAAGTTATTGGTAAGCCTTCTGCCCAAGCCGGAGCTTTAGACATCTCAGCCATTAAAAAGTCTAGTGCCTCTTGTGCCTCATCTTTAGGTGCCGTACATATAATAGCGTCGTGTACCGTAAGCACCGGTTTGTATCTCTCATTAATAGCTATCATCTGCTCACCCACTACTATCCTAGCTAATGCTTGGACAACATTCTCTACCATAGCACCACCCCATATACTCACCTGTCCACGTCTAGATTTATAGACATACCCACCTCTAACGCTCTCGTCGGTCTTCCATTCGAGATCAGGGTAATAGATGTAGAGTCCGTTAGGTAAGCGTAAACCCCCCGGGGTAACTAGTATAGATTTTCTATTGTCGAGGTAATAGAACGGCTTACCTTCAGGCCATGATGCCATGAATTTTAATGCCTTATCACATTTGTCCCATAACTTAATCACCTCATGATTAACATCCCGGTATACCTTAACAATCCTTTGACACTCTTGGTCAGATAGATCAGCACCCGGAGGAGATGTCTTCAATGTATGTTGTAGTTTCTTAGCGCCCGTGCCATACCCTAATCCAAGTATACATGTCTTACCAATGAAGCGTTCGGTCGGTGTCTTTTTAGATACCTCCCTGTTAAATACTTTAGATGCAAATACCGAGTAGACATCCTCACCTTTTCTAAACTGCTCAACCACATCGTGTTGCCCGGCAAGCCAGACTAGTATACGAGCTTCGATCTGTGAAGAGTCAACGTTCATGATGACATGTCCGTCTGGTGGTAGGATAGCGTTCTTTAATGCTTTCTTTTTCTTATCTCGGGATGGTAGGTTCTGGAAGTTCACCTTGTCTATACCCGCCCATCGGCCAGTATGTGCGCCATAATACTTAAGGGGGATAGGTAGTTGGTTATTGTTACGTGTAGCTATGGAGATGAACCGCTCGATCCTTGCCTCCTCCATTGTCGACTTTGTACCTAACCTGACGTTACATAACTCTTGTATAAAAATATCCTCATGTTCACATAGGGCTATGAACCCTACATCATTCTTAGCTAGGGCGAAGGTTTCTTTCCCTGTAGTGGGGGATATTTTCATAGGGCATCGTACACCCATTTGGCATAGTAGCTCAGCAAACTGTTTGTTACTAGCTAACTTCTTACGTACTGCCTCAGCATCCTCACATTCTAATTTCTTCATTAGCCCTTCTAGCAGTAGGGTCTTTCCCTGTTTTACTTCTTGTAGTCGTATCTTTAGTATCTCGGTGTCGAGTTGTAAGGTAGGCGAGATGAACATCTTTAATGTTATATCTATCAGTTTTAATTCGTCTACCGGGAACCCCATAGATATAACCTTGAATAAGTCATAGGTTAACTTCACATCGTTCTTACAGTACACACCATACTGACGTAGCTGATGCTCAGGAAAATCTTCTAATCGCATACCTTTAGCATCGACTACCTCGGTTCCCTTCTCTCCTAGTTTGTAACGTTCAGCCAGAGCTTTAAGTGAACCTCCCGCATTGATACCGTGTAGCGCACGTGCTATGGACAGGGTATCAAAGTACCCGGCCGGCTCGAACCCGTAGTACCATTTTAGTATGGCACCATCGAACTGGGTGTTGTGACAAAGTAACATGGAGTTTGCCCAGTCTACTTCTGCAAGGGCTTTTGCACAGTCATCACCGATATACCATTCGGTCTTATCATCGTTAATTTTTATAGCTACACCGATGACCTGAAACTGATCGTCTTGTATGTATTCTTCTGTAGTCATGCGGGATAAACTAAATCCCGTGTCATAAAATGTTTCGAAATCAATCGTTACTATTTGCACTATGATCCTTTTTGTTTTTACAATAACCCTTTATATTAAAGGTACCCATGTCCGACTCAACGGAACACCACCATTTCTTTTTGTAATAAAGTTTAGCGTGTTGTTTACACTTATGGCACACGGCCTTACCTACTTTAATTGTCATATCTTATTCGCATATAGTTGGTGATCTTGTCGGCATTCTAATGAACACCACCGCCTACCATCTTTCTCTTTAATCTTTCCCTCGCACCAAATACATATCCTCTTATCATTCTCAGGTACCTTAGTATTTATAGTCCTCATGGTTAAATCAAGAGTCTTTTGCACGTGGTCATTCGCAATGTCTGCTTCATCTGCCATTTATATTTTTCCTAGTGTGTCCATCCACTTGTACTTGTTACGCACTTGTTTCTTAGTCATTGGTTTAGGTAGTGTTAGTTTACCCTCTTTTTCAAATCGTTCTAGTACACTCATTCCTACACCTGAATACTTAGCTACTCTTGCCCTACTCGCATCAGGTTTTTTCTGCATAAACTCAATAGCTCTCGCTAGAAATTCATCTCTCTCTTCTTGTGAATAGTGACTCGCTTTACTCATAATACTCCTTTTATTAATCTTCGCATGATCCGCCTACGCAGTACTTGCCGTTAAGTATTTCATCAGCAATATCATCACTTACTACTTTACGTTCAACTTCATCAATCTTTTGTTCTAGCGCCTGTATCTCATCGCTTTTAAGTAGAATACTAATCTCATCCACAATAGCTTGTGCGTCATCCACATGAGTGTCGCCTATACTGTGATGGTTGAGCAATCTTATGTGATCGAGTAGTAAACTTTTTGTACGTCTAAATAAATCAGCACTCATACTATTTCTCCTGTTCTATTTTCCGCTTGGCATACCATATCATTTTACTCAGGTCTTGCTCTAGGTTTCCCTTACCTTTACAACGTAAAAGATATTTACCACATTGCCATAGTAGCGGGTCGTCTTTAAAAAACTCTTCAAGTATATCTATCACCTCATACTTGGTACTCGTATAATGAGGCGGTTGATTCACCATATCTACATCTTCTGCATTCATCTTTTAGGCACTCCTGTTTTAGTTACCATATACCCACTATGCTCTAACACAGGTATTATGCTTTGTTTTAATACACTTACCATTCTCGCTTCCATGCGTATTCTTGAAGCCTCTTTCGGTATTGGGTATAAAACCGTGTACCCCTCCTCCCTTAACATATCTATTACTTGTTCTTTAGTTTGCATGCGTGTAAGTTCTTTCTTTGCTTTATTATTTTCTGCATTCATGTTTTATCCTTCATGTTAAATATTTGTTTGCCAGTAACGTAATACTCTAGCATGTCTATATTTGTTTCGTCAATAACTAATGCCACACCCCCACCTATACTGATCTCGCGTAGGTGTTTCTGTTGTAGTGCCGTGGGCTTGTTACCATTGGCCTTACACTCGATACCTATAAACCTTCCTTTGTAACAGGCTACAATATCGGGTACACCACTCGCACCATACCCACCCGTTGAGGCATAGAAGTAGTACGCACCAAGTTCTTTTAGCTTGGCGCATACCTTAGTCTTTACTTTCTTTTCAGGCGTCATCCGATATCTCCACTTGAATTTCATTAAGTTCTTCTCGTTCTTTTAGCCAAGCCTTGAAGTCTTTAAACGCAATTTCAGGTGTTACATGACCATGCCAAATAAGTTCTAGTATACCTGACATGCCTCCGATTACTCCGAGTAACTCATGTCGACCTGCGTTCCAGATGTCTTGATCTGCACCGAAGTAATCGTAGATGTCTTGCTCGACATAGTCGATAGACTTTGATACCAGTTCTTCTCCATTTTTATTTTTCATACTATTCCTCCTATTATGTGCCACACTGCCGAGGTAAGGATTACCCCCACTACAAAACCAAGTAGGCGATTGTTCCTCGCCTTCTTAGCCTCCCACGAAAAATAAGTTCGGTAGTACACGTCCCTATTTCTTTTCATTTTGTATCTCCTTAGTTTGTCTAGGTTCAATATCCCTGATGTCAATACAGGGTCGATCGGTCTTAACAAAGACGTTACCATTCGCCATAATACTTTCATACAGGTATTCGTTCTTTGCGTGGCAATGATAGTTCTTTTCCTTCGGGTAAAAGTAGATAGCCATCGCCACTAAGCTACTCACAAATGCTATTACCGATACAAATTGTAGTATCTCCCACATGATTTTCATCCGTCATCCTCCCATCCTTCAGGGGTAAACTCCATGACTATCCCCTCAATAAATTTAATGCGATAGTCATCGCGACTATAATCAAGACCATCAGTCTTTACTTCCTCGAGAAACTCATCGAGTTGTTCTAGTGCCTCACCAAAGGTGTTGTACTCCGCACCCTCCCATGCCGTTACCCATCCATCACAGATGGTATTCATTTGTAAGTGATACATTACGCGTCCTCCACTTCTTCATCATAAAACTCAACATGCAAGTAATCATTCATGTCTTTCGGTCTAAAGTGTTTTATTGATCCATCCCTGTTCAATACTTCCTCACCTGTCTCGGTGTCGACCTTAACGATAATGACGTCTCTTACTTCATACGCGTAGTCTTTGTCGCAGTTCATTACTCGTCCTCCTCTATGTATAGTCCGTTTGCGTCCATAAGGTCTTCAGCGTCTACATCAATGGTTGAATCTTGCTCTTTAAGCCAAGTCATTGTATCCATTAGTTGTTTCTCTTGTGCTACATAAACATCTAGCACTTCCCAACCTAGTTCTATCATGCGGTCTTTCAAGTGTCGGTCGTGCCTCTCCATAAACGCATGACATTGCTCGTCTGTCCACTCGGGTGCTAGGTACTTGATGTCGTCAATGTTCCAACGTGTCATGCCATACCATACCTCTCCGTCTGCTTGCTTGTCCTTGCTTGGTGTCCCTGTCATCATGTCATTCTCCTAGTTTGCGTTGTTTGAACTGAATTACGATTCTAAAGTCGTTGTCCTTAAACCCCATCTGGTATAGTCGATCTCGTTCCCCTAAGTTTTCGTCCTGTTTTTCAAGTGTGGCGTACTCGGTCTTCAAGTGTTGCTCAAGAAGCTCAACTTCCTCACCCCCACCATCTGCCTCGTTCGAATCGCACTCCCCATCAACAACAAAGTATAGGTCAGTTGAGTCCTCAGGGTTCTCAAAGAGTGGTGCGATGAGTACATCCTGTTCTACGGGTTCTAGCGAATAGTTGCCCTTCATTCTAATCCACGACCACTTCTGTTCCTCTACGATGTAGGCGTATTCAATCCTTCCATTGCGGTTCTCTCTCGAATAAATCTCGATACCCCATGATGACCACTTGTATGGTCGGATTTCTGTTACTTTTTCCATTATGTATTCTCCTTATTCAATATCTGAGTTTCGTGCCATTGCCAACCATGTATATTGCTAGGTTCTAAGTCAGGCAGAATCTCTTGTATAAATATTTCCTCCGCCTCCTCTTGACTATCTGCCTCTACTTCTGCCTCGTACTCTACTACTTCGTTCCCTGAAATTATGTACCTCATTATGCATTCTCCATGTCATAGTAATAGTCGGGTTCGTCTCTTGGGTCAGCTTGCATTTCGTCTAGTATGCGTTCGTATGCACAATCCATGTTCCGTCTTGATAACTCGTAGTCTTGCTTGTTACCCTTGTTATCGAGGTAGTAGGCAGATTCGATAATCGGGAATAGCCCTGTGTCATCGTTGTCGGTGTCATACCGTACATAGATACGTTCGCCCTCACTCACAAACTCGTAGATGTTGTACTCGTTAGTCATTACACGTCCTCCCATAGTCCTACAGGTTCATCTTCCCAACTTGACTCTTCAACAATACTATCAATGTGAATGTTGCCTTGTTGTACTTGATCAATTAACCACTTGCGGGTCTCCTCGTTAGTCGCATTCTCTAAAAAGGTTTTGGTTTTCTTTGATTGATTGCCTACGCTTGTTAGGTCAATGGTGTATTTTTTAGCCATTATGCTACCTCCTCTTCTAAAGTTATTTCAATCGGCTCGACATTGTTTGTCATCTCATATATAAATACCCCATTATCAAGTGGGAATAAATCACGGGTGCTGAATAACTGTTCACTCGCCTCTTTAAACTCAGACTCGGTGAACCACCAATACACCTTACTGTCTACCCAATGATCAAAAAGGGCATCAAAGTCTTCAAAGTCATCGGGGTGTACTCCCACTTTGCTTGACATTCTATTAGCCGTGCCATCAAGTGATTCGTAAAATATTAGTTCTACCTCTTCCAATCTTACGTTTAATGTCTTAGTCATTACTTGTCTCCCTTTTAACATAGTCGTACATCTGGTCTGCTATCTGAGCTTTTATATCTAGCACCATCTTCAAATGGTCTGGCTCAAATATCTCAGGGTTGGTTGTAGCAATAGCCATGAGTTCTATCAGGTTGAGGTTTTTGAATCCTCCTATGCTATATTTTTTCGTTAAGTTTCTACTTGCCTTATTCCATGCTGATTCCATTATGATTTCCTCCATAAAACAATTGATGTGATATAGCTACTGCAAATCCCGTAGGCGTCCTGTATTGCTACCTCAGCCTCCCGATGGGAGGTCGCCTCCACGTAATCTGCTGACACGTAGGTGTCTTTTGCATTTCGGTAAAACACTACTCGGTATGTCCCTTTCATTTTGACTCTCCAAATGTTAATAAGTAAACTATTACTTTATTATTAAAACATGTAAGTTATAAATGTGTCAAGTATTATTTGGTCTATCTTGTGTAAGTTTACATGTGGAACAAGTCTAGTATAGGTTGACATGTAAGAGTAGGGTTGGTCGGAGGTGATAATATGTAATGTTAGGAGGCGATTTTGGAGGTTCTAGGGGTATTGCTATAAGTAAGCTATAAGTTTACCTTTGGAACAGATTGGCTGAAACGCTCTGATATCAAGGGATTCCGTTGTTCCAACTCTTGTGTCAACTTTTAGGCTGTTCCAAATGTAAAGTTACACAGAATCTGTGGATAACTTTGTGGATAAGTCTGCGTGTGAATGCGTGAAATCCCTTGTTACTACTACTATTACTATATTATATTATATTATATATATGTGATTAAAAAGTAATCTGTCTTAATGTTCCACTACTGCAAAATAGGGGACATCCTCTCAGTTTACATATATTTAAAGTGACACCGCGAAAGAGGCTCTTGACCTCTTGAGTAATCTCAAAAACCTCATATATACCTTGTGAGGACTGGAACATTGGCACAACGTTGTTTTTAAAGGGTTTTCTCACTTTACTTATGGAACAGAAAGTGGAACATGTAAACTTAAAGTTGGAACATGTAAACTTAGGGCTTGCATAGGTAAACTTAGCTTGACAATAAGTCAACTTTGTGTTTCCGAACGGCACATAATGAAAAAGGCGTTAGACTTTGATACCAGTTCTTCCCCCCTGCTCTAGCTGAAGCTCTCAAATTACGATAGGCACAAAATGAAACTTTAGGCAATAAAAAAGCCCACTCAATGATGGGCTTCGGAAAATCTTGAGTTCTTATCTTAGTGTGCTTTATAGCTAACATTTTTTATTTTAGTATCCCAACACGCCCGGCATGATTCACACGCTCCATTTTGTTTTGGTGCTAAACAATTATTCCCTATAGGGTCGATAGTGTGCACGGTACTTGTCAAAATGTTTTGATGTCCTTGTAGGCTTTTCGGTATTTTACTTTCTTTGTCTACATGGACGGCAGATAGTCGGATAATAAGATTTTTGGGAAAGCTTCTTTTGTATTCTTTCAACCACCCCTTAATTATTTTAGGTTCATGAGTAGGAAGCCAAAATTTTGTATTTGGCATTTTCTCGGCTATCTGTACGATTTTGTTTAACATGTTAACGCTTTGCAGATCCCCGGACGCGAACCACCGGAAATATTTATCATCTCCAATTAATTTAATAATGGCATCTACCCAGTGAATTGAATCAATGCTACGCATCCGCCTATCATACCCGGGGGCATGGTTTTCTCTATAGATAAGATAATGCGATTTTTTAGCATAACACCCATGACATACGCTTTTCGGATCATCCGCCAAAATCCCGCCCGTTTTACAATCCCACGCGGATAGATTAAACGTTTTACATGGCATCTTTTTATTATCCGCTAGCTTATAATCAAGATATTCGGATGCTGATTTTTTAGTAATAAATGTTATTGGTTGTGTATTCATAGTCTTTATATCTCCAGTGTTTACTCGTTTATTATAATCTAACTTTACATATTACGCAAGTTTAAAATTTACGCGATCCCCAAAAACCCTTCGGGTATATATCAAAAAGCGTTAGACTTTGATACCAGTTCTTCCCCCCAAAAAATAAAATATAAAAAAATAGCCCAGGCCGTAATGCGCCTGAGCTACCCACTTGGAGGTGTTCGTTATACATATACGCCTATAATAAAACCAATGGCCAATGTAATTATAGTTACCATTGTACCTAATATAAGCGCCGCACCATTACATTCTTTTCTAACATAAGCGGCAACATTCTCTAGATCATTCTGGCTGTACTGTTTGTTATTCATTATTAAGTCCCCTTATTTAATTGTTATAAATTCAAAATGATTTTTAATAAAATTCTTTTCTTTTTCAGTAGCTACTTTCTCAAAATGAGGGTTCAAGAAATAATCCATTAATGGATTGACAGCTCTTGATTCATCAATCTTTGCTTTATGTTTATTTTTCATAGTTATTGAAGGGGGCTTTCACCCCCAACCCTTAGTTAGATAGTTAGTCGAGAAGTACCATGAATTCTGAGGGATAATACTCACGGAACCATGATAGTCCGTCTTGCATCATGGAATACATCTCCAAGGATTCAGCCCCTATGATGGCATCGTACATCGCAACTGCCACGGGTTCTAGTTCTACAGCCTCACCTGTAAATCTATTCGATACTGATTCAGACTTAGTTCCTACATGTAGTCCTGCAAAGCTCTTAGGTATTTCTCTAGTTGCTGTAGTCATTATGTATCTCCAAATGTATCAGTACGATGTAGTACCATAGATCTATTATGCATAACTTTACATATTATACAACCCCCTTGGAATCCCTTGGTGCGCCCGGGATCTGGAGCACCCCTATTTGACCTAAGCTTGACTCCACCCCGTACCCACCCACCAATTTTGGAAACAAGTATAAAATATATCTATATACATACTGATCCGCGTAAATCACCAACCACATATGCCAATACAGGGAGGGGTACCCCCTTACTTTACGTATACCCCCCGGTACCAAAAGTTATCCACAGGCAAAAAAATATTTTGCAAAAAATTCTCAAAAACTGGTAGACTACTTTGCATGCAATATAAAACTTCTCGAAAAGAAGCACTAGCTGCAGGGGACATCAGGTACCTAGGAGGGCCATGTAAATATGGTCATAAGGGTTTAAGGTGTACACACAACTACACTTGCGTAGAATGCAACAGAATACATACACAACAACACCAGCAAAAAATCCCCGAAAGACGACGAGAGTTACGGAAAGCATACCGGAAGAGATACCCAGAAAAAATAAAAGCTAGTCACGCTAGACACAGAGCCTACAAAATAAACCGCATACCTAAATGGATAACGCCTAAAGACATTAAGGCAATGAAAAAACTCTATGCACAAGCTACAAGAAAAACGTTAGCAACCGGAGTTAAGTACCACGTCGATCACATTATTCCTTTGAGAGGTAAGTTAGTATCCGGACTACATGTACCTTCTAACCTGCAAGTTATTTCTGCTAAAGAAAACTTAGTAAAAAACAATACTTATATATGCGAATGATTCCCACTACCTCATGCCAATACAAAACCCACTACAATGTGGGTATGAACTTAATTGAACTTACTTTCTTTCTGGCACTTATTTATACGTATTGCCAATCTATGGTAACTTAGTTATACTCTCACCTTATAGCTGCAATTAATTTATCAAAGGTGTAACAGCGACACATGAGTAAACTAAAAGTACCAAAACTATCTCCGTCTGAAGAATCTGATCTATTTGAGCCTGCCATCGTTATGCCTGCCATTGAGAGCGACGTAGAGCTACCTAACGCGCGTAAAAAAATTATTCCGGACATGACCCCTGAAGAAGAGATATATATACGCAGCCACACGATTAAAACGATTTCTGACATCAATGGGGAAAACATAGAACCCTCCTACGAACATCAAGAACAAGCCAAAGAACTTGCTCGTGAAATGATGACAAACAAAAAGATTAAACCGGAGTTTGGGCAATACCCCAACGAAACAATGGCATTCCTTGCCGGTTTAGTAGGTCAAACCAATTGCATGATTGTAGAAGAATTAGCGGATCTTAAACTATTCGTGGTGAATAACTTTGTGCAGCTGGCAGCCATGGCCAAGAATGATAGAGATAAACTAGCGGCCCTTCGTGCAATAGGAGAGATTGATGGAGTGGATGCATTTAAGAAGAAAACCGAGATTACCCATATTACTAAATCTGGAGACGATTTAGAAAGAGAACTGATGGCAACCATAGAACAACTTAAAGGTAGCATCGTTGAAGGCGAGCATGAGATTATAGATAATGATTAGTCATGATGACTTAGAGGTACTACAGAAATCATTACCTGATATGTCTGAGAGAGATAGACAAAAAAGTTTATTGTTATTAAAACAGTATCAGAAAGAAGTAACCCAGAAAAAAGGCAAGGCTAACTTCCTTGATTTTATTAAACATGTCTACCCAGACTACAAAGTAGGAGCACATCATGCACGGCTGGCTAAGTTATTTGAGGAAATCGCTCAAGGCAAAAGAAAGAGAGTTATTGTCAATATTGCACCTCGACATGGCAAGTCGGAACTCATCAGTTACCTCGCTCCGGCTTGGTTCCTTGGTAACCATCCCGCTAAGAAGGTCATTATGGCATCTCATACGGCTGATCTCGCGGTCAATTTTGGTCGTCGAGTCCGAAATCTGGTGGGTTCAGACGCGTATAAGGACATCTTCCCTGAGATTAGCCTGCAAGCGGATAGTAAGTCGGCTTCTCGCTGGGGAACGAACAAGGATGGTGAGTATTTTGCTATTGGTGTGGGTGGCGCTTTGGCTGGTCGGGGTGCCGATCTTTTCATAATTGATGATCCTCACTCTGAACAGGACGCAAAACTAGGAAAAGCAAGTGTATTTCTCCCAGCATGGGAATGGTTCCAATCTGGACCACTTCAAAGGCTTATGCCGGGTGGAGCTATTGTTGTAGTGATGACAAGATGGTCTAAATTAGACTTGACAGGACAGATAGTTAACCAAATGATTAAGAATGACGACGTAGATCAGTGGGAAGTAGTGGAGTTTCCTGCTATTTTAGAAGATAAAATGGGTAATGAAGTCCCGTTATGGCCTGAGTTCTGGAGTATTGAGGAGCTACAAGCCCGACGTGCAGCACTTGACATACGATATTGGAACGCTCAGTACCTACAAAACCCGGTATCTGAAGAAGGCGCACTAATCAAACGGGAATGGTGGAATATATGGGAAGAAGAAGACCCACCTGCTTGTGAATTTATTATTATGACCTTAGATGCTGCGCAAGAAGCTAATAATAGAGCCGATTACAACGCATTAACGACTTGGGGAGTCTTTTTTAACGAAGATGTTAATAACTATAATATAATATTACTGAATGCAATAAAGCAACGACTAGAATTCCCAGAGTTAAAGCAACTCTGCATCGAAGAATATCGCGATTGGGAACCGGATGCATTTATTGTTGAGAAGAAGTCCAACGGTGCTGCGCTTTACCAAGAGTTTAGAAGAATGGGTATTCCAGTGGGTGAGTTCACCCCGGGGAAAGGCCAAGACAAGGTAAGCAGGGTAAATGCAGTATCGGACTTGTTCGCTGGAGGAGTAGTATGGGCACCAGATAAACGATGGGCTCACGAAGTAATAGAAGAATGTAATGACTTTCCATCAGGAGCCAACGATGATTTGGTTGACTCGACAACACTAGCACTAGCAAGATTTAGGCAGGGTGGGTTTATTCGCTTGCCAAGTGATGAGGAAGATGATATACAGATGTTTAAAGGTCGTGGTCAAAAACGCCTTTATGCAGTATAATTACCGAATTAATTTAGGGAATAGTTATGGCAGACGTAGATAAAGGGTTATATGCAGCTCCAATGGGCTTAGAGGAAATGGCTGAAAACGAAGAGGCTATTGAGATTGAGATAGAAGACCCAGAGAGTGTGACAATCACTGCTGGTGGTACTACATTAATCATTGATCCCGATGCTATGGAAGACGAGGAGTTTAGTCAAAACTTAGCGGAAGAACTGTCTGAGCAATACATGGCAGAATTATCCTCTGACTTATTAGAAGATTTTAGTAATGATGTAAACTCAAGAAAAGACTGGCTAGAAACTTATGTTGATGGCTTAGAACTATTAGGACTTAAAATAGAAGAAAGGTCCGAACCGTGGGAAGGCGCATGTGCTGTCTATCACCCACTACTCTCCGAAGCACTTGTCAAATTCCAAGCTGAAACCATGATGGAAACCTTTCCTGCTGCAGGCCCAGTGAAGACATCTATTATTGGTAAAGAAACACCTGAGTGTTTAGAAGCTGCTGCGCGAGTACAAGAAAACATGAACTACCAGTTGATGGATATGATGCCTGAGTATCGTCCTGAACATGAAAGAATGCTATGGGGTCTTGGTTTATCAGGCAATGCATTTAAGAAAGTTTATTATGATCCAACATTAGAACGTCAAGTATCACTATTTGTCCCTGCTGAAGATATTGTGGTTCCTTATGGCGCATCTAACTTAGAAACAGCTGAGCGTATTACTCATGTCATGCGCAAGACTAAACAAGAAGTATACAAGTTACAACAGATGGGTTTTTACCGTGACATAGAACTCGGAGATCCTGACTATGATTTAGATGAAGTAGAGAAAAAGATTGCAGAGCAAATGGGCTTTGATGCTACTAATGATGATAGATTTAAAATACTAGAAATGAACGTTGACCTTGACTTAGAAGGTTTTGAGGATGAAGACGATGGAGAAAAAACCGGCATTGCATTACCTTATATTGTAACGATAGATAAAGGTACTTCTGAGATATTATCTGTTAGACGTAATTGGAATCAGTTTGATGAGCAACAAAAACGCCGTGAACATTTTGTTCATTATGGATACATCCCAGGATTTGGTTTTTATTGTTTTGGTCTGATCCATTTAATTGGGGGTTTCTCAAAATCAGGAACCATGTTACTAAGACAGTTAGTAGACGCAGGGACATTATCTAATCTTCCAGGTGGTTTTAAAGCCAGAGGCTTACGTATTAAAGGTGATGATACACCAATTGGACCAGCTGAGTGGCGTGATGTGGATGCACCATCAGGAACTATCCGTGACAATTTGATGCCATTACCATACAAAGAGCCTAGCCAAGTACTTGCAGGTTTGATGGATAAAATTATTGAAGAAGGACGACGCTTTGCTTCTGCTGCAGATATGAAAGTATCGGATATGTCAGCTAACTCTCCCGTAGGTTCTACCCTTGCTATCCTTGAGAGAACACTAAAAGTTATGTCCGCAGTCAATGCGCGTATCTATTACTCAATGAAGAAAGAGTTTGGTCTACTTAAAAATATTATTAGAGACTACACCGACCCTAATTACCGCTATGATCCGGCTACAGGCACTCCCGGCGCTAAACAAGACGACTACAATAAAGTTAACCTTATTCCAGTAGCTGATCCTAATGCTGCAACGATGGCACAGAAGGTTGTGCAGTATCAAGCTGTTATGCAAATGGCACAGCAGAACCCGGATATCTATGACTTACCTGAACTTAATCGTCAGATGCTTGAAGTGTTAGGTGTTAAAAATATTAATAAGCTTATCCCTAATAAAGAAGATGTTAAGCAGGTAGATCCAGTATCAGAAAACATGAACATTATTAATGGTAAACCGGTTAAAGCATTCCTTGACCAAGATCATGAAGCACATATGGTGGTTCACTTAGCGTTTGCTAATGATCCTAAAATTAGACAACTTGTTGGCCAAAGCCAGAAAGCAGGGATGATACAGTCAGCTATGGAAGCTCATGTTGCAGAACACATTGCCTTCCAGTACCGAATAGAAATTGAGAAACAACTCGGTGTACCGTTACCTCCAAGTGATGAAGCATTACCTGTTGATGTTGAGAATGAAGTAGCTAGGCTTACTGCTCCAGCAGCAGAGAAATTATTACAGTCTAATACTGCTGAGGCTCAACAAGAAAAAGCTCAACAGCAAGCGCAAGATCCTATCTTACAAATGCAAAAAGCTGAACTACAAATTAAACAAGAAGAAGCGAAAGTTAAAGCTCAAAAAACTATGGCTGATATAGAGCTAGACAAAGCCAAGCTTAAATTTGAAATTGATAAAGCTACTGTTAGCGCACAAAAAGATGTGATGTTAGAACAAGCTAGAATGGAAACACAGAAAGAGATTGCTGGGGCTCAAATAGGTGCTAAAGCAGAGATGGAGCAGAAACAAATAAATACTAAAGAAGTATTAGAAGGTGCAAAATTAGGCGCGGCAGCTGTTAATAAACAAAAAGATATTAACCTCCGCGAAAAAGAATCTCAGTTGCGTAATACAACTAAGGTAAAAGAAACAAAACTCAAGGACGATAACATCAACTAAACGAAAGGAACATCATGAAAGAAACGCTTATGCTTCTATCAACCCGGATAGAAGAAAGACGCAAAGAGTTATTAGAAAGTATGGGTGCAGGAACTGCTAAAGATTTTGGTGGTTACCAACACGCGTGCGGCGAAGTTCGGGGATATCTAATAATACAAAATATGATTTCAGAAGCTATTCGTACGCATGAACACGAAGAAGAAAATTTTGATAGCAGCCCAACGGACAGCGTGGTGAAAAAATGAATAACACCATCGCAACTCCAGACAAAAAAATAGTCTCCATTTCAGGAGCTCCTATTAAAACAAAAAACACATCCACTAAAGAAGGCGTTAAGCTAACTGAAGAAGAGGCTATAGCGAAAGCAGCAGCTCAACTTCCTGACGTTAAAGGCTATCGTATTTTATGTATGGTACCTGAAGCAGAAGAAGCTTATGAAAGTGGCTTAATTAAATCCGATTCTGCCAAATATATAGAGGAACATTCTACAGTTGTTTTATTTGTTATGCAGTTAGGTGATCTTTGTTATAAAGACGAAGCTCGTTTCCCTACAGGCGCTTGGTGTCAAGAAGGTGACTTCGTTATCACACGTGCTTACGCAGGGACTAGAATCAAAATTCACGGAAAAGAATTCCGCATTATAAACGACGATACCGTAGAAGCAGTGGTCGATGACCCTCGTGGCTACGAACGCGCATAGGAGAATAGCATGGCTGAAATAATTAATGAAATGCCTGATGAACTAGAAATGGAAGGTGATGAATTAGAAGTAGATTTAGACGAAGGTAAAAAAGAGACTAAAGGTACAAAGTCTACTGCTGATGTAGAGCGAGTACAACAAGCACCTAAGCAAGAAGAAATGGAGTTAGAAATTGAAGAGGAAGACGATACCCCTCCTGAAGATAGGAACAAAGAACCTTTACCAGAAAAAATAGTTAAGGAACTTGAAGAGGATAATCTAGAAGACTATTCGGACCGCGTTAAACAAAGGATGGCTCAGCTTAAAAAAGTTTATCATGATGAACGTCGTGCTAAAGAAGAAGCAGGTAGGGAAAAGGAAGAAGCCATTGCTTATGCACAAAAGGTGTATCAGCAAAACCAAAAGCTTCAGACCACATTAAGTTCAGGTGAAGAAGATTACCTTAAAACATTAATAGGCTCTGCTGAAAAAGAACTTGCTTTAGCTAAGCGCGATTATCGAGAAGCTTATGATTCTGGAGATACAGATAAAATTGTTGAGGCTCAAGCTTTAATGAACAGTGCTCAATATAAATTGTCACAAGCTAGTAACTTGAAGCCACAATATAAGGCTTCACAAACACCTCAAAATAGTGTACAGTCACCACAAGAAGTGACTCGACCTAGAGCACCCCAACCAGATGCCAAAGCTCAGGCTTGGCAGGCCAAAAACCAATGGTTTGGTAAAGACGAAGAAATGACATCTTTAGCTTTAGGAGTTCACGAAAGATTAGTCAGGAGTGGAATACAACCTACTTCTGAAGAATACTACCTTCGTATAGACGAAACGATGCAAAAACGATTCCCCGAGAACTTTGAAATTGATCTCGTGGAAACTTCGTTGGAACCGGGAAGACCCGCCCAACGCAAACCTTCGAATGTAGTTGCTCCGGCCTCGCGTAGTACCGCGCCTAGAAAAGTACGTTTGTCTAAAACACAAGTTGCTTTTGCTAAGAAGCTTAAGTTAACTCCGGAACAATATGCAAGAGAAATGATAAAATTGGAGAACGCAAATGGATAAAGTTATCAAAAGAACTGACCGAGATTTAGAAGTAAGAGAAGAAAGCCTAAAAGTAAAGAAGTGGCAACCTGCATCATTACTGCCCGAATTTAAACAGCAGCCAGGTTTTGACTATCGATGGATTAGGATTTCCTTACTTAATGAACCCGATAACATGAACGTCTCTTCAAAAATGCGTGAAGGCTGGGAACCGGTGCGGCATGCGGATCACCCAGAGATATTAATACATAGAAACCCTAACTCTCAGTACCAAGAAGGTGTTGAAATTGGTGGTTTATTACTATGTAGAGCTCCTTCCGAGTTGATGGACCAAAGACGAGCGTATGTAAATGAAAAAACACGTGCTCAAACTGAAGCAGTAGACTCATCATATTTGAATCAAAATGATCCACGTATGCCTAAGTTTGCTGAAGGTCAGGAAAATGGTCGATCGTTTGGTAAGGGAAATAAGTAAAAATAATTAGGAGAAACAATCATGGCTTCAACAGCTAGTCCTTACGGACTTAAAGCGGTAAACCATGTAGGCGGTACCCCATATGCGGGTTCTACACGCTTACTATCGATTGCTTCTGGATACGCTACAAATCTTTACAACGGTACTATCGTTCAAATTGGAACAGACGGAACAATACAACTAATGCCTAGCATTGGTTCAGCCGCTGATCCTTTTGACGCAGGTACAATTGGTGTATTTGTAGGATGTACATATTCAGATCCAGTCACAAGTGTATTAACATTTAATCAGTATTGGCCAGCAAGCACAGTAGCAGCAGATGCGAAAGCATACGTTGTTGACGATCCTGATGTAGTATTTATGGTTCAAGCTGATGCAGCAGTTGCACAAACAGGTTTAGGTGGTAATGTACCTTTAGCTGAAGTGCAATCTGGTACAACAGGATCAACAGTAAACGGTAATTCTGATATTGCAGCAGATGCTACTTATGCAGCTACTGACGGTATTGCATTACGAATTGTTGATTTTGTAGATTCACCAACTTCAACCGTGGGCGATGCGTTTACAGACTTACTCGTTAAGTTTAATCCTGTAGCACATTCATATACTAACCCTACTGGTGTAGGCGATTAATTTTAGGAGAATAAAACATGGCAATTTCAAGAGCCCAGCTCCTAAAGGAGCTATTACCAGGACTTAACGCGCTATTCGGTTTAGAGTATGCACGTTATGGCGAAGAGCATAAAGAGATTTACGAAACTGAATCTTCAGACCGTTCTTTCGAAGAAGAAACAAAACTAGCTGGCTTCGCTGCAGCACCTCTGAAATCTGAGGGAGCAGCAATTGCGTATGATAACGCACAAGAAGCTTTTACAGCACGTTACAACCACGTGACTATTGCTTTAGGATTCAGTTTAACTGAAGAAGCAGTTGAGGATAATCTATATGATTCATTGTCAGCTCGTTATACTAAAGCACTTGCACGATCAATGGCTAACACTAAGCAAGTTAGAGCGGCTAACGTTCTTAACAACGGCTTCAATGCCGGCTTTGCAGGTGGTGACGGTGTATCATTGTTTAACGCAAGCCATCCATTAGTATCAGGTGGTGTTAACAGTAATACACAAGGTGTTGCTACAGACTTGAACGAAACAGCATTGGAAAATGCAGTTATTCAAATCGCAGCATGGACCGATGAGCGTGGCTTACTAATTGCGTCTAAACCACGTAAGTTAGTTATTCCACCAGCACTTCAGTTCGTTGCAACTCGTCTATTAGATACAGAGCTTCGTGTAGCTACTGCAGATAATGACATCAACGCATTAAGAACTAATGGTGCAATTCCAGAAGGTTATACAGTAAATCACTTCTTAACAGACGGTGACGCTTATTTCCTAACAACTGACGTTCCTAACGGTATGAAGCATTTTGAAAGAACACCGCTTACTACTTCTATGGACGGAGATTTTGATACTGGCAATGTACGTTACAAAGCCCGTGAAAGATATTCATTCGGTTGGTCTGATCCATTAGGTATGTGGGGTTCAGCAGGTGCATAACTTGCTACTCTCTAGCGCTTAGTTTTCATAGTTCTGAGCGCTATCCTCCTGAAAAACCCGGCACCTCTCAGCTGGGTTTTTCTTTATCTAAAACTCATGAATATGCTTAGGGCACAAACTAAATAGATAGATATAATTCTCTTATCAGCTTCATGCTGAAATCTAACTTAAGGAGATTCTATTATGTGGACAACACCATCAGCAACAGAAATGAGATTTGGTTTCGAAGTAACCATGTACGTAATGAACAAGTAAGTGATATAATTGTTTAACGGGGAGCATTTAACGCTTTCCATTAAAACTTATTATCTATCCGGTCCGGTGGCTTGGAAACAGCCTGAGCCGTTTAAAAGAGATAATATTTTAAAAGAACCAACACTAAGGGGCTTCGGTCCCTTTTTTGTTGTATAATAATGTAAAACCGTGTACCATTAATTATCTGGGTAAAACCAGCTTATCATGACTGCCCCAGCAGACGCATACACGACAGATAAGCTTAACTTTGTATGGAGAAATTCAAATGTCTAGAACCACATTTTCAGGACCAGTCGTGTCCCAAAACGGCTTTATCACAGACCACGCAACAGCCTCATCAATTAATGCAACTGCAGTAGCAACTGCGGCACAAGTAGCCACAGGTTATATTGATTCAACATCCGCAGCAGCTACAAGTATTACATTTCCAACTGGAACTCTTTTAGGCGCTGAATTACAAGCAACTGCAGGAACAGTTTTTGAATTAGTAGTTGATAACACAGGCGGTGCATCGCTCGTAACAATGGTAGTTGGAGTTAACGCAATTATGTCAGACGCTGCTACTACTACTGCAGCCTCTTTCGGTGATTTAACTATTGCCTTCGGCGTTACAGGTATGGCTCGGTATACTTTATTATTTAGTAGCGCTACTGCTTATACAATAACCCGTACTGCTTAATAGGAGAACGATATGCAAGGAGATATTTGGGCAGTAAACCCCTCCGTAAGTGCTACGTTCTATAGAGCGGCTGATTCTATTGCAGGTGCTGGTGCTATTACACTGTTAACAACAGACGCGGGTCCTAACGGCGTTGGATATAAGATACTTATTACTTCCGCCGGTGATGATACAGGAATTACTTTCACTGTCACAGGCACAAAAGTGGGCAACTTAACAAGTCATGTACCCGCAGTTGAAGTTATTACTGGCGCAAACGCAACGACTGCTGCCTCTACAAACTATTGGGCATCAGACATTAGTATAGTAGCTAGTGGCGCATCAGCAGGGGATGTTAGTATAGGCACTACAGGCGATGTAGCGCTACCTAGAACCCGCATTAAGGCCTTCTATGTATTATGTAGTGCGTCTGCGGGAAGTTTAAAAGTTAATATAAATGGTCTTACCACCGGTAATAATACCGTCTTTGATGTATCAACTCCTGCGGGAGCTACATTAGTTCAAGACTTACTATTAGCTGGTAATGGTATTTTAACTGCTAGACAAAACAATGACTATGCAGTTGTAGTACCAACTAATCTTACAGACTACACATTGTTCTGCGGATAAGTTATGGAACCTGAGCCCTCCAAGTCAATGCAACAACGTTTAGAAGAATTGAAGCGTTGGTTTGAAGCTCAACAGGACTGTGTATAGTGGCAGACGCGAAAAAAAGAGGAATGGGGATTAAAACTTCGGTTAAGTCTGGTAATTTTAGAAAGACTAAATCCGGCGCGGGTATGACAACGAAAGGAGTAAAAGCCTATCGTAAAGCTAATCCGGGCAGCAAGTTAAAAACCGCCGTAACAGGAAAAGTCAAAGCTGGCTCTAAAGATGCAAAGCGACGCAAGTCATTTTGTGCAAGAAGTGCAGGGCAAATGAAAGACTTTCCTAAAGCAGCTAAAGACCCTAATTCAAGATTAAGACAAGCACGTAAACGATGGAAATGTTAAAAATGGATGAATCGACAAAACAATTATTAGACGCCACGTCTATCTTTACCGCTATAGGATCACTGCTTTCGTGGTTACCTCATATAGCTTCACTTTTCACTATTGTATGGCTTGGTATTCGCATATGGGAAACTCCTACTGTGCAAAAGATAGTAGAGAAAAGACGGGTAGCAAAAACTAAAAAGGCAATTAACGATGCCCGCAAAAAGTAAGAAGCAAAAAAAGTTTATGCAAGCGGTGGCTAATAACCCAGAGTTTGCTAAAAAGGTAGGGGTTAAACAAACAGTAGGAAAAGAATTCACTAAGGAGAAAGACATGAAGAAAGTTAAGAAAATGATGGGCGGTGGTATGACAGCTCCGGGTATGGCAGGAATGGCTGGTGCTCAAGCAATGGACCCCAGAATGAAAATGGCAATGGAAGCTCAAAGACAACAAGCGGCTATGGGTGGCATGAAAGAAGGGGGTAAGGTTAAAAAAGGTAAAAGTACGGATAAAAGTACTGTGTTATTTAATAAAGTTAAAAATGAAGTTAAAAAATCAACAGGGCCTGAGAAAAATATAAGTGCAATGACATCAGCGAGAATGGGTGCGAAAAATAAAATGAAAAAAGATTTTGTTTCAGGTTATGGAAGAGTTTATGACATGGAAGAAAAAAGAAAAAATGAATACAAAACGGGCTCTAAAAATGTTAAACCTAAAGCTATGAAAAAAGGTGGAGCAGTTAAAGGTTCCGCATCTAAACGAGCTGATGGTATTATAACTCAGGGCCACACACGTGGTCGCATGGTCTAAGGAGAACTAGAATGTCAAAAGCATCAGAAATATTAAAAAGAATTAAGGACGCTAAGAACTACGTAAAGAAAAAAGCAAAAAGTTTTGGGGACGGTGCTCCTAAGAAAAAAACTAAGCCTAAAGCTAAATCAAATGGGATGAACGCGGAACAGAAGAAAGCGTTAAAAGAAACCCAAGCTCGTAATAATTTAAATAAGCCTAAAGCTAAGCCTAAAGCTAAGCCTAAAGCTAAGCCTTCAGCACAAAATAAAGCTACTAATACTAACAAAGCTAACACCGGCGGTTCTAACGCTCCAATGAAAGATAAAGGTAAAGCTAAAGTTCAGCCTAGACAACTTGATTTTAATAAGGCTAAAAAATCTGTTGTAGGTATTGCAGGTGCAGGTGCAGGTGCAGGGTATTTAGCAGGTAGAAATAGTGGTAGTAAGTCAGCTCCTACTAAATCAGCTTCTACTAAAGGTAATGGTGGATCACAAAGAACAGCTCCTAAGTATGTAGAGCCTAAAGGTGGTAACATTGCTTCTAGAACTGACAACTCAGACGGGTCTAAAGTAGGACCTAACATGAGCCAAGTTAATAAACCTAATGCTAATAAACCTGATGCTAATAAACCAGAAAGGCGTAAAGGACCTAGTGGACCTACTATGACTTCTATGGGTAGACCAAGTACCGGACCTAAACCTACAAACAAAGATGAGAAAGTTGATCTTAAGAAACGTGGACCTAGTAGACCAAGCATGACCGGGTTTAGGCATGGTGGAGCTGTTGGTGCCACTAAGATGGGTAAGGTTAGAACTGCAAAACCTCGCAACATTAATGGTATTGCTAAACGAGGCTTAACTAGAGCGAAGCATAGATAATGAGAGCCTCTCGTGGCATGGGAATAATTAACCCTAAAAAAATGAAAGCTGGAGGCCAAGTTAAAGCCAAAGTTAACAAAGTCGTAAAGGGCTTAAAAAAAGCTTCTAAGACACATGCTAAACAAGCGAAGACTCTTGAGTCACTTAAGTTAAAAAAAGGTGGTGCTGTAAAAGACGCATGCTATAAAAAGGTAAAGGCGAGTTATAAAGTCTTTCCTAGTGCGTATGCTTCCGGTGCCATTGCTAAGTGTAGAAAGAAAGGTAAATAATGGCAGTCAGAAAAACAGCTAAAGGTGCTGCATTAAAACGATGGTTTAAAGAAGACTGGAAAGACGTAAAGACTGGCAAAGCTTGTGGTAGGAAAAAAGGTGACGGAAGAGCAACTCCGTATTGCCGACCTACTAAAAAAGTATCTAGTAAAACTCCAAAGACATCTGGAGAAATGACAGCAGCTGAGAAGAAGTCAAGGATAGCACAGAAGAAAAGACTCGGTCAGCCAGCAGGGAAGCCGCGTAGAGTAGCTTCACTTAGAAAGAAAAAGACAACTAGGAAAACATAATGGCTACAACAGATACACATAATTTTAATCTAGATTTAAACTTGCTTGTTGAAGAGGCATTTGAACGATGCGGATCAGAGCTAAGAACAGGATATGATTTAAGGACAGCTACACGTAGCTTGAACTTATTAACTATTGAATGGGCTAATCGGGGAATCAACTTATGGACTGTGGAGCAAGGAGAGATACCACTAGTTGCCGGAACTGCCACTTACAATTTGCCCGCGACTACCATCGACCTCATGAGCCAAGTCATAAGAACTGGGTCTGGAACAACTCAGTCAGATATAGCTATCTCGAGGGTGTCAAATCCTACCTACGCGTCCATACCGAGTAAGAATGACACGGGCAGACCAATACAAGTCTATATAAATAGACAAGCAGAGATTCCTACAGTCACTATGTGGCCTATTCCTGATACTACTCAGCCTTATACTTTTGTATACTGGATGCTGAAAAGAATAGATGATGCAGGTACCGGGGTTAACACACAACACATACCCTTTAGGTTCTTACCTTGCTTGGTTGCAGGACTAGCTTATTACCTAGCAATAAAGATTCCAGAAGCTGGGGATAGAGTGCAGTTTTTAAAACAAGAATATGAAGAGCAGTGGTTACTCGCATCTACTGAAGATAGAGAAAAAGCTACACTAACTATTGCACCAAGAAGTTCATACGTATAAGGATAATAAAATGGCAGACCCAAAAAAAGAAAAGATGACTCCAACTCAAGAAGCATATGCAGAGGGTATAAGAACTGGAAAAAAAGCACCTGTTATAAGAAATATGGCTAAGGGATTATCTAAAGCAGTATCTACACCTAAAGAAAAAAGAATGATTGATAAGGGTTATAGTGATATACGCAAAGCTGTAGAAGCAGAAGCTAAAAGAAAGAGGGTGAAAAAAGCTGCTGGAGGCATGTTAAAAGCTGCACCAAATAAAGGGGTTACAAAACTACCTAAAGATGTACGAAACAAAATGGGCTTTATGAAAAAGGGTGGAGCAGTACACACTATGCCCGACGGCTCTAAAATGAAAGGCGCTAAACACGGAATGAAAGCTGGTGGATATGTATTAAGTGCTGAAGACAAAGAAAGAAAGAAAATATTTGAGTCCTCACCCCCTGCAAGAAGAAAGGCTGCAAAAAAGATGAAACATGGTGGTGCAGTTAAAGGCAAAAAATGTAGAATGGATGGCATAGCTGTTCGTGGTAAAACTAGAGCTAAACAAAGAAGCAAATAATGAGCAATAAGTACACCACTAATAAGAACGCACTTGCGGATTGTGATATTTGTGGCTTTCAATATAAACTAAAGACATTAAAAAGTTTATTTGTAAGAAAGACTAAGACAAACATATTAGCGTGTACCGAGTGTTGGAACCGAGATCAACCACAGAACATGCAGGGGATGTACCCGGTCGAAGACCCACAAGCTGTACGTGATCCACGACCAGATAAAAGTTTTACGGAAGCGGGACCATATAGTAGTAGAGATATACAATGGGGGTGGAACCCTGTAGGGTTTGCTAATCCTTTAGATTTACCCGGCATTCCAGATAATTTAGAGGGTGACGGAGAAGTAGGGACTGTGACCATAACAACAACTTAGGAGAAAGAAATGACTGAATATACACAACCACAAAATGTACCTATACCTAACGTAGCAGGTTACCCAGAGAAGAATGTTAAAACCACTGGCGTTGTAACAAGGGGTAACGGCGCAGCTACTAAAGGGAAAGTAGCTCGTGGCCCATTAGCATAAGGATAAGTAATGAATTACACAGAATTAATTGCAGCAATAGAAAGTTATACAGAGAATTCTTATTCTACTGCGGACGTAAATACGTTTATTCAAAACGCTGAGCAAAGAATATACAATACGGCGCAGTTACCTGATTTACGTAAGAATGTAACAGGGACTATGACTAGTGGGAATAAATACTTTTCTTTACCTTCTGATTGGCTATCTACTTTTAGTATTGCGGTGATTGACCCGGCAACCAATGCATATACCTTTTTACTAAATAAAGATGTTAATTTTGTTAGAGAATCTTTTCCTGATACTGATGCACCTTTTTATGGTAAGCCTGAGTATTACGCTATATTTGATGATACAACCATGATACTAGGACCAACACCTGATGCAAATTATGAATCTGAGTTACATTATTACTATTATCCTGAGAGCATTGTCATTGCTGGCACTTCTTGGCTTGGGAATAACTTTGATACTGCACTCCTTTATGGTTCATTACTGGAAGCAGCTGCGTTTATGTTGTCAGAACCTGATACAATAGCTAATTATACGGCTAGGTATCAAGAAGCAATGGGGTTATTAACTAACCTCGGTGAAGGTAAAAACCGACGTGATGCTTATCGAAGTGGACAAGCTAGAATTCCCGTTCCAGGTACAAGCCGTCGTATAGGATAATTTTAAATGAAAGGAATAAAATGGAATTAGGTAATATAGATTTTGAAGTACATACAACATCGGGTCGGGGTCATACACCAGAAGAAGTAGCAGAGTTTGCTTTAGATAAGATTATGTATGTTAGCAAGGATGCAAACCCTCTCATAAGAGAGCAAGCAGAAGCATTTAAGGGCTATATTAGACAAGTTCTGATAAAATACTTAAAACAAGCGGTGCAGTCAGACCGCACAACTTTAGCGAATCGATTGCGTGAAGCAGGACATTCAGATTTAATTAAAATTTTGGAGATTTAACATGGCAATTTCACAAGCAATGTGTACATCATTTAAAGTTGAGTTGCTTAGCGGCGGTCACAACTTTAATACAACAAACGTAGCACGAACTGTAAATACACAGGATACATTTAAAATCGCGCTGTTTACATCAGCAGCAACATTAGGTGCAACTACAACCGCATATTCAACATCAAATGAAGCGTCAGGTACAGGGTACTCAGCAGGTGGTAATACACTGGCTATATCACAAGTGCCTACAAGCACTTCAACTACTTCGTGGTTAGACTTTACAGACACAACTTGGTCATCAGCTACAGTTACTGCTAACGGTGCTTTGATTTATAATAGTAGTTATAGTGATACCTCTGTGGCCGTACTAGCATTTGGTGGGGATAAAACTTCAACTGCAGGTGATTTTACAATCGTATTCCCAACAGCTGATTCAACAAGCGCTATTATTAGAATCGCTTAAATAGGAGCGGTTAATGGCTTCGTCTGCTAGCTACGAAGGGTGGGGTAGAAATACCTGGTCGTCAGGGTCCTACGGTTCACCTATGATAGATGTTTTTGTAGACGCTGTGTCTGCAAATGCAACGCTGGGCGACGAAACTGTAAATGCCGCTGCCAATGTAAGTGTAAGTGGAGTATCTGCAACTACTCAACTAGGCACAGCGACCACTACAAGTAACAACACTATATCTGTTACCGGTGTTACTAGCACTGGAGCCATAGGCACAGTTGATATTAGGATTATCTATAATGAAGAGGTTACCGGTGTTACTGGCACTGGAGCCGTAGGCACTCAAAGTTTAATAACTAATAACAATGTTTCTGTTACTGGATTAGCAGGCACTACACAACTTGGTACTGAAAGTGTAAATACAGGTCAAAACATTTTGGTATCAGGCGTATCTGCTACAGGCGAAACAGGTACAGTTAATATTGATGTAGCTTATGTAGGTTGGGGCGCTGGTCCTTGGAGTGAGGGCCCTTGGGGCACAGACACAATATTTATTCTTGTCAATGGTGTTAGCGCTACTGGGGCTGTTGGAGATGAAAGTGTTACTGCTGACGCTAATGTAACATTAACAGGGGTTGTAGGAACTACTCAACTAGGCACTGCCACAACAATAAGTAACAACACTATATCTGTTACCGGTGTTACTAGCACTGGAGCCATAGGCACAGTTGATGTTCAAGGCCAACAAAATATTAGCGTTACAGGTGAAGAAGCTACATCTGCATTAGGCACTGTAACAACAATAAGTAACAACAATATATCTGTTACTGGGTTAGTTGGCACAACACAGCTTGGTACAGCTACCGTCGAAGCCGACGCTAATGTAAATGTAACAGGTGAAGAAGCTACAGGAACTTTAGGTACCATATCGGTTGAGACCGACCAAGTTATATCTGTAACAGGCGTTCTTGGTACTATGCAGTTAGGTACGGCAGAAGTTGACGCTGCTGCAAATGTAAATGTGACAGGTGTTCTTGGTACTATGCAGCTAGGAAGTGCCAGTGTTATAGGTGCAGCAACAGTTAATGTAATAGGGGTTGAAGGCATAGGCGAAGTTGGCAACAATATATTTACTTTAGTGTGGGGTGAAATAGATACATCACAAACCCCCAATTGGGTTAAAATTGCAGCATAAATATAAGGACAAGATATGTTAATTGAATCAAAAACGGAAAAAGATGGTAGAATAGTAAATAAATACGAAGTGCATTTAGAATGCGCTGAATGTGGCATGAATGTAGATGCCGAAGAATACAAATCAGGAACCTGCTCTGATTGTGGTGCCGCGTGGAATGGCAAGCAACATACCAAAGTTCACGTAACAAGTGTGCCTGCAAGCGGTGGAACCAGCTAATTAGGAGAAATAACAATGGCAAGCACATGGTCCGACTTAAAGATAGAACTCATTACCACAGGCGAACAGTCTGGTACATGGGGCGACACAACTAATAGCAACTTAGGCACTGCTCTCGAACAAGCGATTGTAGGCCAAGCAAGTGTAACTTTTTCTAGTGGGGATATTACTCTTACACTATCTAACTCAAACTCTTTACAAGACGCACGAGCACTAAGGTTATACCTAACAGGAACAACAGGTGGATCAGTTAGGAACTGTACAGTCCCAGCGATTGAAAAACCCTATCTTGTTTATAACAATTGTGCAGAAGCTATTACAGTTTTAGCATCAGGTGGTGCGGGTATCTCCGTCCCAGCGGCAACAGCTATGTGGTTATACAATAACGGTACTAACGTTGTTGATGCAGAAAACCATAAATCAGTCTTAACTCTTGCAACTCCATTAGCAGTTTCATCAGGTGGTACAGGATCAGCAACCGCAGGTGGTGCTAGAACTAATTTAAGTACAGCAGCTTTAGGGGCAAATGCAGATATTACTTCCATAACTGGACTAACTACTCCACTAACAGTGCCTCAAGGTGGTATGGGTGCAGCTACACACACAGCTAATAACGTGTTAGTAGGTGCCGGGACAGGGGTTGTTACTTCAGTCGCTCCAGGTACATCAGGTAATGTATTAACCTCTAACGGAACTGTTTGGCAAGCGGCGGCGGCGGCGGCTTTTGATTCAGGCACTCGATTGATGTTTGCACAAAACGCAGCTCCAACAGGATGGACAAAAGACACAACAAACTATAACCAACACGGTATAAGAATAGTTACTGGAACCGGCGGCGGTACAGGGGGTACAGTAGACTTTACTACTGCATTTACTTCCCAAGCAGTAACGGGTTCTGTAACAATTACAGCTGTAGCGGGTACCGCAGGGGCTACAACACTCTCAACAGCACAGATACCAAGCCATACCCACACTTACCAAAGAACAACAAATGCTAGTAATGGTAACCAAGGAAAGGCAGGTCCTGCCTCAAAAACACCTCAAACTGTAGCATCAGGAGCAGCAGGTGGCGGGGGTTCTCATGACCACGCATTTACTTTCTCTAGTGGTAGTGGTACTTTTAGTGGAACAGCAATTGATTTAGCAGTAAAATACTTAGACGTTATAACAGCAACTAAAGACTAATAAGTTTGAAGGGGATATAATGCAGCTAGAAAAAGGTACTTACTGTCCTTTATTAAAGAAAAAATGTATTGGGTTAAAATGTGCTTGGTTTGTTAGAGTCCAAGGATTTGATAAAAATACAGGGAAAGAAGTAGATGAATACAACTGTGCAATAGCTTTAATGCCCTTGTTACAGATAGAGAACTCAGGTACTCAAAGAGAAACGGGTGCAGCAGTAGAGTCATTTAGAAACGAGATGGTAAAAGCTAATGAAGCTACCACAAGGTTATTAATGCAGGAACAGAACAAATTAATAGGAGATAAGAAATGAAATTAACGATCGTAGTAACAGATAATGCGGCTTCTAAAAATGGAGTTGGGCATGGTGGCCTAGATTTTTCATCGTGCAATATACCAGTTACCGTTTGGGCATTACAATGGAATAATGACTCAGGGCATATTGAATATGAGGGCTTATCCCAGAATACTGTAATAACAGAGCTCCCAGCTTGGGCAACTGCCGTAGAAGAAGTATGGCAAACTGCGGAAGATGCAGCTACAGCTGCTATTGAAGAAGAAGAAGTGCTAATAGAATCACAACAAGATGACCCTGCACTAGATGCTATTATGGCTCAGTACCCAACAGTAACAAAAGCCTACGCAGAAGTAGTAATTGCTAAAGTATCTTCTTTAGAGTTTGAGCTTAAAGTAATTAGTGGGTCTTATCTGTATGATAGAGATGTTCAAAATACTATGCCATTTAAACCCATAGGAATAGCTTGTATTAATTTGGCAGGTTCTGGAGTAGCTGTTCTTAATAAAATGTCACTGTTTGCTAACGAAGCAGCTAAATATGGTATCCCTATATTTTCATACCTTAATGATAAAAGCACACAAGATGCTTTAGCACAATACAGTGTAGACCACATGGAGCAAACTCAATATACTTATGATGGAAATCCATTTATGTATACTGTGTGGACCCTTGAAAAGGAAAAACAAAAAGCAGATAAAGACATTAACTTAGATAGAATAGCTACTTTAGATGCAGGCTTTACATGGAATGGTAATACCTTTGATGCTGACAACTTAAGCAGGACTAACCTAGCAGGATATGTAGCTATGGTTGATGCAAGCATAAGTTTACCTGCTGATTTTACATGGCGTGATGTAGATAATAATGATATAGTTTTAACTAACGAAACAATTAAAGCCTTTGCAACAGCTATGAATACTTTTGTTAATGATACTTATGTAGCCTCATGGGCGAGGAAAGTTAATGTCCGTGCAGCTTCAACTATTGATGGGATACGTGCAATTTAATCTAAGTAATAATGTTAAAATAAAAGTAGTACAGGCTTTCGCATACCTAGGTGCAGCAGCCACGCTTATTTTTTGGTGGAATACGACTTTATTTATACTAGCAATGATATGGGGATGGCTTCTTACAGGTTTTGGCTCTAGTATGTCTCTCCATAAAATGTCTGCCCACCAGTCTTTCAAACCAAAGAATAGACTAATAAAAATAATACTTCTATTTATGGGTACCATTGTAAGTATGGGTAGTACTATTTATTGGTGTGATACACATAGATTACATCATGGAACATCAGATACAGATAAAGACCCTCATCCTCCTAATGGAACTTTATGGAATAAAATAAAGATATGGTTTTATTACTTTGCTCCTTATCAGATTAATCCTATGAGAGTAAAGGATTTGATTGCAGACAAAGACCATATGTTTTTTCATAGGCATTACTATAAAATAGTGTTAGGATGGATTGGACTACTAGCTTTAATAGATATTAAGATAGCAGCTTACTTTTATTGCGTTAGTATGTTGTATGTATTTTTTGGTATTAGTTATATAACTGTAATAGCTCATGTACCTAAATTAGCAGTAAAAGGATATAGACTATTTAACTCCTCTGATTATACATATAACAGCCAACTTTTTGCATGGCTTTTATGGGGTGAAGGGTATCATAATACTCATCATAGTAATCCTAGATTATATAACTTAGCATTACTTCCTAATGAGTTTGATTACTCTGCTAAAGTAATAGAATTTATAGGGGTACCTTATAAACAAAAGCCAAAAGCTTTTAACAAAATAGTAAAGGTTGAACATGGACATTACAGATAGAGTATTAAAAATTATATCTGATGAAACAAAAACACCAATCAAAGATATAGATTTAGAAGCCGACATAAGAGATATGGGAATAGACTCTCTAGCTACAGTAGAAATAATCATAGCAATAGAAGAAAAATTAGGAATTGAAATTCCTGAAGATAAGGCAGATGACCTGATAGTTATAAAGGATATAATAGCTTTATGCAAAACATTGCATACATAAACCTTAGAATTTTATGGGTGTTTGTTCACTTAGGAGCTATTGCAGCAATAGCCTTAGCTATATTTTATGGTTATGGGTGGTGGCTTTTATTATCATTTTTAATTTCTAGAGTATGGGTAATAGGTGGTATGAGTATGAGCCTACACAGATACTTTTCTCATCACCAATTTAAAACCACGACTTTTAAACATAAAGTATTATGTTTTCTAGCTACAATGGCAGCCCAGGGAAGTCCTATCGGTTGGGCAAATGTTCATAGACATCATCACAAGTACTCTGACCAAGAACTTGATATACACTCTCCTAAGGGAGGAGCTTGGCATGGAGCTTGGTGGATGCTTGAAAATCCTAAAATGTGGAGTCAAAAATTAGGAATGAAACTTACTACTATTGATTTATTTAAAGATAAAGCAGTAGCCTTTGTTGACAAATGGTATTATGTTTTTTGGTTTAGTTTAATAGCAATTAGTTTTCTTATTGACTGGAAGATTGCGTTATTTTTAGTATTAGCTCCTCCAGGTATAGGCTATATGTTGGATATGTATTTTGTTAATTACTTAACTCATACTGCATTGCTACCTAAAGGGTATAGAAACTTTGATTCTACCGATACTACTTGGAACTATACTTGGGTTATATGGTTAGGAATACCAGATGGTTTACACCATAACCATCATTCAGAACCTTGGAAAATAGATGCGGCAATTAAAAAGGGTGAGTTTGATATAACAGCTTGGATAATTAATAAGTGGTTTGCTATAGAAGAAACAGAGATTAAAGTAAAGTGAAAAAACAAGGGCAATGGACTTACATAACTTAATGTTAGAACCAAATTTAGTAGAGACTCTTGATTTACAGTATGTAACAGCAGATAAGTATAGTCTTAAAGACATTAATAAAGAAAGTTTAATAGAAGAAGTACTAGAAGATAAGAATATAAGGCTTACTAATGATGTAAATAGTTCTATTTATGAAGATACTTTATGGGAGCCAAAGCAAGAAGGGCTAAAAGTTTTAAACCAAATAAATTCTATTGTTAACCCATTAGGATTAAAGGTAACTGAAAAATGGGCTTTGATACATAGACCTTTTGAAAGCACTAACTCTCATAGGCACCCTGCGACAGAGTTTGGTTTTGTATACTACGTGAAGGCTCTACCTGGAGCAGGTAACTTGGTGTTTGAATTTGATAATATGAATACTGTTATTCCCCCAGTAGAAAATACCCTGCTTATATTTCCAGGATGGTGTAAACACAAAGTAACAAGAAATTTAAGCAATGATACAAGGATAAGTCTTTCAGGAAATATTAATTATATATGATATACGAATTTCCTAACTATATAGACTTAGAGTTGATTCAAGAAATAAAGAATCAAAGTAGAAAGCATATTCAATTAGATAAGGCGGGTAGTTATAACAGGGAAGGAAATACTGTTGATATTACCAATACGCCTGAGTTAAAAGAGCTAGATAATAAAATACATAGCCTGATGGAAAGCATTCAAACGGAGTTGGTGCAACTAAGATTTAAACCTCAGTTTGATTCGGCAGATAGTGGGTATGAGTACCATAGATATAATGTAGGTGAGCAGTGCTTACATCACGCTGATGGCGAAGTAATGAATGGCTTGCTTAGGTATGCTTCGGTAATTATACATCTAAGCACTAACGATGGAGAGACTATCTTTCCACAACAAAACAGAAAGATTAAAACAGAAGAGGGTAAGGTTGTGATATTTCCACCTTATGGAGGCTTTGGACATTATGTGTCGCCATCAACCACACCAAGAGAGGTATTGGTTAGTTGGTTTGTTTATGTGGGGGTATCAATAAATAATGGATAAAAAAATAGACAGCTTAGGAAGAGAAATAATAATATATGATGATTTATTTCCTAAAGAATTTCATGAATACCTTTATGGTTATGTTAGGAATAAAAAAAATTATGCTCTTGGATTTGAAGATACTGCGGCAGTAGAAAGGCTAACACATAAATATTATACGGCTGACTTTGGGGTAGAAGACTTAGAAGAGTCTAAATTGTTTGACCAACTTTATAAGACACCTATGGGCGAATTTATTAAAGATAGGCAACTTACTAGAGCTACTATTAACACATCAGTTCCTAGTCAAACTAATTTTCCTCATACACATTTAAATAATTGGTCATTTATCTATTACCTAAACTTGGACTGGAAGCCTGAGTGGGCAGGAGAAACGCTGTTCTACAATGATAAATGTGATGAAATAGAGTTTGCTTCTGTATACAAGCCTAACAGGGGGATACTATTTGATGGGGCAATACCCCACACGTTAAGAACGCAGAGTATTACTGCTCCACACTATAGGTTCAGCCTAGCAATGTTTTTTGAAAAATAATGAATAAAAAGAAAATAATAGTCCTTGATGATGTTATAAGTATGGATTCAGTGCGTGCCTTCAGTGAAAATCATTTTAACGATATGCCATCCGAACAATCAAGATGGGTAGACAAAGGTAAACAACCCCAGTACATAACAGACCTTATTAAGGTAGCAGAGACCCATTTTGATTTGTCTACAGCTGTAGGGTATGAGTGGTGGACTCAAAATAATACTTATTCAAATAAAGCATGGCATTATGATGTAGATGAATCAAATAAAGAGAAATTAAAAAGCCCTTTATGCAGCATAATATATTATCCGTTTGTTGCCCATTTAAACGGGGGGTATTTATCTACGGAGGATGTGAAGATAAAGCCAAAGTCTAATAGAATGATTATAATAGCTCCTGAAATAATGCACAGAATTGAAACTTATAATATAGAAGAAGCAACAAGGTGGTCATTTTTAATCAACCCTTGGACATATAAACCAGAAGCAGCAACGCCTTCATGGCATATAAAAGAAGAAAATCCAGAAAATATGGTAAAATAAGGGCGTTGCGTTAGGAGTAAAAATATGTTATCTATATTATCAGCAGTATTAGGATTTGCTACATCCGGTCTACCCAGTGTGCTGAAGTTCTTTGAGCAAAAAGGTGACCAAAAACATGAACAGTCTATGGCTAGGTTAGAAATAGACAGAACTATAGAAATGGCCAAGGCAGGTTATGCATCCCAAGAAAGAATTGAAGAGTTTAGAACCGATCAAGTGGAAATGGAAACCTATGCGGAAGAACGCGTTGCGTTATATAAACATGATACGCAGTTGGCGGAAGGTGCGTCTCGTTGGGTTATTAATCTCCGTGCTAGTGTTCGCCCCATTATCACCTATATTTTTGTTTTTATTCTTTTGGTGGTCGACTTTGTAGGTTTATACTGGGCTATTCAGTCTGGTCATAATTATGCAGAAGCTATGCAGATTGTATTCAGTGATGAAGAAATGGCTATTGTTGCATCTATTATAGGATTTTGGTTTGGGTCTAGACACTGGAATAGATAATGAAGGTAAGCGATGAAGGCATCAAACTTATTAAACACTTTGAGGGTGTACATAAAAAACCTTATATCTGCCCTGCCGGCTATTGGACTATTGGCGTTGGTCATCTTATCAGTCGTGGTGCTAAGCTACCTTTTGAATGGGATAGGGTTTTATCACCTAGGGAAATAGATGATTTACTTAGAAAAGACCTACGACGCTTCGAGTTGGGAGTACTTCGTTTGTTGGGTACTGTGCAACCAAACCAGTCTGAGTTTGATGCTCTTGTCAGTTTTAGCTTTAATCTTGGCTTGGGATGCTTTCAACGAAGTACAGTTCGCTCAGCGTTTATACGCGGTGATAAGAAAAGGTCTGGGGAAGTTCTTTTAAAATATCGTTTAGCTGGCGGAAGAGTGCTTCCGGGATTAGTAAGACGACGACAGGCAGAGCTCGCCTTATTAATGAGATAACACTATGGCACTAAGAAAATTAGTATTTCAACCGGGTATTAACCGGGACAGAACCGATTATGCCTCTGAAGGTGGGTGGTACTCTGGGGATAAAATACGTTTTAGGCAAGGCTACCCTGAAAAAATAGGTGGCTGGACTACGGTCAACTTTGATCCCTACGTAGGCACTGCGTCGAGCTTAATATCTTACGGAACCTCTGACAGCGAGCAGGTAATTGGCATAGGTACCAATGAAAAAATGTATGTACTGACCGGTACTACTCTAATTGACACCACTCCTATTCGCGAAACATTCACTACTACTACTTCCCCCTCTACTGATAATATGTTTACCACTACGGCAGGGTCAAATGTTATACGGTGTACCCTTATCAGTGGGGCTAACGAAGGAGATTGGGTTACTTTTAGCGGAGCCGTGGATATTGGTGGAATTCCTGCAGCGGACATAAACAAAGAGTTTAAAATAACTGACGTAACTACCACAACGTTTGACTTTACTGTAGACACTGCCGCAACCTCAAGTATAGCTGCAGGTGGTGGGGTTAGTATTGTAGCTGCATTCCAACTTAATATAGGCTACCCGTTTATTACTTATGGCTATGGCTGGGGGTCAGACGCTTGGAGTAGACTAACTTGGGGATCAGGCGGCACCACTCCTATTGCTCTACCTGCGCGAATTATATATCAAGACAAATTTAACAATAATATTATATGGAATCTTTATAATGGACCTATTTACTTCTGGGAATACGACAGTACATTAAGTAATCGGGGTGTTCTTTTAAGTAGTTTACCTAACGCAAGGGCAGTACCTAATCAAACAGGCAAAACTATGTTTGCCCCAAGTGGACATTTACTAGCACTAGGTACTCAAGAATATAATAGAGTTTTAGGTGCTAGTTTAGTAGTATCTGGAATAGTAAGGTCAAGTCTTGTAGCCACTGCTACCGTATCTACCTCTCATGGTTTAGTAGAAGGAGATTGGGTTTTACTATCTAATCAAGCACCCCAAGCATATCAAGGGGAGTATCAAGTAACCTCTGTCCCTAGTGGAACGACGTTTACTTATACTCTGCCTTATGATCCAGCTAGTGATGCTACAACGCCGGGCACTATGAACAAAGTAGATTATAGTGGGGGATCATATGACTTAAACCTTATTCGGTGGGCTAATGTCAGTGCTGATGTAGGTCCTAATCCTGAAGAATGGAAACCAGAAATTACTAACTCAGCCGGGTTCTTACGCGTTAAGCAAGGGTCGGGCATTGTTACTGGGTTTATTGCTCGCCAAGAAGTATTAATATTTACTGATATAGCCCTTACTACTCTACAGTTTACACAAACAGCTGAGGTATTTTCCCAGCAAGAAATATCTACCTCTATTAATATTATGGGTGGCAAAGTAGTAGCCGAAGCAAATAACGTAGTATATTGGATGGGAACGGATAAATTCTTTGCTTACGATGGTAGAGTAAACACCCTTCCTTGTACACTAAAACAGTATGTATTTGAAGATATGAACAAGGTACAAGGCAATGATTTCTTTGCTGGGATTAATAGTGAGTTTAATGAGGTAATATGGTTCTACGCTTCGGGGGGCTCAGCTTCAATAGATAGGTATGTTATATACAACTATGAGGATAAAGTTTGGTATTATGGTACATTAACAAGAACTACATGGGCAGATACAGGGACTATTCCTTACCCTCTTGCTACAAATGCTGGGTACGTATATCGACACGAAGACGGGAATGACGATGGTCAGCCTTTAGGAGCCGCACCGGTAGCTATTGATGCATTTATACAGTCAGCCGATATGGGCATAGAAGATGGTGATTTGTTTGTATTAACTAAAAGAGTTATACCTGATGTAAACTTCACTAAATCATTAACTTCTAATCCTGTAACAGGAGCCCCGCTAGTACCTGAAGTACAAGTAACAGTAGGCGTAAGAAACTTCCCCGGTTCAAGCTTAGCTACTTCTGATGTCGAGGGTAATACACTGACTAGAGAAGTTATCACTACAGCAACTATTGACCAGTATACTAACCAAGTATTTGTAAGAGCACGAGGAAGACAGATGGCGTTTAAGATTGCATCTGAAGACGTAGGAGTGCAATGGCAACTCGGTGTCACTCGCGTAGACTTTAAACCCGATGGCAGGAGAGGCTAATGTCACGCATACCTTCAACTAAAGCTCCTAACTTAGCGCCACCTCAGAGTGAGTATAATAGGGATCAGGCACTGCAGTTTGCTAATCAATTACGACTTTATTTTAATCAACTAGATACTAATAACAACGCTGTTAAGTCTAGCATTGATGGGCTTATCACTTTACAATGGTTAGGAGATAACTAATGGCTTTTCAATCAGTTACACCTATAAGATTAGCTCAGGCCGTTATTACTGAAAGTTACCTTGCTATATACACATGCCCTACAAACGCAAGGACCTACGTAAAAGATATGCTAGTGTGTAATACACAGCCGGGGGCGGTTACTGTGTTTATTAATATAGTGCCAGACCAAGCCGTAGTAGGAGAAGCTAATTCTATATATAATAGTTATGCAATAGCGGCGAACACAACTTTTCATTGGAAAGGGACACAAGTACTAAGCCAGGGGGATACAATACAAGTTAAAGGTACAGCACCAACAGCAACTTTTGTTTCCACGGCAACTGACAATTGCTTTACTACTAATACTACCGGTGGCACTGAAAGTAATGTTCTAGTAACTATTGCAAACCACAATGCATCGGATGGTGATTCGGTCACCTTTAGTGGAGCTGTTGCCGTAGGGGGTATTACTGCTCCACAGCTTAATACAACATTGACTGTCACTAGTGCAACTACTAACACTTTTATTGTCGTAACAGCGGGCACAGCATCGTCTGCCACCACAGGTGGGGGCACAGGAATTACAGCAGTTTTTGATTATGGAGAAGGGCCAACCATCACAATATCTGGTGGAGAAGCCACATAAAACGGTTTATACGTAGCACATTACGTGGTATTATACAAATTATATAAATAGGAATTTTTATTATGTCTTTAGGAAATGTATTAGGCTCGATAGCCCCAATAGCCGCGGGATATTTCACAGGCGGAGCAGCGGGCGGAGCAGGATTATGGTCTAGTTTAGGCTCTACAGGAAGTGCTATGCTAGGTGGCGCTTTAGCTGGTGGAGGTATTGCTGCATTATCCGGTGGAGACATTTTAGGTGGGGCTGCTATGGGTGGTCTTAGTGGTATGGGTGGAGGTGCAATGCAAAGCGCTTTTAATCCAGCAAACGCAGTTGCTATTCCTGGGGCAACCACTCCAGTAATGAATTCTAATCTGTTAAGTCCTTATACTAATATGGCTCCTGGCGCTATGGGTGGAAATGTTGGTATGATGTCTAATCCAGCTGCGTTATCAGGTACTGCGGGTGCTGGAGGAATTGCTGGAATAAATCCTGGGGTTACAGGTGCTTTGTCTCCTGTACCAAGAGGCGGTGCTATATCAGGGATAGGAAATGTGGCTAAGCCCACTACAGGCTTTGCAAGTAAAACACCCGGTGTTATTGATCCATTAAAACCAGGGTTATCAGGGGGGTATGCAGGTAACCCACCTCCTCTAGACACTAGTTTTATGGGTAGTATGGAAAGATTAGGTAATGGTAGCAAAGCAATGGGTATGGGTAAATTAGGATTGACTGCCGCAGGCCCTCTAACTGAAGCATTTGCACCAGAACCTTTAAGCTACGACGATTATAATAAAGATGAAAAATACGACCCTTATAGAACCCTTAATCTTAATATGGACACAGGGATTAACGAAGCATTACAAAAAGATTCTGGTCTAAGACTATACGCTGATGGCGGCCCCGTAAGTACTGGTGCAGATAGTTCAAGATTACCCATTGGAACAACTTATAAAAACATGGTAGCTTCTGGGGTTGATCCTTTAAACGCAGCGACTCAACTTAAATTACCTAATGTGCCGGGCGGAAACTACCCAGACTATGTGAACCCTCTTGCTACACCCTATGAACAGACAGGAATAGCTTCACTATCGGGTTCAACTGACGAAGAAAGACTTGCATCACTTAGGTCTCCTACCCCCGTTTATGGTGGAGGGTATGATGCCTCAGAGTTTATTAGAAGTGCAGGTGAAAATTCAGGTGTGTACGCAACTCCATCAGGCGGCGGAACTACGAGGCGTATATACGAGAAAATGCGAAATGAAGGATACGCTCAAGGTGGTTACTTAGATGGTGGTATGCTACCCGGTGATGGTATGAGTGATGATGTACCTGCGAACATAGATGGTGAGCAAGAAGCAGCTTTATCACAAGGTGAATTTGTTGTGCCAGCGGACGTAGTTAGTCATTTAGGTAATGGCTCTTCCGACGCAGGATCAAGAAGATTATATGCTATGATGGATAAAGTAAGACAAGCGAGAACAGGAAACAAACAACAAGGGAATCAAATTAATCCCGAAAGGTATATGCCTGCTTAATGAAGACATCACTTGTTCCTAGAGAACATATTCCCGTAGTTTGGGATAGTATAAAAGGGTTTGCAGAACGGTGTGCCAAGTATACTTATGGCAGATTTACCGCAGAAGATATGTTACAAGGTCTTCTTACTAAAGATCAACAATTGTGGATTGCTTTTGATGACGAAGGTATTCATGGATTTTGGGTAACAGAGGTATTAATATACCCCCAGACAAAAACCCTAGTACTTCATTTTACCGGAGGAAAAGATTTTAACGAATGGTTACCTGACGGATACCCTAAACTACAACAGTTCGCAAAAGACACAGGTTGCAGTAAAATAGAATCCTACGGCAGACCCGGGTGGGAAAAGATGTGGAAGAAACAAGGATATATAAAAAGACTCGTGTTTTACGAGTTACCATTGGAGTGATATAAATGTTGTTAAAACTAATACCAAATAAAATTAAAGTATGGCTAATCAAACACCTGTATGCAGACATTGCAGCTATGGGTGATGGTGGTGACACTACATTAGCTCACGTCAACTCTATGGAAGTAGCTCTCTTAAAAGCTCACGGCGGTGCAGGCACTATTAATCCTCGCACAGGTCTTGTAGAGTTTAAAGGCAAAGGTGGTGGTGGTGGTGGTGGTGCTCCTCAAGAAAACACTACTTATACTTCTGACCTTCCTGAATATGCTAAGCCCTTCTATGAAGAACTATTAAAACAATCAGGTAAGCAAACATATACTACTGATGCGGCTGGTAATGTTACCGGGGTTAAAACTGACACTCCCTATGCTGGAGATAGAGTAGCTGGATTTACTGACTTACAAGAGCGTGTTCAAACTGATGTAGCAGGTATGAGCCCAAGAGGTGAGTTTGATTTAGCACAAACAAATATAGCTGATGCCATTGGCACTAGTAGAACAGCTGCAGGGGGTATTGGTTCGGCATTAGGATACACTCCAGGAACAGTAGAATCGTTAGGTATGACTACACCGGGCACGTTTGATGCAACAGCTGCCGCTACATACATGAGTCCTTATCAAACTAATGTTACTGATGCAGCTATTAGAGAAGCTAAAAAACAAGCAGATATACAAAAAAATGCTAACGCAATGAGCTCTATAGGTCGAGGTACATTTGGGAGTGGGCGTGAGGCTTTAATGACAGGTGAGGCAGATGCTCAGACTAGGGCATTGATAGCAGATTTAAGGGCACAAGGACAAGAAAAATCTTTCCTCAATGCGCAGTCACAGTTTGAAAGAGATAGAGCTGCGGGCATGACAGCCGAAGAAAGAACTCTTCAAGCAGAAATGGACCGAAGAAAACTACAGCAACAAGGCGATCAGTATGGTGCGGGTTTACAAAAAGATATTGGTCTTGCTGGGTTACAAGCTCAGATGGCAGGAGCTGGGCAACAAGCTACAATTGGAGCAGCAGATCAAGCGACTGAGTTAGAAAGACTTCAAGCTCAAGCTGCAACAGGCGCTGAGCAACAAGCTATGTCGCAAGAAGAATTAAATATTGCTTATCAACAGTTTATGGAAAATCAAGATGCTGAAAGACGGGCTCTTGAGTTCCAGTCAAACATCCTACGTGGTACAGCGGGTGCATTAGGTTCAACACAGACACAGTATGCGCCAGCTCCAAGCATGGCTTCTCAAATTGGTGGTTTAGGGCTAGCAGGTCTAGGCTTATATAATGTATTAGGTGGGTAACATATGAATATTATTCAGGTACAAGACAGATTAAAAGGTGTAGATGATCAATCGTTAGTGGGATATGTAGAACGACCTACCCCTGACGTCCCTACATATTTAGCACTTGGTGAACTTCAACGTAGAGAACAGATGCGAGCAAAGTATCAAGCGCAAGCTACCCCTACTGAAACCGTATCAGAAGAAATTGTAGCCAAAGCTACTCCACAAATGGGTATTGGTGCTTTAACTAATAGTATGTCAGCTCCACAAATGCCACAACCAGAAGTCATGTCAGAGTCTGAAACTATCACGGAAACCGGCATAGCTAACTTACCTGCACCTAATGTAGGTAACTACGCAGAGGGTGGTATTGTAGGTGAAGAGCGAGACATGTTTGATATAGTTGTTGATGACTACGTCAGTCCTGGATTAGATGCAGCTGGGTTATTTATGGGTAAATTTGCTGGCCCTATTGTAGGTGGTATGTGGCCAGGAGAAGTACAAGCAGCTGAAAGATATAGTCCTGAAGAAATGGCAGGCATAATGGGATACGCTCCCGGCGGTCTTGTTGACAACTTACGTGGAAGAAACCCTAATCTTAGCGGAGTCACACGGCCAACAGAAATAGCAGAAGCCGGACAGTTTTTCTTTGAAGATTTACCCGGTGGAAACGAAGCATTTGAGTCTTTTACAGAAGCACAAAAAAGAGCAGCTCCTCCACTATTTGCTGCAGATCAACGACAACAAACAGAACAGTTAAAGAAACAGTTTAAATCCCCTTACGCGATAGAGTTAGAAAAATTAGACCAAAAACCATACAGCGAATATACGCAACAAGACATAGCAAACAAAAGGTATCTTAAAGAACAAGAGGATAAGTATTGGGAAGGAAGTTCTGATGTTCAAGAAAAAGCTAAAAAATCAGCCCTAGAAGCAGAAGTGCAAAAGAACTTAGCTAATCAACAACCTCCAGCTGCTCCAGCTAAAGAAGTTACTATGGCAGACAGGATAGCAGAGTTTAAATCCCTCATGGGCGATGATACATATAATGATATGTTAGCTGAAAAAAGGAAAAAAATGGATGCGTCAGCTGATAGACAAGCAGAGATAGCTCCGTGGATGGCATTAACAGAAGCAGGACTGGCAATAGCTGCAGGTCAAGATCAAAACGCTTTAACTAATATTGCATCAGGAGCAACTAGAGGTATTGAATCCTATGCTGCATCTGAAAAAGAACGAAGAGCGTTAGAAGAACAACAATTTGATACCGCTATACAACTACGTCAAGCTGAAAGAGCTGAGCAATTAGCTGCGGTACAATACGGTATGGACAGTAAACAATTTGAAGATACTCGAGCTATGAAACTTCAATTAGCTCAACAAGATATGCAGCTAAAAGTAGCATTAAAACAGATGGCTGATCCAGGAGATAGATTAGATGCAACTGAAAATGAACAAGTTCTATTAGAAGTAGCTAATTGGGAAAAAGGTATGATAGAATCAAAAGGTAAAGATGTAGTAAATCAACCTAACTATGCAGCGGCTAAACAACAAGTATTAGATAATGCTGCAGCAAAAGCACTATCAGCTGGCACACAACGTGGTGGTCTTACATATGTAGGTTCAAGATAATAGGAGCTCTTAATGGCTATATATGATGTAGCGAGCCCTGATGGTAAAATCCATAGCTTTGAAGGACCTGATGGCCTCTCCCAAGATGAAGTGATAAGAACTGCGACGGAGCAACTATATACTCCTGAGCTAGAAAGAGATTACTCACTAGGCGAAATCGTTAGCAAAGGTTTTGGTCGTGGTGCGAAACGTATTGGCTCTACTATTGGTGACGTGTTACCCGCAATGGGTGCAAGTGCATTAGGTTTTGATGAATATGCTAAAAAGCAAATGCAAGAAGCCCAAGCTAGTGAAGCTACAATTGCTAAAACTATGGCACCTCAATACCCTTCCTATAAAGACGTTAAAGGTGTAGGAGATGCTGGAAAGTTTGTATTAGAAACAGCCTTTGAACAAATCCCTAATCTATTTGGTATCATAGGTACCGGCGGTGTTGGTGGTGTTGCTGGAGGTATAGCAGCGAAAACTGCAGCGAAGAAAGCAACCGAAGCATTAACTAAAAAAGAATTTAAAAAACAAATATCAGAACAAGCCTCAGCTAGAGCCGCAAAAAAGATTCTATCAGACATCAATAAAAGTAAGGCAAAGGGGCAAGCCGCCGGTGTATTTTTAGGTTCTTATGCTCTCAATGCTCCCGAAGTATTCCAAAATATCTACGAGCAGACAGGGGACTTTGAACCTCTAGCAGCCTCTCTTGCAGGGATTGTTAATGCTTCTCTTGATAGCATCCTACCTACTAGTATTATGAAAAGCTTTAGTAAGCCCGGCAGAGCATCAGTTGTTACTGAGATACTACAGAAGTCAGGTATGCAACCCGGACTTGCTCGACGTGCTACATCTAATATATTAGGTGGACTTGGTACCGAAGGATTGACTGAGGCTACACAAGAGGCCGTTAGTATTGCAGCGGAGAAGTTTGTGCAAGGGCATTCAGCTATCTTTGATTCTGATGACTTTGATCGTATGTTAGAAGCTGGTATAAAAGGTGCCGTTGCTGGTGGTGCATTCAAGGGTGTAGCTTCTATACCAGAACATCTTAGAGAAAAAGCATTAACTAAAAAAGCATCTCCAGAAAAACAAGAAGAGATTATAGAAGAAACTAAGCTAGTAGACACGTCAGTAACAACTCCTGTGGCTACTACACAGACAGCGACTACAACAACAGAAGCAGTAATAG
>Ga0222660_1000077_pt1 | contig 58146 bp, 47 predicted proteins | sample AntAcemetagen549_FD_179832 | JGI IMG/M metagenome (GOLD analysis project Ga0222660, IMG submission 179832) | Saline water microbial communities from Ace Lake, Antarctica - #549 | ecosystem: Environmental > Aquatic > Non-marine Saline and Alkaline > Saline | place: Antarctica: Ace Lake...
GGTAGAGATAGACCTTCTGCACTTTGGCGTCGGGACGCATCATGACGGAACTCCACGGGAAAATAGGGAGCCCAGCATCCGGGATACGGAGAGGTCAGTTGAAGATGGGGTCTATGGAGCGCATACGGCAGTACACCAAGACGACGCCGATCCATCCGGTGCTCATTTTCTCGCGTGGCTGCGTCAGAGCATCCAGATGCGCAGGCTCATCATCAACGACGCCAAGGCGCTGGTACATACGGTGGCCGACACGGCGTATCTCGTCAGTCCCGGCGTGTTCCAGCGCTATGCGCAGGAGCACCCGCAGGTCACCGCCCTGGCCAAACAGGACAAGCTGCCGGAATGGCAGTGGATACAGAAGCGGTTCGAGAAGCTGGGCCTGCACCGCAAGCAGGCCAGTGGGCTGAACATCTGGACTTGCGAAGTGACGGGGCCTCGCAAGTCCAGGCGGCTGCACGGATACCTGCTGACCAGCGCCGAGACGCTGTTCCATGAGATACCCCCGAACAATCCCTACCTGCGCCTCGCCAACACTGAGGCGAAGCGCGACGACTCGGCGTTTCATGCCAAGAACGATGACGAGCAGGAATAGGATGCGACGCCGGCGCCCTCAGTTGCCCCGCTTGGGCGTGTCCGGTTCGGCCAGCTTGGCCTCCATCGCAGCCATCAGGTGGGCAGAGCTGCATTTCAGAGCACGGGCGATCTTGAGGATCAGAGGAAGCGTGGGAATGTGCTCGCCCCGCTCGATCTTGCCCATGTGCGACCGCTCGATTCCGGCCAGATGGGCCAGCGTTTCCTGTGCGATCCCCTGGTCCGTTCTTTCCTCCCGCACCACTGCCCCAAACGCGATCGCTGGTTCCGCTTCGTATGTTGTTGTCCCGGCTGGTCGGCCGCGTTGGATCGATCGCTTTTGCATTGCCAAAAGCGTCGATCAGGGCCACGATATAAACCACGTTAAACTTAACTCATTCGATTAAGTTTCCATGCTTTAGGCCTTCGGAAGTTGCACGTGAGATCGATCGACGTCTCCACTGAAATCCGTCTGGCAGTCCTCGGCGATTGGGTTCCTCCCCAACTCGCCGACGTGCTCGCCATACAGCGCGCCGAAGACCCGGACACCCTGGCCGTTCTGATCGACACAGCGGCCACCGGACAACAACAGGAACGACCTGGTGACGGTTTCGACTTCGCGTTGTCCGCCGCCCACCGGGAGTGGCCGGGCTGGGTCTGCGAACCGCTGTGGCACGACACCTTGGCCGTCGCTGTGGCAAAGCGATCCCACTTGCTGGCCTACCGGGAAGTACCCTGCCAGGAAGCGCTCAAACAGCCGCTGATCTACGCGCGATCAACGGCCGAAGAGTCGTGGCGCACGCTCGCACAGAGCGCATTCGAGAACGAATTGTGGGACCGCGAAGCAGCCGTCAGTACGTTCGAGGTCGCCATGACGCTGGTCGCAGCGGGGTACGGAATCACCGTGGCCCCATCCACGAGACTTGCCGGGTATAGATGCCAAGGCATCGCCCTGCGGCCGCTGGCGAGCGCACCGATGATCGTGACCGCCTACCTGATTAGACCCGACGTTGCCCTGACGGAGCCTCAAGAGGACTTTCTTCGACGCGCCCGCTCAATGTCCTGAGCCGCCTCGGCCCGGCACGCGCCTCACTCCCGCTCGATGACCCGCAGCAAGGCCCTGCGCCGTTTCGACAGCGGCCCGAAGGTTTCCATGACCTCGCTCATCGAATCGCCACGAGCCATCGCATCGAGGATGTCCGCCCAATCCTGCATGATGATCTTCCGCGATGCGATGTACTTGGTGTGGTCGTAGGGCGCGCGCGACGAATCTTTCTTCCGCTTCGAGTGGGCGAGTTGCAGATCAACCCGGTTCTCGGGGTAGCTCAACAAGCCGAGCAGCGTGGTCGCTGTTGAGCGGAAGCCATGCGAAGAAAACTGTCCACCGTAGCCCATGCGCTCCAACACCTTGTTGAGCGTCGTAGCCGACATCACCGTTCCCGGCTTCCTGAAGCCGGGAAACAGCACCTTACTTCCGCCTGTCAGCGTGTGGAGTTCTTTCAACAGCACGATGGCCTGCTTCGAGAGCGGAACGATGTGAGGGTCGCGCATCTTCATGCGCCCCGCAGGAACCGTCCACATCGCACTGTCCAGATCGAACTCGGACCAGTGCGCCTTGCGCAGTTCGGCCGTGCGGACATAAGTGAGGGCCATCAATCGCAGTGCAATGACAGTGACCCGGTAACCTGCATCATCCACACGGCTCAAGAACTTCGGGATCTCTTGCCACGGTAGCGGTGGATGGTGTCGAACTCGGGGGCGCTTGACCGACCGTTTCAGCAGCGCCGTCGGATCACTGTCGCAAAGCTCTTCACCCGCCGCGTATGCGAAGATTTGGCTGCACAATTGCCTGATCAGGATCGCAACGGTGGGAGCGCCGCGCTCCGCAACATCCTTAATGACGGGGCGCAGGTGAGCAGTCCGGATTGAGCTGACCGGCAGCTTGCCCACTTTGGGAAAAACATCGTTCTCCAAAGTGCGCTTGACTTGATCGGCGTAACCCTCGCTCCACTGCACGTTGCTCGCCATCCATCTGCGAGCCACTGGCTCAAAGGTGTTCTCGTTCTTTTCAAGCTGAGTGGAGATGTTGACTCTCTTCTCCACCACGGGGTGTACGCCCTTCTTGACGAGTTCCCGCGCGCGATCCCGCTCGGTCCGCGCCGCCTCCAGTGAGACCTGGGGGTACTTGCCGATCGCGTAGATGGCAGGCTTTCCGCCAAGCCGATAGCGGTAGCGCCACAACTTGCTTCCGCTGGGCGTGACGTACAGAAACAGACTGCCCCCGTCCTTGAGCCAGTACGGTTCTTTTTGAGAAGGAATGGTCTCGACCTTCCTGGCCGAGAGCAGGTTCATGGCCATGTGTGTATATCACCTCTCTTGAGGCCCTATATACACAGAAATATACACACTTGCAGCAGATTGGTCTAGCCTTCACCAGACCATCAAGGAATTTACATCTATAAAAATCAATGATTTACACTTTCTCCATGGAACACAATGGAGCTTGATGGATGCTAATCGTAGTTGTCGATCATCAGCAGCATGGTATGCGTTGCCTCTTGATGTACTGCCTTGGTAGCCCCCGAAGAACAGGTTTCACGTCCGAGCACGGCTCGAGGACACGGGAAACAACGGGGGCGAACGATAACGAACCGGCCGGGCCGGCAAGGGAAAGGTCAGGCGCGCCAGCGCCAACGGGCCAGGGCCTTGAGGACACGCATCAGGAGGGTGCTGCTGAAGGTCACGGGGGTATCTCGCATCACGATTGCCGCACAGTAGCCCAGCTCATGGCCATGCGCAACCGTGAACGGCGGATCAGCGCGCGCGACGTGCATAGGCAGCCAGCACGGTGCGTTCGGACTGCACCAGGTAGGCATCAAGCGCCTGCGCAGCCTCCTGAGCCTGACCGGCTTCGAGGCGCTGGAGAATTGCCGCATTCATGTCGATGTAGGGCGAATGGAGGAACTCGGCATCGTTGAGCAGACCGAAGGCCAGGCGCAGCTCGGCGGACAGATGGGCGTAGAAGGTATTGAGGCGCTCACTGTCGGCCAGTTCGACGATGGCGGCGTGAAACGCCATGTTCGCGGTGCCCGCCCCGCTCCAGTCCTGCGCCTCACGACAGCGCTCGGCAGCGGCTACGGCCTGCGCCATGCGCTGCACGGCGGGATGTTTGGGGTAGGCCTGAGCCAGTGCCTGACATTCGATGAAACGGCGCACTCGGTATATATCGATGATCGAGGCCATATCCGGTATGGCGACGAACACTCCACGATTGGGCTCGTGCTTGAGCAGACCTTCCTGGGTCAGCACACGGAAAGCTTCGCGCAGGGTATTGCGAGAAATATCCAGGCTTTCACTCAGCGCAGCCTCTGACAGGCGCTGACCAGGCACCAGCTCACCATCGACCAGCTTGCGGCGGATTTCGGCCGTCACTGTTTCGCCAAGAGTGCGCGGGTTGTCGGGCATGTCTTTGCTCATCGTTCCATCCATTGTGCTTGGTGGGGCTGCCGGGCTCGCAGATGCTCCATGAGTCCGCCCCCCGAAGCAAGCGCTGCCGGGTGTCACCAGTTGCACAGCAATGGAACACAATCGGGTAATTAGGTAACAAAACAGTGCATATTGATGAACCATAAAATATTTATTGTTGAACAATATGCTCAGCATTAATCAACAACACAGCCCGACTCGAAGGGTCTTGGCACAGTGATTGCCTTGTCATGGACAACAGATCCTCCCCCATCCAGGAGCGCCCCATGCAAGCCCAGACCACCGCTGACTTCGCCCGCTCACGCCGCTCATCATTGATTGCGGCCATTTTCCTCATGGCCACTTCGGCCATTGGCCCCGGCTTCATCACCCAGACCGCCACCTTCACAGCGACCATGGGCGCCGCCTTTGCCTTTGGCATCCTCGCTTCGATCCTCATTGACTTCGTTGTCCAGCTGAACGTCTGGCGTATCGTCACCCTGACCCGCATGCGCGCCTCGGACCTGGCCAACGCCGCGATTCCCGGTAGCGGCTATGTGCTGGCGGTGCTGGTGATCTTCGGCGGGCTGGTGTTCAACGTCGGCAACATCGCTGGTGCCGGCCTGGGCCTGAATGCGCTGATGGGGCTGGATCCGAAATGGGGCGGCGGGCTCAGTGCGCTCGTCGCCATCGGTATCTTCCTGTCCAAGCGCGCAGGCATCGCAGTTGACCGTCTGATCGTGGTGCTGGGCCTGCTGATGATCCTGCTCACCCTGTTCGTCGCCATCGCCTCCAATCCGCCGCTTGGCGAGGCGCTGCGCCAGACCGTCTGGCCGGACACGATCAACTTCGCCACCATCACCACCATCGTCGGCGGCACTGTGGGCGGCTATATCACCTACGCCGGCGCACACCGCCTGCTGGATCGCGGCCTGGTCGGCGAGGAGCATGTGAAGGAAGTTACCAAGGCAGCGCTGAGCGGTATCGCGGTCACCGGCGTAATGCGCTACATCCTGTTCCTGGCGATTCTCGGCGTAGCTGCCAGCGGCGTGGTGATTGACACCTCAGGCCAGGGCGCCAACCCGGCGGCACAAGCCTTCCAGGCGGCGGCGGGCCAACTCGGCCTGCGCGCTTTCGGCCTGGTGCTCTGGGCTGCGGCCATCACCAGCGTGATCGGCGCGGCCTATACCTCAATGTCCTTCATCACCACCTTCATGCCTGGCATCAGCGAACGTGGGCGTAACCGCGCTACGGTGTTGTTCATTGCTCTGTCGCTGAGCGCTTATCTCATGCTGGGCACTGCGCCAGCCGCTCTGCTGGTGTTCGCTGGCGGCTTCAACGGCCTGATTCTGCCGATTGGCCTGAGCATCTTCGTCTACGTCGGCTGGCGTCGATCCGACCTGATGGGCGGCTACCACTATCCACGCTGGCTGCTGACCCTGGGTGCCGTTACCTGCATCCTGACCTGGTACATGGCGGTCAAATCGGTCGGCCCGATTTTCGCCTTCCTCAACGTGGCCTGACTCCAGGAGACCCAACATGCCAACCATCGACCTCAACAGCGACCTGGGCGAGAGCTTCGGTCAGTGGCACATGGGCGACGATGCCGCAATGCTCGATATCGTCACCAGCGCCAACGTCGCCTGCGGCTTCCACGCCGGCGACCCGGCCGGCATCCTGCGCACCCTCAAGGCCGCTGCAGCCAAGGGGGTGACCATCGGCGCCCACGTCGCCTATCCCGATCTGGTCGGCTTCGGCCGCCGTAACATGGATATCGCCAGCGACGAGCTGACCGCCGACGTGATCTACCAGATCGGCGCGCTGCAGGCACTGGCTCAAGCCGCCGGCACCTCGGTGCGCTACGTCAAACCCCACGGCGCGCTGTACAACACCATTGCCCACGACACCCGCCAGGCGCTGGCGGTGATCGAAGCGATCTGCGCCGTTGACCCGAGCCTGGTGCTGGTCGCCCTGGCCGGCTCACCGCTGATCGAACTGGCGCGCCGCGAAGGTTTGACCTGCATCGCCGAAGCCTTCGCCGATCGCGCCTACACACCGCAAGGCACTCTGGTATCGCGCCGCGAGCCAGGCGCCGTGCTGCACGACGCCGAACAGGTGGCGCAACGCATGCTGCGCCTGGTGCAGACCGGCACGGTCGAAGCCATCGATGGCAGCCTCACCCGCATCGAAGCCGACTCCATCTGCGTACACGGCGACAGCCCCGGCGCCATCCAGATGGCCCGCGAGGTACGCCAGTTGCTGGAGCACTCTGGTGTGTCCCTGCAACCCTTCGCCGGAGCCTCCCGATGAACGCCATGCAACGTGCCCAGCAGGCCGCCATTGCGGCCGCCCGCCTGGCCCGCGCCGAGTACCGCAACGGCCGCGTCGCGCCCACAGCTGGCATCGCGCCGGGCATGACCCAGGCCAACCTGATCGCCCTGCCCCGCGACTGGGCCTACGACTTTCTGCTCTATGCCCAACGCAACCCCAAGGCCTGCCCGGTGCTCGACGTGAGTGACGTTGGCAGCCCACGCACGGTGCTGGCCGAAGGCGCCGACCTGCGCAGCGATCTGCCGCTGTATCGCATCTGGCGCGACGGCAAGCTGGCCGAAGAGGTCAGCGACGCCACTGCCGCCTGGGCCGAGCACCCGGATATGGTGGCGTTTCTGATCGGCTGCAGCTTCACCTTCGAGACGGCCCTGCAGGAGGCTGGTATCGACGTGCGGCATATCACCGACGGCTGCAACGTGCCGATGTACCGCAGCAACCGCGCCTGCCGCCCGGCGGGTCGCCTGCATGGCGAGATGGTCGTGTCGATGCGACCGATTCCGGCCGAACGCGTCGCCGAGGCCGCCGGTATTTCCGGGCGCTATCCCTCGGTGCACGGCGCCCCGGTGCATATCGGCGAGCCGCAACGCCTGGGCATCAAAGACCTGCAGAAGCCGGATTTCGGCGACCCCGTGCGTATCGAGCCCGGCGAGGTGCCGGTGTTCTGGGCCTGCGGCGTGACGCCCCAGGCGGCGGTCATGGCCTCCGGCGTGCCCTTCGCCATCACCCACTCGCCGGGCCATATGTTTATCACCGACGTACCCGACAGCACGTACCACGTCTAGGAGTCGATCTTGCGTTTTCTCCCCGTGAATCTGGATGCGCTACTGGTGGAACTGGCGGATCTCGATGAAACCTTGGCGCTGTTCGCGGCGCTGCAAGCCGAGCCCATTGCCGGTATCGAGGACATCGTTCCGGCGGCGCGGACACTGCTGATCCAGTATCGGCCCAGCGCCGTCGACCGCCAGGCGTTGATCGATGACATCGCCCGCCGCGACCTGAGCCAGCGCAGCACCCGCGAGAGCCGCCGCGTTGAAATTCCCGTGCATTACAACGGCGAAGACCTCGACGAAGTGGCCAGCTTGCTGGGCATCAGCCGCGAGGAAGTGGTGCGCCGCCATACCAGCGCCGATTACGAAGTGGCCTTCTGCGGCTTCGCCCCCGGTTTCGGCTACCTGACCGGCGGCGCCGACTTCCAGGTGCCGCGCCGGCATACGCCGCGCACGCGCATTCCAGCCGGCGCCGTGGCCCTCGCGGGCAACTTCAGCGGCGTGTATCCCAAGGCCACCCCCGGTGGCTGGCAGATCATCGGCGTCACACCGTTGCAGATGTGGGATTTGCAGCGCGACGAGCCGGCTCTGCTGCGCCCCGGCTACAAAGTCCGTTTCCAGGATGCCGGCCCACTGCCAGCCGGCGGCCTGCCTGTCCATGAGCAAGCGGCGGCCAGCGAAACGCCAGCCAGTATGCACCTGGAAATCCTCAGCCCCGGCCTGCAAACGGTACTGCAGGATCTGGGTCGCGCCGGCCATACCGACCAGGGCGTGTCGATGTCCGGCGCGCTGGATCGCGGCGCCCTGCGCGCCGCCAACCGCGTGGTAGGCAACGACTCGGCCTGTGCCTGCCTGGAGGTGGTGCTCGGCGGCCTGAGCTTCGTCTGCCATGGCCGCACGATCATCGCCGTCACCGGCGCGCAAACGCCAGTCACAGTGACCACCGCCAGCGGCCTGCAATGGCAGCCGGGCAACTACCAGCCCATCGAACTGGATGACGGCGACCGTGTCAGCCTCGGCGCGCCCCAGGCTGGGCTGCGCAGCTACCTGGCGATTCGCGGCGGCTTTCAGGTGGCGCCGGTACTGGGCAGTTTGTCCTACGACAGCCTGGCCCAGGTCGGCCCGCCGCCGCTCAAGGCTGGCGACCGTCTTGCCTTCGACGCAATCAGCGCTGGCACCAGCGTCTCTATCAGCGAAGGCCCGGCATTCGAGCTGCCGACCAGCAAGGACGTGATCACCCTGGATGTAGTGATGGGCCCGCGCAGCGACTGGTTCACCCCGGCGGCCATCGAACGCCTGAGCAGCCAGCTGTGGCGTGTCACCCCGCAATCCAACCGGGTCGGCATTCGCCTCGAGGGCGAGGTGCCGCTGGAGCGCTGCAACCATGACGAGTTGCCCAGCGAAGGCACTTCACTGGGCGCCATCCAGGTGCCCGCGAGCGGCCAGCCGGTGCTGTTTCTCGCCGACCACCCGCTGACCGGCGGCTACCCGGTGATTGCCGCCGTGGCCAGCCACCACTTGGATCTGGCCGGGCAAATCCCGATCAACGCGCAGATCCGCTTCAACCCGATCGAGGCGTTCGCCGAACTCGAGCCCGACGCCTCCCATCTCACTGCCGATGCGAAGAACCAACCATGAAAAAAGTCCTGATCGCCAACCGTGGTGAAATCGCCGTGCGTATCGCCCGCGCCTGCCGTGATTACGGTGTAGCCTCCGTGGCCGTGTACGCCAATGCCGATATCGACGCCCTGCATGTGCGCCAGGCCGACGAAGCCTATGGGCTGGACGGCGAGCGCCTGGCCGACACCTACCTGAACATCGACAAGCTGCTGGCCATCGCCAAGCGCGCCGGTGCCGATGCCGTGCACCCCGGCTACGGCTTTCTCTCCGAGCGTGCCGACTTCGCCCGCGCCGTACAAGGCGCTGGGCTGATCTGGATCGGCCCGAACCCGGAAACCATCGATGTGCTCGGCGACAAGGTCGAAGCTCGCAAGCTCGCCCAGCAGGTCGGCGCGCCCCTGGTGGCCGGCACGCCCGGCCCGGTGCAGAGCGCCGCCGAGGTGCTGGCCTTCGCCGAACAGCATGGCCTGCCGATCGCCATCAAGGCCGCATTCGGCGGCGGCGGACGCGGCATGAAGGTCGCCTGGCGCATGGACGAAGTGGCCGAACTGTATGCCTCGGCGGTTCGTGAAGCCGAAGCCGCCTTCGGGCGCGGCGAATGCTTCGTCGAGCAGTTCCTCGACCGCCCGCGCCACATCGAAGCCCAGGTGATCGCCGATAGCCACGGCAACGTGGTGGTGGTCGGCACCCGCGACTGCTCGCTGCAACGCCGCAACCAGAAGCTGGTGGAAGAAGCCCCGGCGCCTTTCATCACCGATGAGCAGCGCCAGCGCATTCACCAGTCCGCCCACGCCATCTGTGCGAAGGCCGGCTATGTCGGCGCCGGCACCGTGGAATACCTGCTCAGCGCCGATGGCACACTGTCATTCCTGGAGGTGAACACCCGCCTGCAGGTCGAACACCCGGTCACCGAGGAAACCGCCGGCGTCGATCTGGTCATCGAGCAATTGCGCATTGCCGACGGCCTGCCGCTGTCGTTCAGTGAAACACCGACGCCACGCGGCCACAGCTTCGAGTTCCGCATCAACGCCGAGGATGCCGGCAAGGGCTTTCTGCCCACCCCTGGCAAGATCAGCGAATTCCGCGCCCCGAGCGGCCCCGGCGTACGCCTGGACAGCGGCGTGGAAAGTGGCTCGATGGTGCCCGGCACCTTCGACTCGATGATGGCCAAGCTGATCGTCACCGGCGCCACCCGCGAGCAGGCCATCGTTCGCGCGCGTCGCGCCCTGGCCGAATTCCAGATCGATGGCATCGCCTCGGTGCTGCCCTTCCACCGCGCGGTGATGGACCACGACGATTTCACTGGCCCTGAGCGTTTTGCCGTGCATACGCGCTGGATCGAAACCGACTTCGCCGAGCAGATCACCCTGGCGCCACGCACCCTGCCGGTAGCCGGTGATGCGGTGCTGCGCACCTTTATCGAGATCGACGGCAAGCGCCATGAACTGGGCCTACCCAGCGCCCTGTTGCAAGGCCTGGCGCCGTTGGGCGGCAACGCTCAGATTGCATCCCAGGCTGTAGCGCCTGCTGCCGAAGAAGGCGTGGTGGCAGCGCCGATCTCCGGCAACCTGCATGCCTGGCTGGTCGAGGACGGCGCCCAGGTCAAAGCGGGCGAAGTGGTCGCGGTGATGGAGGCGATGAAAATGGAAACCCAGGTAACCGCGCCTGCGGACGGCACCTTGCGCATTCGTGAGCAGGCAGGGGCCTATCTGGATGCCGGCGCGGCGTTGGCCAAGCTGGAGGGCTGAGCAAGGCGCCGCGACTTTGTGAGGAACGGACAGGGATGTCCAACACGGTAGGGCGTACTCGCGAAGCAGTACGCCGTTACCCTTGTGCCAGGATTGGCATGATTTGGCGGACTGTTCGCTACGCTCCTGAGTCCGCCCTACGAACTGGCGTAGAGCGCAGCTATACCAGGAAATCGAATACAAGAAGGGCAGCCTAAGCTGCCCTTCTTGCTATCCGCTACGATCAGAGCGAGCCCTGTTCCGCCAGCGCCACGGCCTTGAACATGGCGCGGCGCTTGTTCAGGGTTTCTTCCCACTCCAGCGCGGGCACCGAGTCGGCGACGATGCCGGCGCCGGCCTGCACGTGCAGCTCGCCGTCCTTGATCACGGCGGTGCGGATGGCGATGGCGGTATCCATGTTGCCGTTCCAGGCGTAGTAACCGACCGCGCCGCCATAGACGCCGCGCTTGACCGGCTCCAGCTCGTCGATGATTTCCATCGCGCGGATCTTCGGCGCACCGGACAACGTGCCGGCCGGCAGGATGGCGCGCAGGGCATCCATCGAAGTCAGGCCTTTTTTCAGCTCGCCGGTGACGTTGGAAACGATGTGCATGACGTTGGAGTAGCGCTCGATGACCATCTTCTCGGTCAGTTTCACCGAGCCGATTTCCGAGACGCGGCCAGTGTCGTTGCGGCCCAGGTCGATGAGCATCAGGTGCTCGGCAACTTCCTTGGCATCGGCCAGCAGGTCCTGTTCCAGCGCCAGGTCCTGCTCCTCAGTGGCGCCACGCGGGCGGGTGCCGGCGATGGGCCGCACGGTTACCAGGTTGTCCTCGACGCGCACCAGCACTTCGGGCGACGAACCCACCACGTGGAAGTCGCCGAAGTTGAAGAAGTACATGTAAGGCGTCGGATTGATGCAGCGCAGCGCGCGGTACAGATCAATGGGCGCCGCTTTGAACGGAATCGACATGCGCTGGGAAATCACCACCTGCATGCAGTCGCCAGCGAGGATGTAGTCCTTGATGGCGCTGACCGAGCGTTCGTAATCCTCGCGGCTGAAGCTGGAGCGAAACGCTGGCTCCTCGCCTGCCGGCTTGTTCAGATCCACGCCCAGACGCGGGGTAAACGGCTGACGCAGCTTGTGCAGGATTTCCTGCAGTTGCGCCTGGCCACGCTCGAAGGCGTCCGCCTCGGCCGGGTCAGCCAGCACGATGGCGTGCATCTTGCCCGCCAGGTTGTCGAACACCACCACGGCATCGGAGACGTTGAGCAGAATGTCCGGCGTGCCCAGCGCATCGGGGTTCCCCCCGGCAGCCAGCTTGGGCTCGACGTAACGCACGCTGTCATAGGCGAAGTAACCGACCAGGCCACCATTGAAACGCGGCAACCCGGCGATGGTCGGCACCTTGTAGCGCGCCTTGAACTGCTCGACGAAGGCCAGCGGATCGGCGCACTCGTGACGCTCGACCTCGACGCCGTCGGTGGTGATCACCACGTCATGACCGTGCACACGCAGCACGGTGCGCGCCGGCAGACCAATGATCGAGTACCGGCCCCATTTCTCGCCGCCCTGCACCGATTCAAGCAGGTAGGAGTTGGGCGCATCGGCCAGTTTCAGGTAGATCGACAGCGGCGTGTCGAAGTCGGCGATGGTTTCGCAGGCAAGCGGAATGCGGTTGTAGCCTTCAGCGGCTAAACGCAGGAATTCTTCATGGGTCATGATCAGCCTCATGGCTCGGGGTAAACGGTCGGGTGCAAACGGGCCGCGCAGCGGCGGCAGGACGAGATCAGGCGCGCCAGCGCCAACGGGCCAGAGCCTTGATCACTTTCATCCAGAGTTTGCAGCTAACCACCACGGTGCGATCTCGACAGGTGGGGAATAGGGAGAGCGGCCAAGGTAGCAGCTACAAGCTAAGCGCTGCAAGCGGGGCAAAGCGATAGCTTGGTAGGAGCGGATTTATCCGCGATCTCAATCGCCAGTTTCGCGGATAAATCCGCTCCTACAAAAGCCGATTGGCACAGCTGAAGATTCGTCAGAGCAACTCGGCCAGGCTATCGACCAGCAGACTCGGCTGTTCCTCGGCAATCGGCCGACCATGGTTGTAACCGTAGCTCACCGCCACGCAGGGCACGCCGGCGGCGCGCGCCGCCAGCACGTCGTTGCGCGAGTCGCCGACGAACAGCGCCTGCACCGCGTCGACGCCGGCCAGGCGCATCACCTGCAGCAGCGCCGCCGGGTCAGGCTTCTGCTGCGGCAGGGTGTCGCCACCGATGATCCAGCGGAAGTAACCGCCGAGGCCGACCTGCTCCAGCAGGGGCGCGACGAAGCGCTCCGGCTTGTTGGTCACCACGGCGAGCTCGACAGCCGCTGTGCTCAGCGCTTCGAGCAGCTCATGCACGCCCGGGTAAAGTGCGGTCAAGTGATGACAGTCGGCATAGATATCGAGAAAGCGCGCCAGCGCGGCGTCCGCTTCGGCCTCGCTCACCGCCGCATGCTCCAGGCCGCCGGCCAGGGCACGGCGCACCAGCACCCGCGCGCCGTTGCCGACCCAGTCGCGCACGCGGTCGACGCCGGCCGGCTCGCGGCCCAGTTCGACCAGCATGCGATCGACCGCTGCGGCCAGATCGGGCACCGAGTCGATCAGCGTGCCGTCCAGGTCGAACATCACCAGGCGCGGCAGCTCGCCGCCACACAGCGCGCGCAGCGGTTTCATCCACGCACCTGGGCCAGTTCGGCGCGCATGGCATCGATCACCGCCTTGTAGTCCGGCTGGTTGAAGATGGCCGAGCCGGCGACGAAGGTGTCGGCGCCCGCCTCGGCGATCTCGCGGATGTTCTGCACGTTGACGCCGCCGTCGATCTCCAGGCGGATCTCGCGACCGCTGGCGTCGATCAGCGCGCGGGCCTCACGCAGCTTGTCGAGGGTGCCGGGGATGAACTTCTGCCCGCCGAAACCGGGGTTGACGCTCATCAGCAGAATCATGTCGACCTTGTCCATCACATACTTGAGCACGTCCAGCGGGGTGGCCGGATTAAACACCAGACCCGCCTTGGCGCCGCCGGCCTTGATCAGTTGCAGCGAGCGGTCGACGTGCTCGGAGGCTTCCGGGTGGAAAGTGATGTAGCTGGCGCCAGCTTCAATGAAGTCGCCAATGATGCGATCCACCGGCTTGACCATCAGGTGCGCGTCGATGGGCGCGGTGATGCCGTACTTGCGCAGCGCCGAGCAGACCATCGGGCCGATGGTCAGGTTGGGCACGTAATGGTTGTCCATGACATCGAAATGCACGATGTCCGCACCGGCGGCGAGTACGTTGTCCACTTCTTCACCCAGGCGGGCGAAGTCGGCGGAAAGGATCGACGGGGCGATGGCGAAGGGTTGCATGGCGCACCTCTGAGAACCGATTTGGGATCTCGCGAGCTAGAGCCGGGCTAGGCAAAAACTGGCGAGAACGTAACGAAGTGAAGTAACAGCCGCAGGCTGGCCCGTAAGGGGAGCGCAGCGAATCAAGCGGAGTTTACTGAAGTAAATGAGCATTCCGAGCCTGTTTTTAACGACGGCTGGCCGACGCGCAGCAGATCGCAAACGGTTCGTAGTGCTGGATCACGGTGGCGCGCATTGTAACGGCTGTGGCGCCCTTGATCGACAAGCGCAGGAGACAGTGGGAGGCGCTTTAGCGGCGAGCGTCTGGCTTTGTGCCAAGCCGGTCGCGGCTAAAGCCCCTCCCATAATAGCGACCTGATTCAGATACCGCCGAGGCAGAGGTACTTGATCTCCAGGTACTCATCCAAGCCGTATTTGGAGCCTTCACGACCGAGGCCGGAGGCTTTCATGCCACCGAATGGCGCTACCTCGTTGGAGATCAGCCCGGTGTTGATGCCGACCATGCCGTACTCCAGCGCTTCGGCGACACGGAAGGTGCGCCCCAAGTCGCGGGTATAGAAGTAGCCGGCCAGGCCGAACTCGGTGTCGTTGGCCTGGCGTACCACCTCGGCTTCGTCGTTGAAGCGGAACAGTGGCGCCAGCGGACCGAAGGTTTCTTCACGGGCCACACGCATATCAGGGGTGACGTCGGTGATGACCGTCGGCTCGAAAAAGTGCCCGCCCAGCTCATGCGCCTTGCCGCCCTGCAGCACCTTGGCGCCTTTCTCCAGCGCATCGGCCAAATGCGCCTGCACCTTGGCCACGGCATTGCCGTCGATCAACGGGCCAATGACGACACCCGCCTCATCACCCGGGCCAACCCGCAGTTTGGCCACGGCCGCAGCCAGCTTTTCGGCAAAGGCATCGTAGACGGCCTCGTGTACATACAGGCGGTTGGCGCAGACGCAGGTCTGCCCGGCGTTGCGGTACTTGGCCACCAGCGCACCTTCGACCGCGGCATCGAGATCGGCATCCTCGAAGACGATGAACGGCGCATTGCCGCCCAGCTCCAGCGAAAGTTTCTTCAGGGTCGGCGCGCATTGCTCCATCAGCTTGATGCCAACGCCGGTGGAGCCGGTGAACGACAACTTGCGCACGATGGGGTTGGCGCACAGCTCAGCGCCGACTTCGCGGGAACGCTCGGCATCGGCCGGCAGTACGCTGAACAGCCCGGCCGGGATGCCCGCGCGCTCGGCCAGCACAGCCAGCGCCAGGGCACTGAACGGTGTCTGCGGCGCCGGCTTGAGCACCATGGCGCAGCCAGCGGCCAGTGCCGGACCGGCCTTGCGGGTGATCATCGCTGCCGGGAAGTTCCAGGGCGTGATCGCCGCGGTCACGCCAATGGGCTCCTTGGTCACGATCAGGCGCTTGTCCGGCTGGTGGCCTGGGATGGTGTCGCCGTAGACGCGCTTGGCTTCCTCGGCGAACCATTCGATGAAGGATGCCGCGTAAAGCACCTCACCGCGCGCCTCGGTCAGCGGCTTACCCTGCTCGGCCGTCATGATCCGCGCCAGATCTTCCTGATTGGCCAGCATCAACTCGTACCATTTGCGCAGACGTGCGGCGCGCTCCTTGGCGGTCAGTGCTCGCCAGGCCGGCTGAGCAGCCTGGGCGGCCTCGATGGCGCGGCGGGTTTCGTCGGCGCCCAGGTTGGGCACGAAACCCAGCGATTGGTCATTGGCCGGGTTGAAGATTTCCGTGGCACTCCCATCGGGTGCATCGCACCACTTGCCGTCGATATAGGCCTGGTGGCGCAGCAGATCGGGATCGTTGAGTTGCATAAGTCGCTCCTGCAGTTGAGCGCACGCGGCGCCCAACTGACATATTCAATCGAAAGGAATCACTCGGCCGGCGGCAGATCCTTGGTGAAGGTCTGGTCGTTCTCGCCACGGAAGAAACGGGTGCCGTAGATCAGCAGGCACAGTCCCAGGCCGATGGCGAATGCCCAGCCGGCACCCTTGATCGCCAGTACCGCGCCGATCACCCCGGCAATGCCCAGGTCACGCTGGCTGCGCGCCTCCATGATGCCCAGGCGCACACTGACGTAGCCCTGGATCAACAGGGTCAGCGCCAGCGCCACTCCGAGAATCGGCTGCACCAGGGTCACCACCGGCAACAGCAGCAGACCGGTGTTGGTGCCCCAACGGAACGAGCCGACGCCGCCGTAGATGGATTTCATCGCCTTGGCGCCACCCTTGAAGCGTTCGGTGATCACCACCTGCATGGCGGACCACTGCGGACCACACATGGCCACGTCCGGCCCGAAGATGCTCATGAAGGCATTGCGCCCACCGAAGATCAGGTGCGAGCGGTCGGGGTTGAAGTCGACCTTCTCGTCACGGCGCACATGGTCGGCTTCGCCGAGGATCGCCTTGGCGCCGAGCACGTCGCCGAACACCACCAGATAGGCGGCGAACACGGTGGGAATGGCGGTGATGAACATCATCAGCGGCGGCATGCCCAGACCGAACACGGTGTACTCGTTCCACAAGGTGACGAAGTCCGGCTTGCTGAAGCCCCACTCGATGCTCGGCCACGGCGCCTCACCGAAGATCGGCGCGACGATCACCGCCAGCAGGATGATCGGGAAGATGCCCAGCTTGGCGAAGTTCCACCAGAAGCGGTTGCGTTTCTTCAGCTCCTGGAAATGGATGGAAAACACCAGGTAAAAGGCGATGCCGATGGCAATGGAAATGGTCCAGGGGAAGCTGTCGAAACGGCCGCCTTCCTTGAACACCGTCACCACCGCACTGAGGCCGGCGCCCATGATGATGCCGGCCTTGAGCGCCGAGGGCACCAGGGACACCACCTTGCGCGCCATGCCCGTCATACCGAGGCTGATGGAGAATATCCCCAGCATTAACTGGAAGGCAATCAGCGCATGCACCCGCTCCGGGCCCTCCGGAAACTGGCTGCAGTAGGCCATGAGCAGTGGAATCGCCGGGGTGATCCAGCCGGGCACCACGGGATCACCCAGCAAGTGGTGAGTGAGGTAGAGCAGGCCATTGAGTATGACCACCGCCAGCGCCACCTCGAACGGCATGCCGAGGAATTCGGTCATCAGCGGAATCGCCGCCAGATCCACCGCGCACATGAGCAGGCCCTGCATGTAGTCGGAGATTTCAAAGCGGTAATGAATGAAAGGCAGACGCACCTTGAATGGCCCCACCGGCCAGTAGGGGGCTTCCACACCAAGGTCTTGTTGATGCAGTTCGGACATTTGAGTCACCCAGCTTTATTAGAGTTGTATTTCAGCCGGCCCCAGTACACTGGGGCCTTTCATCTTCGTTGCGGTAATCAGTAGGCGGCGCGGTAGATCTGCTCGATATCGCCGGCCGTCAGGCGGCGCGGGTTGTTGCGCATCAGGCGGTCGATCTTGCTGGCCTCTTCGGCCATGGCCGGGATGGCATCTTCCGGCACGCCGAAGCTGCGCATGCCCTTGGGAATGTCGACGCTGGCGCACAGCTCGGCCATGGCCTCGACGGCCAGGTCGGCGGCGGCCTTGTCGCTCAGGCCATGGGTTTGCACACCGAGAGCAGCAGCGATCTCGGCCATGCGCTCGATGCAGGCCAGCTTGTTCCAGGCCATCACGTAGGGCAGCAGCAAGGCATTGCTGACGCCGTGAGCGATATTGAAGCGACCGCCCAGCGGGTAGGCCAGCGCATGCACAGCGCCCACGCCGGCATTACCGAAGGCCATGCCAGCCATCAGACTGGCAGTGGCCATGTCTTCGCGAGCGAGCAGATCCGCCGGATTGGCGTAGGCCTTGGGCAGCGCCTTGGCGATCAGCTTGATTGCGGCGATGGCCAGGGCGTCGGTGATCGGCGAGGCATTGACCGACAGGTAGGACTCCACCGCATGCACCAACGCATCGACGCCACTGGCGGCGGTCACGCCACGCGGGCAGGTCAGGGTCATCACCGGGCTGACCAGGGCCACGTCGGGCAGCAGGTAGTCGCTGACGATACCTTTCTTCAACTGCGCCTTCTTGTCGGAGAGAATCGACACGTTGGTCACTTCCGAACCGGTGCCGGCGGTGGTCGGGATGGCGATCAGCGGCGGGCCCTTGCGCTTGACCTGATCGACGCCGAACAGCTCTTCCAGTGCGCCGTCATGGCCGACATAGCCGGCCACGGCCTTGGCGATATCGATGGCGCTACCGCCACCGACGCCGATCAGGCCGTCGTGGCCGCCATCGCGATAAACCTTGGCGCAAGCCTCGACAATGGCGATCTCCGGCTCCGGCTCGACACCATCGAAGATGCCGTAGGCGCGCTCGCCCAGTTGCTTGAGAACGTGATCGACCGTGCCGGATTTGATCAGAATGGCGTCGGTGACGATCAGCGGGTTGGTGATCTTCAGACGGGGCAGTTCGTTCGCCAGTTGCTCGACGGCACCCTGGCCGGTCAACAGCTTATTGGCGATCTTGAATGCAGCAATACTCATCAGCAGGCCCTTTTGTGCGTTGTTTTGCTGGACGGGGTCGGGCACTGCTATAGCGATTCCTGTGCCAGCTCGCGCAAACCTGCGCCGTAGAAGGCTTGCGTCGATTTGTCACAGTTCTTCTCAGAGCGGGATTGATCAGAAAATCAATCAGAAGAGCCTATTACGATCCATTTTCCAATCAACCCTGCTCCCAGCGCTTCATCTTCTGCACCAGGGTCGCCTGGCTCAGACCAAGCACCTTGGCCGCTTCACGGGTGGTCTTGTGCTGCATCAGGGCGCGGCGGATGAGGCGCCGCTCGAGGTTCTCCACCTGCTTGCGCAATGGCAGCAGGTCGTCGACATCGCTGCGAGCGACGCGCATTTCCTCCGGCAGATCGCACAGTTCGATGCGTTCACCACTGCAGGTCACCACCAGGCGCTCGACCAGATTGATCAGCTCACGGATGTTCCCGGGCCAGGGGTAGTCGGTCAGCGCGTCGAGCGCCTCGAGCTCCCAGCTCAGCGCGCGACCATAACGCTGGTTGAACTCGGCCAGATAGAAATCCAGCAGCGGCTGAATTTCCTCGGGGCGCTCGCGCAGCGCCGGGATGTGGATCGGCACGACGTTGAGCCGGTAATAGAGGTCGGCGCGAAAACGCCCCTCGGCGACCATCGTGCGCAAGTCGTGGTGGGTGGCGGTGATGATGCGCACGTCCACCTCCTTCAACTCCAGGCCACCGACCGGAATGAAGCGGCTCTCCTCGATCACCTTGAGCAGCTTGACCTGCAGCGGCAGCGGCAGATCGCCGATCTCATCGAGAAAAACCGTGCCCTGGTGCGCCAGCTCCAGCAGGCCGCGCTTGCCCTTGCTGCCGGCGCCGGTGAACGCGCCTGACACATAGCCGAACAACTCGGCCTCGATCAGGTTCTCCGGCAGCGCACCGCAGTTCAGCGCCAGGAACGGCTGCGCCGCGCGCGGGCTGCTCTTGTGGATGTACTGGGCGATCAGGGTCTTGCCAACGCCGGTTTCCCCTTGCAGCAGCACCTTCACGTCGCTGGCCGCGACCTGCCGCGCCTGCATGAAGACGCGCCCGGAGGTGGGCTGATCGGCGACTGGCGAGGCATCGAGCAGATCGTCACGCTGCCCGGCATGCAGCTTGGCCGTGCTGTTGCGCAGCTGCTTGAGTTGCTGCAGCTCATCGCGCTCGTGCTTCATGCGCAGCAGCTCGGTCATGTCGCGCACGGTACTGACCACGTAGCGCACGCGTCCATCGGCGGCGAAGATCGGCGTACCACTGACCAGCAGGCGTTTGCCCTGGCTGACGCTCTGCATCAGCGACAGCGCCTTGCCTTCCTTGAGCACGCGCAAGGACACCGACTGCGAGATCACACCCCGCTCTACCAGCGCCTGCATGTGCTGGCCGACGACATCCTCGGCACGCAGCCCGGTCAGGCGCTCATAGGCACTGTTGACCTTTAGGGTGATGCCATCGGCATCGGTGATGTAGACGCCATCGTGCAACGCGTCGATCAGTTCACGAAAACCGGGATCATCGAAGTCCATCTGGCCGCCTTGTTGGGACAGGAGAAACTGCACATTCTACGCCCGAAAACGAGCAAGGCCCCGCCGGTTTCCCGGCGAGGCCCTGAGCATGCAGCTGCAGCGATTTATTCCGGCGCCGAAGTTCGCAGCTTCTCGCTACGCCCACGCAGCCACTCCAGGGTCAGCAGCAGCAGGACGGAGAAACCGATCAGCAGGGTCGCTGCGGCGGCGATGGTCGGCGACAGGTTCTCGCGGATGCCGCTGAACATCTGCCGCGGCAGGGTGGCCTGCTCGGGACCGGCGAGGAACAGGGTCACCACCACTTCGTCGAACGAGGTGGCGAAGGCGAACAACGCACCGGAGATCACGCCCGGCGCGATCAGCGGCAGGGTCACCCGGCGAAACGCCGTCAATGGCGAGGCGCCGAGACTGGCGGCGGCACGCACCAGGTTGTGGTTGAAGCCCTGCAGCGTGGCCGACACGGTGATGATCACGAACGGCACGCCGAGCACTGCGTGCACCAGGATCAGCGACAGGTAGCTGTTGCCCATGCCCAGCGGGGCGAAGAACAGGTAGCTGGCAACACCGATGATCACCACCGGGACGATCATCGGCGAGATCAGCAGGCTCATCACCAGGGCCTTGCCACGGAACTCGCCACGGGTCAGGCCAATGGCGGCCAGGGTGCCGAAGACCATGGCCAACAGGGTGGCGGCCGGGGCGATGATCAGGCTGTTCTTCAGTGAGCGCATCCAGTCGGCGGACATGAAGAAGTCTTCGTACCAGCGCAGCGAGAAGCCCTGCAGCGGGTAGACCAGGAAGGTGCCGGAGTTGAACGACAGCGGCACGATCACCAGCACCGGCAGGATCAGAAACAGCAGCACCAGGCCGCAGAGAGTGCGCAGGCCGTAGTACCAGAGGCGCTCGACGGGTGACATGTAGGGGCTGAGCATGGGTTTTACTCCAGTGAGCGTTTTAAGCTCCCCTCTCCCATTTATGGGAGAGGGGCTGGGGGAGAGGGCGCTCTTCATGCGCCCTCCTCCCGTGTTCGGTTACCGAGAAGCAGTGGTGCCGAAACAAGCACCCTCTCCCGCCCTTCGGGCACCCTCTCCCGCAAGCGGGAGAGGGGCATCAGATGGCCTGCTGCGCAGACCGTTTTTTAGCCAAGCCTCAGCTTGCTGGCGCCGACCAGCCAGCTGTACACCACGTAGAGCACCAGCGTCGCGGCCAGCAGCAGGCCGCCGAGGGCCGTGGCCATGCCCCAGTTGATGGTGGTGTTGGTGTAGAAGGCGACGAAATAGCTGATCATCTGGTCGTTCGGGCTGCCCAGCAGCGCCGGGGTGATGTAGTAGCCAATCGACAGGATGAACACCAGCAGGCAACCGGCGCCGACACCGGCCAGGGTCTGCGGGAAATACACCCGCCAGAAGCTGGCGAACGGGTGGCAGCCAAGTGACACCGCCGCACGCATGTAGCTGGGCGAGATGCCCTTCATCACGCTGTAGATCGGCAGGATCATGAACGGCAGCATGATGTGCACCATGGCCACGTACACGCCGCTGCGGTTGAACACCAGTTGCAGCGGTTGCTCGATGATGCCCAGCGATATCAGCGCGCTGTTGATCAACCCTCCTGACTGCAGCAACACGATCCAGGCCGCCACCCGCACCAGAATCGAGGTCCAGAACGGCAGCAGCACCAGAATCATCAGCAGGTTGCCCTGCCGCGTCGGTAGGTTGGCCAGCAGGTAGGCCAGCGGGTAAGCCAGCACCAGGCAGATGGCGGTGATCACCAGGCTCATCCAGAAGGTACGGGCGAAGATATCCAGATAGATGGCCTGATCCGGCGTGGCCTTGGCCAGTTCGCCGAGGTCGTCGATGCGGTGATCGAGCGCTGCCAGCAGGTAGTAAGGCGTGACCGACGAGGCATTGCGGCGGATCACCTGCCAGTAGGCGGGATCACCCCAGCGCTCGTCCATATCGAGGAAGGCCTCCTGGTAGGACGCCGGTTCCTCGCTTAGCGGCAGTTTGCGCGCGGTGGCGCTGACCAGGCTGCGGAAGCCCGCCAGCTCCATGTTCAGACGCTTGGACAGATCGCCCAGGCTCTGGTTACGCCGCGCTTCGAGCATATCGCTGGCAATCGCCCGGTACACCGCCTCGTCCGGCAGACCACGACCATCCCAGGCAGCAATCGCCTCGACGGTGCGCGGCAGGCTGCCGACCACTTCCGGGTTGTCCACACTGCGCAGCAGCAAGGCGCCGATGGGCAGCAGGAAGGTCAGCAGAAGGAACAGCAACAGCGGCAGGATCAGTGCCTTGGACTTCAAGCGATTGAGACGCTCGGCACGGGCCAGTCGCTGCTTCAGGCTTGGCCCGGGCAAATCATTGGCAGGCAGTACGGCGGCCATGGACAACTCCGCAAGCTAAGGCCGCATCTGGCGGCAGAAATTCGGGGATACAACAAACATCGATTGGGCAGCTCCGCCCCCTCATCCGGCGCTATGCGCCACCTTCTCCCGTAGGAGAAGGGGACGAGGAAGGCGTCGCTGCGCGACGCACGGGTTAACGGGCCGCCCAGGCGTTGAAACGCTGCTCCAGCTGCTCGCCGTAGTCAGCCCAGAAGGTCACGTCGATGGCCACCTGGTTGGCGATGTTTTCCGGGGTGGTCGGCATCAGGCTCAGACGCTCCGGCGCCAGCAGCTCGATGGCCTGCTTGTTGGCCGGGCCGTAGGCGATGTTCTCCGAGTAGGTCTTCTGCGCTTCGGGTTTGACCGAGAAGGCGATGAACTGCTTGGCCAGCTCGGCGTTCTTGGCGCCACGCGGAATGGCCCAGGAGTCGAAGTCGTAGATGCCGCCGTTCCACACTACTTGTAGGTTGCTTTCGCCCTGCACCGCCGCGATGCGGCCGTTGTAGGCCGAGCTCATCACCACGTCGCCGGAGGCGAGGTACTGCGGCGGCTGAGCGCCGGCCTCCCACCACTGGATATTGGGCTTGAGTTCGTCAAGTTTCTTGAACGCACGATCCTGGCCTTCCTTGGTGGCCAGCACCTTGTATACGTCCTTGACCGGCACGCCGTCGGCCATCAGGGCGAATTCCAGGGTGTACTTGGCGCCCTTGCGCAGGCCGCGCTTGCCCGGGAATTTCGCTACGTCCCAGAAATCGGACCAACTGGTCGGTGCGGCGCTCATTTTGTCGGCGTTGTAGGCCAATACCGTGGACCACACGAAGAAGCCCACGCCGCACGGCTGGATGGCGCCGTCGATGAAGTTGGCTTCATCGCCGAACTGGGCCGGCTCGAGCTCCTCGAACAGACCTTCGTCGCAACCGCGGGCCAGCTCCGGCGACTCCACCTCCACCAGATCCCAGCTCACGCTGCGGGTGTCGACCATGGCTTTGACCTTGGCCATTTCACCGTTGTATTCGCCGCCCAGCACCTTGTTGCCGGTTTCCTTCTCGAAAGGTTCGTAGAAGGCCTTGACCTGCGCCGCCTTGTTCGCGCCGCCGAAGGAAACCACGGTTAGGTCCACCGCCAGTACCGGCATGGCACAGCTAACGCCCAGGGCCAACGCCGCGAGCTTCAGGGATTTCGTCATTCTTATCAGCTCCTCTGTGTTACGGGGTAAAGGTGAAGCACTGCGCGAAAGGCTCACTCGACTTGGAGTGGATCCAGCGCGCGGACATGCTCGACAGACCAGCCGAGCGGAACCAGGTCACCAACCGCCAGCGCCGGATCGAGCTCAGCTACGGGTTGCTTGACGTAGAAATCGGATTTGCCGCAGACCTCCAGGCGGATGCGCACGTGGTCGCCCAGGTAAATGAACTCGGCGATACGCCCGGAGAAGCGGTTCGGGCAGGCCTCGCTGTGGCCGTTGAGGCGAATGCGCTCGGGGCGGATCGACAGGCTCACCGCCTCACCGACGGCGCCGACGTTGACCGCTGTGGCGCGCACTTCTTCACCGCGCGCCAGGCGCACCACGCACTGCTCGCCATCGCGGCTGACCAGCTCGCCAGCCAGACGATTGTTCTCGCCGATGAACTGGGCAACGAAGGTGTTGTGCGGCGCTTCGTAGAGTTCGCGCGGCGGCGCGATCTGCTGGATCTCGCCCTGATGGAACACAGCCACGCGGTCAGACATGGTCAGCGCCTCGCCCTGATCGTGGGTGACGTAGACCACGGTTACGCCCAAGCGCTGGTGCAGGTGCTTGATCTCCATCTGCATGTGTTCGCGCAGTTGCTTGTCCAGCGCGCCGAGGGGTTCGTCCATCAGCACCAGCTGCGGCTCGAACACCAGCGCACGGGCCAGTGCCACACGCTGCTGCTGACCACCGGAAAGCTGGCCGGGGTAACGGTTGCGGAACGAATCGAGCTGCACCATCGACAGCGCGCGCTTGACCCGCTCGCTGATATCGGTGCGCGACATGCCACGCACGCTCAGCGGGAAGGCCAGGTTCTCGGCCACGGTCATGTGCGGGAACAGCGCGTAGTTCTGGAACACCATGCCGATGTCGCGCTTGTGCGGCGGCAGTTTGTTCAGCGAGCGGCCATCGAGGAGGATTTCGCCAGCGGTCGGCGTCTCGAAACCGGCCAGCATCATCAGGCTGGTGGTCTTGCCGGAACCGGACGGGCCGAGCAGGGTCAGAAACTCACCCTTGCGGATATCCAGGTTGAGGTCTTTGACGATCAGCGTTTCGCCGTCATAGCTCTTCTGTACGCCACGGAAGCTCACCAGTACATCGTTTGCCATCACACCACACCCTTGTTCTTGTCTCAGGCCGATGACTCAAGAGTAGGTTGACAAGACCGGGTGAAAAATCGGGCGGGATGACAAGCTGATATCAGGCGCGAGGAAATTCTTGTGTAGGGATTGCCCTACAAATTCCGAGTAATCGCATCGGTTATACAGCGCATGAAAACCGTGGGAGCGGCTTCAGCCGCGAAACTCCGGTGGGCGATTCATCGCGACTGAAGCGGAGTGCCGCCCAGCCGCTCCTACGAAAGCGGTCGCTCAGACCAGGCGATGCTCCATGGCGTAACGCACCAGATCCGCCATCGAATGCGCGCCAAGCTTCTGCATCAGGCGCGCCTTGTGTGTGCTCACGGTCTTGTTGCTGATCGCCAGGTGCAGGGCAATGTCGTTGACGCCCTCGCCGCGCACCAGGCGCTCGAATACCGAAAACTCGCGTTCGGAAAGCTGCGCGTGGGGCGGGCGCGAGTCGGTCAGGCCGACCTCGAAGACCATGCGGTCGGCCAGCGCCGGGTCGATATAGCGACCACCACTGGCCACCTTGCGAATCGCGGTGATCAGCAGCGCCGGGTCGCTGTCCTTGGTGGCATAACCGGCGGCACCAGCCTTGAGCGCACGCGCCGCCATCTGCGCCTCGTCGTGCATCGACAGCACCAGGATAGCCGGGGCCTCGGTCAGCGCACGGATGCGCGGAATGGCCTCCAAACCGTTGACACCGGGCATGGAGATATCCAGCAGCACCACGTCGCAAGGCGTGCGCCGCAGCACCTCGAGCAGTTGCTCGCCGTTACATGCCTCGCCCGCTACTTCGAGATCGCGTGCCATGCCGATCAGTTGCTTGATGCCTTCCCGCACTATGGTGTGGTCTTCGGCCACCAGTACCCGAATCACGCTGCGATCTCCTCTTCCAGATTGATGCGCGCACACAGGGTAGTGCCCTCGCCCGGCTGGCTGTCAATCTGCAACTGGCCACCGAGCATGAGCATGCGCTCCTGCATGCCGACCAGGCCGAAAGATTGCCCCGGCTTGCGCAGCACCGGATCGAAGCCCTTGCCATCGTCGACCACCGACAGACACAGGCTGCCACCCTCCAGCCACAAACGCACCTCGACACTGTGCGCGCCAGCATGGCGCATGACGTTGGTCAGCGCCTCCTGGAGGATGCGGAACAGGCCGATGGCCTGGGCATCCGGCAGATGCGGCAGGTGCTCCGGCACTTCGACCAGGCAAGGAATCTGCGTGCGCTCCTCGAAGCGCCGCACTTGCCACTCGATGGCAGAGGCAATGCCGGCATCGAGAATCGGCGGGCGCAGCGCCGTAGCCACATCACGCACCAGTTGGAACAGCTGGGCGATCAGACGCTTCATGCTGGCCAGGCGTTCGTCCAGTTCAGGCATCTGCCCGGCGCAGACCAGCTCGCACATGGCCGTCTCCAGTTTGAGCACAGTCAATACCTGACCAAGCTCGTCGTGCACTTCGCGGGCAATACGCGCCTTCTCTTCCTCACGCACGCTTTCCAGGTGCGCCGATAGTTCGCGCAGACGCGCCCGCGAATCGGCCAGTGCCAGCTCGGCCAGCTTGTTCTCGGTGATATCCCAGAGGATGCCGTCCCACACCACCCGGCCATTGCCCAGCGGACGCGCGGTGGTACGAATGTCAGCCCACAGCACCTCCTGCTCGGCGGTGAGGATGCGCCCCTGCCAGTACCAGTCGCTTTCGCCTTCCAGCGCCAGCGTCTGGCTGTTCAGATAGCTGTTCAGATCCTGCGGATGTACCAGGCTGCGGATACCACGCTCCTCACGCTGCAGATCCTGCGCCGGCCAGCCGACCATCTCCTGACTGGCCTCGCTGATGTAGGCGAAGTTGACCACCGCTCCCGGCCCGGCGCGCTCCAGACGAAACACCAGGCCGGGCACGTTACCGGCGATACCCTTGAAGCGCGCCTCGCTCTCCTCCAGCGCCGCACGAGCGCGACGACGTTCGGTTACGTCGCTGAGAAACACCACCAGGTACTCGGCCTGGCGATAGCGTAGGAAACTCAGCGATACGTCAGCCGGCATGCGGCTGCCATCGGCGCGCAGGCAGTCGACCTCAAAGCTGGGTGAACCCTCGTCCTGCTCGCGCACGCGCTTCCACAGGTTGAGCCAGCGGTCCATATGCAGGCCGGGTTCCAACTGACTCAATGGCTTGTCCACCAGCTCACCGGGGGCGTAGCCGAGCATGCGTTCGGCAGCGCGGTTGGCGTAGCGCAGGTGGCTGTCCCAGTTGACCCAGAGAATGCCCACCGTGCTGTGGTCGATGGAGAACTGGCTCAGGCGCAATGCCTCGGCGGCCTGCTGGTGACGATCCAGCTCGCCACGCGCGCTCAGCAGCCCCCGCTCGAGCAAACGCGTCTGCTGTCGTTGCCGATAAAGCGCGGTTGCCCCCAGCATCAGCAGCAGGCCGAAAAATAGTGCGAGCGTCTTCCAGAAGCCGACGAAATCGGTGGACTGTGGATAGCGCAAAGGCATCCAGGTGTCGCGCAACTCCTCCAGTTCGCGCGCCGGCAGCGCCTTCAGGGTCTGATCGACGATACCGGACAACAGCGCTTGATCGCGGCGCGTGGCCAGGCGCAGGAGCTGCGGCAAACCGATGTCGCCAACGATGCTCAGGCTGGAGAAACGTGATTCGCGCAGCAACAGGCTGAGGCTCGCCTCGTCCAGCACCGCATAGCTGACCTCCTGATTCAGCACCAGCAACAGCGCCGAACGCTCCGAAGGCGTCGCCCGCAGACGCAGGTTGGTATGAGTGCGCTCCAGATATTCGGCAGCCTGGCTCGGCGAGCGCAGGGCCACCATCTGCTCCAGCGGCAACTGGTCGAGATCCACCGCACCATTGCCGCTGCGCTCGCCGACTACCAGATGCGGTACTCGCAGGTAAGGCATGGAGTAATGCCAGATGCGCAGACCGGCCGGTGTCTGCTGCAGGCCTGGCGCCAGATCCACCTCGCCCGCGCTGGCGGCCCGTTCCAGGGCCTCCAGATTCGGATACAGGCGCCAGTCAGGCGCGACGCCCATGCCTTCGAGCAGACGCTGCATCAGTTCGACATTGGCGCCCGTCAGCTGCCGGTTCTGGCCACGCAGAACCCAAGGCGCCTGCTGGATCAGGCCCACGCGCAGCACGGGATGTTCCTTGAGCCAGGCGCGCTGCTCGGCATCGAAAGCCGGGCGCAATGGCATGCGCGCGCTCTCGGCCCAGGCGGTAGACATAGCCAGCATCAGCAGGAGGGCGAGGGAACAAAGAAGGGAATTCATGCACGGCGAATCCGCTGACGCGATCCCCTACCTTACTCCAGTCTTGCGCCAATCGCCTGACAAAAGCGGAGCCCGGCATTAGGCTCTGTAGCAGACGATCAGGAGCCTCATCGATGCGCCTTCACTCACTAGCACTGCTTGGTTTCTACCTGCTCTCCTGTCCCGCAGCCTGGGCCGAGGAGCCGGCCGAGAATGCGCCGGCTGATAGCGCCGACGCCCCCGCGGCGAGCGAACGTCCGCTGTTGCCCGAACGCAGCATCAGCGACGCGCAGACGCTGGAGCAACGTCTGGACAAACGTGAGCAGCAGATGCTGCAGGCCGGCGCCGAAAGTTTTCTCGCCCTGTGGCTGCCAGCCAACGTCGGCGAGCCCAGTGGTGCGGTGATTCTGCTGCCCGGTGATGTGGAAAACGCCGACGGCGCCGCCGCGATCGGCCCGCTGCGGCGCAAGCTGCCCGACGCCGGTTGGCACAGCCTGAGCCTGACGCTGCCGGACCCGGACGGTGACCCGCTGCCACTGCGCACTGCCGCCACTGCAACAGCGGCACCGCAAAGCGATACCACCACTACCGAGAGCGCTCCTGCCGTCGAGAGCGCGTCCGACGCGACCGTAGACGAGGCCGCACAACCAGCGGGCAGCGGCGCGATCAGCCCGGAGCAACGGCGTCTGGCGCATGCCGGACGGGTGATGGCGCGCATCGATGCCGCCATCGCCTTCGCCAACCAGCAGCAGGCCAAGGCAATCGTCCTGCTCGGTCATGGCAGTGGCGCTTACTGGGCTGCGCGCTACCTGAGCGAACGCCAGCCAGACAACGTGAAGAACCTGCTGATGGTGGCGGCCGAACTGCCTGCCGGCTTCGCCCCGCCACTGGATGAACTGGTTGCACAACTGCCCACGGCAACCGGCGACTTCTTCTACAAGGATCAGGCCAACGAGCGCAAGGCCGCGCTTGAACGCCTGCAGGCCAGCAAGCGCGCCAAGCTGCCCAACTACATCCAGGTAGCGATGAAAGCTCTGCCTGGCAATCTGGACGTACAGCACGAACAACTCTACCGCCGCCTGCGTGGCTGGTTGACGCAGCATATCCGCACCGCAGGCAGCTAGCAGTCCGTTGAAAACTACCTGCTAGCGAATGCCTCGGCGCTGACGAATCAACGCATAGGCCTGATGCAGTTGACGCGTGGTGTCGGTGGCTTCACGAATGCGCTCAGGCGAAGCGCCGGAGCCGGCCAGTTTGTCCGGGTGATGGCGGCTGAGCAGGCGCCGGTAGGCGCGCTTGATCTGCTCAGGCTCGCTGCCTTCATTGACGCCCAACAGGCGCAGCGCCTCCTGGTAACTACTGCCGCCAGCCGGTGCCGGCTGCTGACTGCGACGCGGCGCGTATTCCGCGCCCAGGCTATCAAGCCGGGTGCTGTCCCAGCCGAGCCACTTGCCCCAGAGCAGGATCAGCTCATGCTCGCTGGGCGACACCCGTCCATCGACCCAGGCCATGCGCCAGCAGGCCCGCAGCATGGCATCGGCGCGCACACGCTGACGCTGCAGCGGCGCACGCAGGTTGTCACGCCCGGTTTTGCCACGGGCAAAGGCCTCGATGGCACGTCGCTGAGCCGCAGCGTCCAACCCCAGCCTTTGCATTTCCGAGCGTGCCTGCTGGATATGACTCTGCACCACCCGGCCGTCACTCTTGGCCAGACGCCCCAGCATCAGAAACAACAAATCGTCATCCGCGGGTGCCGCACGACCGCCCAGACGCTCGCGCAGATTGTCCCAGCCCTGCAGGCGCAGACGGCGATCCAGCACCTGCCCGAGCAGACCGCCCAGCAGTGCGCCAGGGATGCTGGCCAGGGCGAGCCCGGCCGCTGCCCCGAGCATGGTGGCCGGCCACAACACCTAGCGTGTCTCCTGTAGCAAGCGCTCGACTTCGGCCAGGCGCTCGTGCGTACCGACATCGACCCAGCAGCCACCATAATGCTCGCCACTGACCTGCCCGGCCGCCATCGCCTCACGCAGCAGCGGCGCCAGCTTGAAGGCGCCGGGTTGAGAAGAGCCGAACAGACGCGGGTGCAGCACGGCGAGACCGCTGTAGGTCAGCCGCTCGCCTGTCGCCTCACCGTTACGAACCTGACCCGCCGCCAGAACGAAGTCGCCCTGCGGGTGATGCGCCGGGTTATCCACCAGCACCAGATGCGCCAGACCGGCGAGCGGCTCGCGCAGCGCGGCGAAGGCGTAGTCGGTGAAGACATCGCCATTGACCACCAGAAATGGCTCGGCACCCAACAGCGGCAGTGCCTTGAAGATGCCGCCCCCCGTTTCCAGCGGCTCACCTTCGGGGGAATAGACGATACGCACGCCGAAGCGCGAGCCATCGCCGAGGTAGTCCTCGATTTGCTGGCCTAGCCAGGCGTGGTTGATCACCAGCTCGGTGAAGCCTGCAGCAGCCAGGGCGCGGATGTGGTACTCGATCAACGGCACGCCCGCCACCTGCACCAGCGGTTTGGGCGTATGCAGCGTCAAAGGACGCATGCGCTCGCCCTTGCCCGCCGCGAGGATCATCGCCTTCATGCACGTGCCCCTTCATCTTTCGCCAGGCTGGCGAACAGCTCACCCAACTCGGCGAGCTCCGGCCGACGCGCCAGCACAGCCTCTATATAAGAGAGGAAACGCGGCACATCGCCGAGGTACTTGGGCTTGCCATCGCGGTGGCAGATGCGCGCGAAGATGCCGATGACCTTGAGGTGGCGCTGCACGCCCATCAGGTCGCTGGCACGCAGAAAGTCTTCGAACGATGCCTGTAGCGGAACGCCCGCCGCCTTGGCACGCTCCCAGTAGCCTTGCAGCCAGTCCTGCACACGCGCCTCGGGCCAGCTGAGGAAGGCATCCTTGAACAGGCAGGTGATGTCGTAGGTGACCGGGCCGTTAACGGCATCCTGGAAATCCAGCACGCCGGGGTTGGGCGAGCTCTGCATCAGGTTGCGCGGCATGAAGTCGCGGTGCACGACCACCTTGGGCTGCGCCAGGGCGCTGTCGATCAACAGGCGACTGATACGCTGCCAGGCGGCGTCCTGCTCGGGTGTAAAGGTAAGCCCCAGGTGGCATTGTACGTACCATTCGGGAAACAGCTGCAACTCACGACGCAGCAACGCCTCGTCGTAATGCGGCAGGTGCCTGTCGAGGGGCAAACGCTGCTGCTGCAGCAAGGCCTCGATGGCATCGTCGAACAACTCGTCGGCATTGTGTTCGTTTATCACGTCCAGATAGGTCTGGCGGCCCAGGTCATCGAGAATCAGGAAGCCCTGCTCGAGATCGGCAGCCAACACCTGCGGCACATGCACACCGGCGCTGGACAGCAATGTCGCGATACGCACGAAGGGCTCGCAGTTTTCCTGAGGTGGCGGCGCATCCATCAGGATCAGGCTGCGCTCACCGGCCTGCCAACGAAAATAGCGGCGAAAGCTGGCGTCGCTGCTGGCAGGCGTGAGCTCGGCCTCAGGCACCACTCCCCATTCGTGTGCTGCGAAGAGGGGGGGCAGTTGCTCGGCGAGCCAGGTTTGCAGCTGTTGCAGACGTACATCGTGTTCCGACATCAAGGGGTCTCCGACGGCGCTAGCCGTTGCGCGGGTCATGCTTTATTATCCAGCATCTTTTTCAGCCCATCGAGAGGCGTGCGGCCCCTGGGCCGATAGCGCGCAGGAAGCCCGGACTAACAAGATGGCAGTAAAATACCCCGCGTTCCGCAAGAAATTCCCGCTGCTGGTCACCGGCAGCCTCCTGGCCTTACAGCCCGCGTTCAGCCTACAGTCCTTTGCCGCCGAGCAATACGATTGCCAGGCGTCGCCCACGGGCGGCTGGGCCTGCGCGCCGAAATCAGTGGCCAGCGCCCTGCCCCCGCGCCCTGTGCACAGCCGTGATGCTGTCAGCACCGGTGGTGCCAGCAGCGAGGCGGTAGCCAAGCAGGAGGCTGCCCCGGTGCTGGTCACCGAAAGCAAGGGCCGCGCCCTCGCCTCGCGCAGCCCTGACTACAGCCACCTGGACTGGGTGCCACGCGAGAAGCTGACCGCAGCGCAACTGGCCGAAGCCGGCCCCTACTGCGCAGGCACCTATGTCGAGCCACTGCGCCCGGGCATGGATGACACCACGCCGCTGGACGAGTCGCCGATGTACGTTTCCGCCAAGGCCTCGCGCTTCGAGCAGGAAAAGCAGATCGCCACCCTCGCCGGTGACGTCGTCCTGCGCCAATCCGGCATGCAGGTCGAGGCCGACGAAGCCAGCCTGCACCAGACGGAAAACCGTGGCGAGCTGGTCGGTAACGTACGCCTGCGCGACAAGGGCATGCTGGTGGTCGGCGACCGCGCCGAACTGCAACTGGATAACGGCGAAGCGCGTATCGACAACGCCGAATACGTGATGCACCAGGCCCACGTGCGCGGTAGCGCGCTCTACGCCAAGCGCGAAGAGACCGCGATCATCCGCCTCAAGGATGGCACCTATACCCGTTGCGAACCGGGCGACAATGCCTGGCACCTGAAGGGCAACAACGTCACCCTGAATCCGGCGACCGGCTTTGGCACCGCCACCAACGTGACGCTGCGGGTCAAGGACATTCCGGTGTTCTACACCCCGTACATCTACTTCCCGATCGACGACCGTCGCCAGTCCGGCTTCCTGCCGCCGAGCATTGGCACCTCCAGCGACACCGGTTTTTCGCTGCAAACGCCGTACTACTTCAACCTGGCGCCGAACTACGACGCCACGCTGTACCCGACCTACATGGCCAATCGTGGCCTGCTGATGGAAGGTGAGTTCCGCTACCTGACCGAGAGCAGCGAAGGCCAGGTCGGCGGCGCATGGCTGAATGACGACGAAGACGAGCGCAAACTGCAGTCCGAGTACGAAGATCAGCGCTGGATGTACAGCTGGCAGCACAAGCAGGGCCTGAACTCGCGCCTGCTCGCCGAAGTCGACTACACCGACATCAGTGACCCCTACTACTTCCAGGATCTCGACACCGATCTGGGCATCGACAAGCAAACCTATGTCAACCAGCGCGGCACCCTGACCTATCGCGGCGACAGCTATACCGCACGTCTGAACGTGCATGCATACGAACTGGCCAACATCACCGATGTGACGCCGTATGACCGTCTGCCGCAGATCACCCTTGACGGCAAGCTGCCGTTCAATCCGGGTGGTCTGGACTTCACCTACGGTACCGAGTACGTACGCTTCGATCGCAATCTGCGCTCGGGCAACTACGTAAACGAAGATGGCGTAGATGAAGGCCCTTGGTATGACGCTCGCCTCAGAGGCCTTGCCCGGGCGGAGGGTCAGCGCCTGCATGTCGAGCCAGCTGTCAGCCTGCCGCTGAACTGGACCTGGGGTTTCCTCAAGCCTCAGATCAAATACATGCAGACTCAATACGACCTGAGCCTCGACAGTGTTGGTAAAGGCAGTCTGCTCGCAGAACAGCAATACAAATCCTCCCAGAATCGTGGTGTAGGCCTGTTCAGCGTCGACAGCGGTCTTTACTTCGACCGCAACACCCAGCTATTCGGCAAGGATTTCCGTCAGACCCTGGAACCGCGCGCGTTCTACCTTTACGTCCCAGAAGAAGACCAGACTGATATCCCTGTTTTCGACAGCGGCGAGTCAAGCTTCAGCTATGCCTCGCTATGGCGTGAAAACCGCTTCAGTGGCAAGGATCGCATCGGCGATGAGAACAAGCTGTCGCTAGGCGTGACCAGCCGCTGGATCGAGTCGAATGGTTTTGAGCGTCAGCGCTTTAGCATCGGCCAGGCCTTCTACTTCGAAGACCGCAAGGTACAGATGCCGGGTATTGACTACCGTGCCCGCCAGGAAGCCACCTCCGACGTATCGCCCTACGCGCTGGAGTACCTGTATCGCTTCAACCGCGACTGGCGCTTCTCGTCGACCTTCAACTGGGATCCGGATCAACGCAGTACCCGCTCGGGTAGCGCAATGTTCCACTACCAGCCGGAAGACAACCCGAACAAGGTCGTCAACCTGGGCTATCGCTACCGCAACGACACCATGCGCTACGACCGCGAGAGCGGCCAATGGGTCTTCGGCGGCGACTACGGCAGGCCGGGCGACCCTTACTACATCAAGGACTACTACAAGATCGACCAGCATGACTTCTCCGTCATCTGGCCACTTGCGCCACAGTGGAGCCTGATCTCGCGCTGGCAGTACGACTATGGCCGCAACCGTACCCTCGAAGCCTTCGGCGGCTTCGAGTACGACAGCTGCTGCTGGAAGCTGCGCCTGATCAACCGCTACTGGATCGATTACGACGAAGTCAGCCTCAACCCGTCGCGCAACGACGAGCCGGACCGCGGCATCTTCCTGCAGATCGTCCTCAAGGGCCTCGGCGGCGTTGTTGGCAACAAGGTGGAAACTTTCCTCGACCAAGGCATTCAAGGTTACCGTGAACGTGAAGACCAAGCTTTCTGATCGCCTGCGCCCCCTGCTATTGGGCGCAGCACTGCTGGCGGCAACGGCTCAGGCCCAGGTTCGCCCACTGGATCGCGTCGTGGCCATCGTCGACAACGACGTGGTCATGCAGAGCCAGCTCGACGCTCGCCTGCGTGAAGTGCAACAGACCATCGACAAACGCGGTGGCGCCCTGCCTCCGGAGAACGTACTCAGCCAGCAGGTGCTCGAACGCCTGATCATCGAGAACATCCAGTTGCAGATCGGCGAGCGCTCCGGCATTCGTATCACCGACGAAGAACTGAACCAGGCCATGGGCACCATCGCCCAGCGCAACGGCATGAGCCTGGAGCAGTTCCGCGAAGCGCTGGCTCGTGATGGCCTGTCCTATGCCGATGCCCGTGATCAGGTGCGTCGCGAGATGATCATCAGCCGTGTGCGTCAGCGCCGCGTGGCCGAACGCATCCAGGTCACCGACCAGGAAGTGCAGAACTTCCTCGCCTCCGACCTGGGCAAGATGCAGCTGTCGGAAGAGTTCCGTCTGGCCAACATCCTGATTCCAGTTCCCGAGGGCGCGTCCTCCAGTGAAATCCAGGCCGCCGAGCGGCAGGCGCAGGAGGTGTATCAGCAGCTGCAGCAAGGCGCAGACTTCGCCCAACTGGCGATTTCCCGTTCGGCCAGTGAAAACGCGCTGGAAGGCGGCGAGATGGGCTGGCGTAAAGCCGGTCAGCTGCCGCCACCGTTCGACAACATGATCAGCCAGCTGAACCCGGGCGAAGTCACCGAGCCGGTGCGCACGCCGGGTGGTTTCATCATCCTCAAACTGATCGAGAAACGTGGTGGCGATACTCAGGTGCGTGACGAAGTGCATGTTCGCCACATTCTGATCAAGCCCAGCGAGATTCGCAGCGAAGAAGAAACCCGTCGCCTGGCCGAGCGCCTGTACCAGCGCATCGTCGATGGCGAGGACTTCGCCGAACTGGCGAAGAACTTCTCGGAAGATCCGGGTTCTGCGCTCAATGGTGGCGACCTGAACTGGATCGACCCCAATGCACTGGTGCCCGAGTTCCGTGAAGTGATGAACAACACTGCCAGCGGCGAGCTGTCCAAGCCGTTCAAGAGTCCTTACGGCTGGCACGTGCTACAGGTCATGGGCCGCCGCGCCACTGACAGCAGCGCGCAGTTCCGCGAGCAACAGGCCGCAAACCTGCTGCGTAACCGCAAGTACGACGAAGAGCTGCAGGCCTGGCTGCGCCAGATCCGCGACGAAGCCTACGTCGAGATCAAGCTGTAATAGCGGTATTGCTCCAAAAGCCCGGCCAAGTGCCGTAATGCTGTTCACTTAAGGTTGCACACGTTTGGCTCCCCTCTCCCATTTATGGGAGAGGGGCTGGGGGAGAGGGCAGAAAACACCGCAAAACTGCCAGTTTCCCCCCTCTCCCTAACCCTCTCCCCGGAGGGGCGAGGGGACTGATCGTGCTCGACCGTTTCTTAAGTGAACAGCATTACGGCCAAGTGCCGGGCTTTTTCGTTATTGGCCCGGCAGCGTAAACTGACGCCCCAGCCCGCACAGAGAGCGACCATGACTGCGCAGCACTGCTTTGCCCTCACACCTGGCGAGCCCGCCGGTATCGGTCCCGATCTCTGCCTGCTGCTGGCCCAGCAGGCGCAGCCAGCGCCTCTGGTCGCCATCGCCAGCCGCGAGCTACTGGCAGAACGCGCTAAGCAACTGGGGCTGAATATCGAATTGCTGACCGTCGGCCCGCAGCAATGGCCAAACAGCCCCGCAGCGGCTGGCGGTCTCTACGTCTGGGATACGCCCCTGGCGACACCTGCCGTCCCCGGCAAACTGACGCCCGCCAACGCCGCCTATGTGCTGCAGACCCTCACCCGCGCTGGCCAAGGCTGCCTGGACGGGACATTTGCCGGGATGATCACGGCGCCCGTACACAAGGGCGTGATCAACGAAGCGGGTATCGCCTTCTCTGGTCACACCGAGTTTCTCGCCGAACTGACCCACACCCAGCAGGTGGTGATGATGCTGGCGACCCGCGGCTTGCGCGTCGCGCTGGTCACCACTCACCTGCCACTGAAGGATGTCGCAGCCGCCATCACCGCCGAACGCCTGGAGCGTGTGACGCGCATCCTGCATGCCGATCTGCAAAGCAAGTTCGGCATCGCCGAGCCGCGCATCCTGGTCTGCGGCCTCAATCCGCACGCCGGCGAAGGCGGGCATCTAGGACGTGAGGAAATCGAGATCATCGAACCGACGCTGGAGCGGCTGCGCAACACAGGCATGAACCTGATCGGCCCGCTGCCGGCCGACACTCTGTTTACCCCCAAGTATCTCGAACAGGCCGATGCCGTACTGGCCATGTACCACGACCAGGGCCTGCCAGTGCTCAAGTTCAAGGGCTTCGGTGCGGCGCTCAATGTCACGCTGGGCCTGCCGATCATCCGCACCTCGGTGGATCATGGCACCGCCCTGGATCTGGCCGGTACTGGCAAGGTGGACATCGGCAGCCTGCAGGTGGCACTGGAAACCGCCTATCAGATGGCCGCCAGCCGCCAGGAATGAACCACTGAGACCGCGGCCCGCGCCCGCGGCGCCATTCGCTGGTAGACTGTGCGACTTTCTTTTTTGCATCCAGCCTCGAGCAACACGACTCGAGGCGTTGCGCGGAGCCGTACATGCCCGAATACCAACACCGCGCGCGCAAGCGCTTCGGCCAGAACTTCCTGCATGATGCCGGGGTGATCGACCGTATCCTGCGCGCCATTCGCGCCAAGGAAGACGAACGCCTGCTGGAAATCGGCCCAGGACAGGGTGCCATTACCGAGGGCTTGCTCGGCAGCGGTGCGCAGCTCGACGTGATCGAACTCGACCTCGACCTGATCCCCATCCTGCAAGGCAAGTTCGGCGACAATCCGCGCTTTCGCCTGAATCAGGGCGACGCGCTGAAATTCGACTTCGCCCGCCTCGAAGCGGCGCCACGCAGCCTGCGCGTGGTCGGCAATCTGCCCTACAACATCTCCACGCCGCTGATTTTCCACCTGCTGGACAACGCACCGCTGATTCGCGACATGCACTTCATGCTGCAAAAAGAAGTGGTCGAGCGCATGGCCGCCGGCCCGGGCGGCGGCGATTGGGGGCGGCTGTCGATCATGGTGCAATACCACTGCCGCGTGGAACACCTGTTCAACGTCGGCCCCGGGGCCTTCAACCCACCACCCAAGGTCGACTCGGCCATCGTCCGCCTGGTGCCGCATGAAACCCTGCCGCACCCCGCCAAAGACCATCGCCTGCTCGAACGCGTCGTGCGTGAGGCCTTCAACCAGCGCCGCAAGACCCTGCGCAACACGCTCAAGCAATTGCTGCCCGCCGATGCCATCGAAGCGGCAGGGGTCGACGGCAGCCTGCGCCCCGAGCAACTGGATCTGGCCGCCTTCGTCCGCCTGGCCGACCAACTGGCTCTACAGCCCTCTGCTACGCAGGACTAAACTGCAATCACGCCCAACGGATCATGCGCATGTCCGACCCTCGTTATCAGATCGACGTCAGCGTCACCACCCGCTACTTGGCCGCGCAGTCGCAGCCGGAGCAGAGCCGCTACGCGTTCTCCTACACCGTGACCATCGTCAATAACGGCGAGCTGCCCGCTCAGCTGTTGTCGCGCCACTGGATCATCACCGACGGCGACGGCCGCGTGCAGGAAGTGCGCGGCGCCGGCGTGATCGGCCAGCAACCGCATATCGAGCCCGGCGCCAGCCACACCTACAGCAGCGGAACGGTCATGACCACCCAGGTCGGCACCATGCAGGGCAGCTACCAGATGCTCGCCGAGGACGGCAAACGCTTCGACGCGACTATCGCGCCCTTCCGCCTGGCTGTACCGGGAGCCCTTCACTGATGGCGGTGTATGCCGTCGGCGACCTGCAGGGTTGCCTCAAACCGCTCAAGTGCCTGCTCGAGCAAGTGTCCTTCGATCCCGCGCAAGACCAGCTTTGGCTGGTCGGCGACCTGGTCAACCGCGGCCCGCAGTCGCTGGAGACCCTGCGTTTTCTCTACTCCATTCGCCACGCCGTGACCTGTGTGCTGGGCAACCATGATCTGCATCTGCTGGCCGTGGCCCACAACATCGAGCGTCTGAAGAAGGGCGATACCCTGCGCGAGATTCTCGATGCGCCGGACCGCAACGATCTGCTCGATTGGCTGCGCATGCAGAAGCTGGTGCACCACGACGCCGAGCGCAAGGTGACCCTGGTACATGCCGGCATCCCGCCGCAATGGACGCTGAGCAAGGCGCTGCGTCGTGCCGCCGAGGTCGAAGAGGCGCTGCGTGACGATGCCCGTCTGCCGCTGTTTCTCGATGGCATGTACGGCAACGAACCAGCCAAGTGGCACAAGGACCTGCATGGCGTAACCCGCCTGCGCGTCATCACCAACTATTTCACCCGCATGCGCTTCTGCAAGGCAGATGGCACGCTGGACCTCAAGAGCAAGGAAGGCGCCGACAACGCGCCGCCCGGCTTCGCCCCCTGGTTCAGCCACCCGCAGCGCAAGATGCGCGGCGAGAAGATCATCTTCGGCCACTGGGCGGCGCTGGAAGGCAATTGCAGCGAACCAGGCCTCTACGCACTGGACACCGGCTGCGTCTGGGGTGGTGCGATGAGCCTGCTCGACGTCGACAGCGGAGCACTGCACCGCTGCACCTGTCCCAAGGAATAAGCGCCCAAGGCGCCCCCAAGAATCACGCGAGGCACCAACATGAGCGAATTCAAGCGTATCTCCCCGCAACAGGCGCAGGAACTGCGCGCCCAGGGCGCCGTCGTGGTCGACATCCGCGACCCGCACAGCTTTGCCAATGGCCATATCAGCGGTTCGCGTCACCTGGACAACCACTCGCTGCATGACTTCATCAGCCACGCCGACCTCGACGCGCCACTGATCGTCTCCTGCTACCACGGCAACTCCAGCCAGGGCGCCGCAGCCTACCTGGTCGCCCAGGGTTTCTCCGAGGTGTACAGCCTCGACGGTGGTTTCGAGTTGTGGCACGCCACTTACCCGAGCGAAACCGCGCAAAGCAGCGAAGAATAAATTTCTTCAGCCGGCAGGCCGCGCCCGCTCTGGCCTGCCGCCCTTCCCCGACGCACGGTAACATCCCGTTATCGCTGTCCCGCCCTTGACGCTCTGCAGAACGAACTATTCTGTTACTCAGGCCATCCCACTGAAGGTAGAGCCGGCAAACCGGCATCGGGCCATCGGTAACGACTTTTGGGTTTTGGGGGATTCTTCCCGACTTGTATTCGAGCCGGGGTTATCCAGCACCTGCACGCACGACCGATCCCGAGCCAGCTTTCAGCATCGAGCGAGGTGAAGTCATGAGCATTTTCAGTCACTTCCAGCAACGTTTCGAGGCGACCCGCCAGGAGGAGTACTCACTGCAGGAGTACCTCGAACTGTGCAAGCAGGATCGCAGCGCCTACGCCACTGCGGCCGAGCGTCTGCTGATGGCCATCGGTGAGCCGGAGCTGCTCGACACCTCGACCGATCCGCGGTTGTCGCGGATCTTCTCCAACAAGGTGATCCGCCGTTATCCGGCCTTTGCAGACTTCCATGGCATGGAAGAGTGCATCGACCAGATCGTCTCCTACTTCCGCCACGCCGCGCAGGGCCTGGAAGAGAAGAAGCAGATTCTCTACCTGCTGGGCCCGGTGGGGGGCGGTAAATCCTCGCTGGCCGAGAAGCTCAAGCAACTGATGGAGAAGGTGCCCTTCTACGCCATCAAGGGCTCGCCGGTGTTCGAGTCGCCCCTAGGGCTGTTCAACGCCACCGAAGACGGCGCCATCCTCGAAGAGGATTACGGCATCCCGCGCCGTTACCTCAGTTCGATCATGTCGCCCTGGGCCACCAAGCGCCTGCAGGAGTTCGGCGGCGACATCAGCCAGTTCCGTGTGGTCAAGCTCTATCCGTCGATCCTCAACCAGATCGCCGTGGCCAAGACCGAGCCGGGCGATGAGAACAACCAGGACATCTCCGCCCTGGTCGGCAAGGTGGATATCCGCAAGCTGGAGGAATACCCGCAGAACGATGCCGACGCCTACAGCTATTCGGGCGCGCTGTGCCGTGCCAACCAGGGCCTGATGGAATTCGTCGAGATGTTCAAGGCGCCGATCAAGGTGCTGCACCCGCTGCTGACTGCCACCCAGGAAGGCAACTACAACAGCACCGAAGGCCTCGGCGCGATTCCCTACAGCGGCATCCTGCTGGCCCACTCCAACGAGTCCGAGTGGCACAGCTTCCGTAACAACAAGAACAACGAGGCCTTCATCGACCGTATCTACATCGTCAAGGTGCCCTACTGCCTGCGCGTCACCGACGAGATCAAGATCTACGACAAGCTGTTGATCAACAGCTCGCTAGCCAAGGCCCATTGCGCGCCGGACACCCTGAAGATGCTCGCCCAGTTCTCCACCCTGTCGCGCCTGAAGGAACCGGAGAACTCCAACATCTACTCGAAGATGCGCGTCTACGACGGCGAAAACCTCAAGGACACCGACCCGAAAGCCAAGTCGATTCAGGAATACCGCGACAGCGCGGGTGTCGATGAGGGCATGAACGGCCTGTCGACCCGCTTCGCCTTCAAGATCCTGTCCAAGGTATTCAACTTCGATCCGCACGAGATCGCCGCCAACCCGGTACACCTGCTGTACGTGCTGGAGCAGCAGATCGAGCAGGAGCAATTCCCCGCCGAGGTGCGCGAGCGCTACCTGCGCTACATCAAGGAATACCTGGCGCCGCGCTACATCGAGTTCATCGGCAAGGAAATCCAGACCGCTTATCTGGAGTCCTACAGCGAATACGGGCAGAACATCTTCGACCGCTACGTGCTGTACGCCGACTTCTGGATTCAGGATCAGGAGTACCGCGACCCGGAGACCGGCGAGATCCTCAACCGCGTGGCGCTCAACGAGGAGCTGGAGAAGATCGAAAAGCCGGCCGGCATCAGCAACCCGAAGGATTTCCGCAACGAGATCGTCAACTTCGTGCTGCGCGCCCGCGCCAACAACAACGGCAAGAACCCCACCTGGCTCAGCTACGAGAAGCTGCGCGTGGTCATCGAGAAGAAGATGTTCTCCAACACCGAGGATCTGCTCCCGGTCATCAGCTTCAACGCCAAGGGCAGCAAGGAGGATCAGCAGAAGCACAACGACTTCGTCAAACGCATGGTCGAGCGCGGCTACACCGAGAAGCAGGTGCGCCTGCTGTCGGAGTGGTACCTGCGGGTTCGCAAGTCTCAGTAAGCCTAATCCGGCGCGCGGCGCGTGCCGGGTCATTCGCTGCCTGCCTGTGTTACGGGCAGGCAAGAACCTGTTCAAGGTCTCGCGAGCTAGAGCCATGCAAGGCAAAAACAAGCGAGGACGCGCAGTTTACGAGCTGTAAATGAGCAGTCCGAGCCTGTTTTTAACGCAGCAGGGCCGACGCGCAGCAGAGTTTGAACGGGTTCGAAGGAGACGTCATGAGCTACGTGATCGACCGACGCCTAAATGGCAAAAACAAGAGCACGGTTAACCGCCAGCGCTTCCTGCGGCGTTACCGTGAACACATCAAGAAGGCGGTGGAGGAAGCCGTCAGCCGGCGCTCCATCACCGACATGGAGCACGGCGAGCAGATCAGCATTCCCGGTCGCGATATCGATGAGCCGGTGCTGCACCATGGCCGCGGCGGCAAGCAGACCATCGTCCACCCCGGCAACAAGGAATTCACCGCAGGCGAGCGCATCCCCAGGCCGCAGGGTGGTGGCGGTGGGCGCGGCAGTGGCAAGGCGAGCAACTCCGGCGAAGGCATGGACGAGTTCGTCTTCCAGATCACCCAGGAGGAATTCCTCGACTTCATGTTCGAGGACCTGGAGTTGCCCAATCTGGTCAAGCGCCACCTGACGGGTGCGGAAACCTTCAAGACGGTGCGTGCCGGCATCAGTAACGAGGGCAACCCCTCGCGCATCAACATCGTGCGCACCCTACGTTCGGCCCACGCACGGCGCATCGCCCTGTCTGGTTCCAGCCGCGCCAAATTGCGCGAAGCCAAAGCCGAACTGGAGCGATTACGCCGGGAAGAGCCGGACAACTTCGGCGATATCCAGGCCATTCAGGAGGAAATCGAACGCCTCAGCGCGCGCATCCACCGTGTGCCCTTCCTCGATACCTTCGACCTCAAGTACAACCTGCTGACCAAGCAGCCCAACCCCAGTTCCAAGGCGGTGATGTTCTGCCTGATGGACGTCTCCGGCTCCATGACCCAGGCCACCAAGGACGTGGCCAAACGCTTCTTCATCCTCCTGTACCTGTTCCTCAAGCGCAATTACGACAAGATCGACGTGGTGTTCATCCGCCACCACACCAGTGCCAAGGAGGTCGACGAGGAGGAGTTCTTCTATTCCCGGGAAACCGGCGGCACCATCGTTTCCAGCGCCCTGAAGCTGATGCAGGAAGTCATGGCCGAGCGCTACCCGATCAACGAGTGGAACATCTATGCCGCCCAGGCGTCGGACGGCGACAACTGGAATGACGATTCGCCGGTATGCAGGGATATATTGATCAACCAGATCATGCCGTTCGTGCAGTACTTCACCTACGTCGAGATCACCCCACGCGAACACCAGGCGTTGTGGTTCGAGTACGAACAAGTGGCCGAAGCCTTCGCCGAGAGCTTCGCCCAGCAGCAACTGGTGTCCGCCGCGGACATCTACCCGGTGTTCCGCGAACTGTTCCAGCGTCGTCTGGTGAGTTGAGGGCCAAGCCATGAATGCCAGCAGCAGAAAGCGCGAGCCGATCTCCACCGGATCGGAGTGGACCTTCGACCTGATCCGCCAGTACGACAAGGAAATCGCCCGCATCGCCGAGCGCTATGCGCTGGACACCTACCCCAACCAGATCGAGGTGATCACTGCCGAGCAGATGATGGATGCCTACGCCTCGGTGGGCATGCCGCTTGGCTACCACCACTGGTCATACGGCAAGCACTTCCTTTCCACCGAAAAAGGCTACAAGCGCGGGCAGATGGGCCTGGCCTACGAGATCGTGATCAACTCCGACCCTTGCATCGCCTACCTGATGGAGGAAAACACCATCTGCATGCAGGCACTGGTGATCGCCCACGCGTGCTACGGCCACAACAGCTTCTTCAAGGGCAACTACCTGTTCCGTACCTGGACGGACGCCAGCTCGATCATCGATTACCTGGTGTTCGCCAAGCAGTACATCATGCAGTGCGAGGAGCGCTACGGCATCGATGCCGTGGAGGAGTTGCTCGACTCCTGCCACGCGCTGATGAATTACGGCGTCGACCGTTACAAACGCCCCTACCCCATCTCCGCCGAGGAGGAACGTCGGCGCCAGAAGGAACGCGAGGAACACCTGCAGAAGCAGATCAACGACCTGTGGCGCACCATTCCCAGGAATGCAGGCAAGGGCAGCGAGAAGGACAGCAAGCGCTTCCCCGCCGAACCGCAGGAAAACATCCTCTATTTTCTGGAAAAACACGCGCCCTTGCTGGAGCCCTGGCAGCGCGAAGTGATTCGCATCGTGCGCAAGATCGCCCAGTACTTCTACCCGCAGCGTCAGACTCAGGTGATGAACGAAGGCTGGGCGACCTTCTGGCACTACACCCTGATGAACGATCTGTACGACGAAGGCCTGGTCACCGACGGTTTCATGATGGAGTTCTTGCAGTCGCACACCAGCGTGGTCTACCAGCCGCCGTTCGACAGCCCCTACTACAGCGGTATCAATCCCTACGCCCTGGGTTTTGCCATGTACCGTGACATCCGCCGTATTTGCGAAAATCCCACCGAAGAGGACAAAAGCTGGTTCCCGGATATCGCCGGCAGCGACTGGCTGACCACGCTCAAGTTCGCCATGAACAGCTTCAAGGATGAGAGTTTCATCCTGCAGTTCCTCTCGCCCAAGGTGATTCGCGACTTCAAGCTGTTCGGTATTCTCGACGACGACCAGAAGGACGAACTGCTGGTGCCGGCCATTCATGACGAGCCGGGTTACCGCACCATCCGCGAGCTGCTCGCCGCGCAATACAACCTGGGCAACCGCGAGCCCAACGTGCAGATCTGGAACATCGACCGCCGCGGCGACCGCTCGCTGACCCTGCGCCATCAGCAGCACGACCGCAAACCGCTGGGCGACTCCACCGGCGAGGTACTCAAGCATCTGCATCGGCTGTGGGGCTTCGACATTCATCTGGAGGTCTGCCAGGGCGACCAGTTGATCACCACCCAGCATGTACCACCACGCGGCAGCTCGGAGAACGACAGCGAATACCCGAGGCTGGACCTGATCATTCCGCCGATTTGATCGCCTGCGCGCTCGACACGTTCTTCGGTATCCTCTGCGCTCAGTGGAGGAACATACATGCAGATCTACAAAGTCGGCGGCGCCGTGCGCGATCGCCTGCTCGGCCGTACCGTCAGTGAAGTGGACTGGGTCGTGGTCGGCGCCAGCGCCGAGCAGATGCTCGAACTCGGCTATCGCCCGGTGGGCGCCGACTTTCCGGTGTTCCTGCACCCGCAAACGGGCGAGGAATATGCTCTGGCCCGCACCGAGCGCAAGAGCGGGCGCGGCTATGGCGGTTTTACCTTCCACGCCAGCCCCGACGTCACCCTGGAACAAGACCTGATCCGCCGCGACCTGACCGTCAATGCCATGGCCGAGGACGACCAGGGTAACCTGATCGATCCCAATAACGGCCAGCAAGACCTTGAAGCCCGCATCCTGCGCCACGTTTCCCCGGCATTCGCCGAAGATCCGCTGCGTGTCCTGCGCGTGGCCCGCTTCGCCGCGCGCTATGCGCCGCTCGGCTTCAGCGTCGCGCCAGAAACCCTGATGCTGATGCGTCAGTTGGCCGAGTCCGGCGAACTGGCCCACCTCACCGCCGAACGCAGCTGGAAGGAAATCTCCCGCGCCCTGATGGAGCCGCGTCCGGACGTGTTCGTCCAGGTGCTGCGCGACTGCGGCGCGCTGGCCGCACTGCTGCCGGAAGTGGACGATCTGTTCGGTGTGCCACAACCGCAGGCACACCACCCGGAAATCGATACCGGCGTGCATGTGCTCAGCGTGCTGCGCCAGTGTGCGGAGCACGACCAGCCGCTGAACGTGCGCTGGGCCAGCCTGCTGCATGACGTCGGTAAAGGCCTGACGCCCGAGGATGAGTGGCCGCGGCATATCGCTCACGAGCAAAAGGGCCTGCGCCTGATCCAGGCGATCAACGAACGCTGCAAAGCGCCCCGTGACTGCGCCGAGCTGGCAATGCTGGTCGGTGAGTTTCATACCCATGGCCATCGCGCGCTGGAGTTGCGCCCCTCGACGCTACTGGAACTGCTGCAACGCTTCGACGTGTTCCGCCGCCCGCAGCGCTTCGCCGAATTCGTCGCCGCCTGCGAGATGGATGCGCGTGGTCGCCTGGGCCTGGAGCAACGCGAATACCCACAGGGCGCCTACCTGCTGGGCGCCGCCGAGGCAGCACGGCAGGTACCGGTCAAACCGTTGCTGGAGAAGGGATTCAAGGGTGCAGAGCTGGGCGAGGCGCTCAACCGCGAGCGTCTGCAGGCGCTCAAGGCCTACAAAGCGCAACATGCCCCCTCGTAGGAGCCTAATGCTGTTCACTTAAGGTTACACGCGATTGACTCCCCTCTCCCATTTATGGGAGAGGGGCTGGGGGAGAGGGCTGAAAACGCCGCAAAACTGCCAGTTTTCCCCTCTCCGAACGCGGCCCGCCCTAACCCTCTCCCCGAAGGGGCGAGGGGACTGATCGCGTCCGACCATTTCTTAAATGAACAGCATTACCCTCGTAGGAGCCCGCTTGCGGGCGATATCGCTGCCAGAAACGCTCATCGCCGGCAAGCCGGCTCCTACAGACCGCAGCAGCAGTAGCCCGGATGCAATCCGGGGCGATTCTGAGGCCCCCGGATTGCATCCGGGCTACGAAGGGCGCACCTGCAGCAACTCTGCCGGCGTCAGCTCGGTGCCACGCCACTGGAAAGCCGCTGGCCATAGCTGCTGATCGATCTGCGCCGAGGCCCACAGCTCGGCGAACGAGCGGCCAGCCACCGGGTGCTGCAGCTGCGGCGCCAACAGCGCCAGCGGCCAGAGCACGAAGGCGTTCTTGAGAATTTCCGCACGCGGCAGGATCAGGCCGTTGAAATTGCCGACCTGCTCGCCATACAGCAGCACGTCGATATCCAGCGGCAAACCCTTGCGCTCCGGCGCGTAGCGGCCATTGTCGGCTTCGATGAATTTCAGCCGGCGGTCCAGCTCCAACAGCGGCAGCTCCGTCTCGCCCACCACCACCAGATTGAAGAAGTTGCCGCTCTTGATGCCCACCGCATGGCTCTCGAACACCGGCGAGCAGCGCATGTCACTGAGCAGCCCCGCCAATGCATCGAGACCTGCGGTGAGGTGAGCCTCGCGCTCGACATTGCTGCCGAGGCCGAGAAAGACCCGAGTCAGAGGCATCCGCGCTCGATCTCCACGCCCACGCCACCGCGAGCGGCTGGCACCGCGCCGGGCTTGGTCAGCTTCAGGCGCATCCAGGGAATGTTGAACTCTTCCATCAGGGTCTGCACCAGCCGTTCGGCGAAGGTCTCGACCAGGATGAACTGCGATTCGGCCGCGAAGGCCTGGATGCGCGTGGACACGCTGGCGTAGTCGAGCGCCAGGTTGAGGTCATCACCGGCGGCGGCTGGGCGGTTGTCCCAGGCCATCTGCAGGTCCAGGCGCAGGCACTGGCGAATCTCGCGCTCCCAATCGTAGGCGCCGATCACCGTGTCGACTTCCAGCCCCTCGATAAATACTCTGTCCACCCGCACTCTCCGCGCCACGACAAGGGCGCTGCACCTCGTTAGAATCGGGCCACCCCATGCCCTGGAATGGCCACCATGTTCTGGCTTCTGGCAATCCTTGCCTACCTGCTCGGTTCGTTGTCCTTCGCCATCCTGCTCAGCCGACTTGCAGGCGGGCCAGACCCGCGCGCCAGCGGCTCGGGCAACCCCGGCGCCACCAACATGCTGCGCGTGGCCGGCAAGAAGCTCGCCGTGATGACGCTGATCGGCGACCTGCTCAAGGGCCTGCTACCGATCCTGATCGCCAAGCTGCTCGGCCTCAGCCTGCACCAACAGGCCTGGATCGGCCTGGCAGCCGTGGGCGGCCACCTTTACCCGCTGTACTTCCGTTTTCGTGGCGGCAAGGGCGTGGCCACTGCCGCCGGCATGCTGCTCGGCCTCTATCCACCGGCCGCATTGCTCGCCCTGGCGGCCTGGGCGCTGGTATTTCTGCTGACCCGCATCAGCTCGCTGGCCTCGCTGATCGCCACACCGCTGACGCTGCCGCTGCTGGCCTGGCAACAACCGGCAGCCTTGCTGCCCGCCTGTGTACTGACCGGATTGATCGTCTGGCGTCACCGCAGCAATCTGCGTGATCTGTTCGCCGGCCGCGAGCGGCGTTTTTGACTGAAAAACAAAACCTGTAGGAGCGAGCTCTGCTCGCGAACCGAAAAGCTTCGCGAGCAGAGCTCGCTCCTACGCGTAAATACCAAATGGCGCTCACAGCGCCGGCAACGACTCCATCGGCCAACGCGCCTGCACCTTGATCGCCAGATCCTCATGCTGCCCGGCCAGCAAACGCTGGCACCCGGCGTAGGCGATCATCGCGCCGTTGTCGGTGCAGAAACGTGGCCGCGCGTAGAACACCTTGCCCTTCATCTCACCCAGCATGCGCTCCAGGTGCTCACGCAACGCCTTGTTGGCACTCACGCCACCAGCGATGACCAGGCTGTTCAACCCGCTCTGCTTGAGCGCGCGCTTGCATTTGATGGTCAGAGTCTCGACCACCGCCTGCTGGAAGGCCAGCGCGATGTCGCGACGGGCTTGGTCGAGGTCGTCACCGCTGTCGCGGCATTGCTGCCAGGTATTGAGCGCAAAGGTCTTGAGGCCGCTGAAGCTGAAATCCAGCCCCGGGCGATCGGTCATCGGCCGCGGGAAGACGAAGCGCCCCGACGTGCCCTGCTCGGCCAGTTTGGCGATTTCCGGGCCGCCCGGATAATTCAAGCCCATCAGCTTGGCAGTCTTGTCGAAGGCCTCACCGGCGGCATCGTCCAGCGACTCGCCCAGCAACTGGTACTGACCGATGCCATCGACTCGCACCAACTGGGTGTGGCCGCCGGACACCAACAAGGCGACGAACGGAAAAGCTGGCGGCTGCTCTTCCAGCATCGGTGCCAGCAAATGACCTTCCATATGGTGCACGCCGATGGCCGGCACGCCCCAGGCAAAGGCCAGCGCCTGCGCGCAGGACGCACCGACCAGCAGCGCGCCGACCAGGCCGGGGCCTGCCGTGTAGGCCAGGGCGTCGATATCGCTGGCCTGCTTGCCCGCCTCATCCAGCACCTGGCGGATCAGCGGCAGCATGCGTTTGACGTGATCGCGTGAGGCCAATTCCGGCACGACGCCGCCGTAGACGCGATGCAGGTCGATCTGGCTGAACAGGGCGTCAGCCAGCAGGCCACGCTCACTGTCATAGAGCGCGACGCCGGTTTCATCGCAGGAGGTTTCCAATCCCAGTACGAGCATGGAGCTTGAGCCTTGATTTGCCGCGTGGAACAAAGGCGCGCATGATAAGCGCCGCCCGGCGGAGCGGCCAGCGCTTTTCGATCAGAGGCCTTTGCATTCCTCGGCTCGAGGGGGTAACATCCGCAACCCTTAAAAACCGACGCATCCCGAGCCAACTGCCGGGCAAGCGTTGAAACCGGTAATTGAAGATAGGTACGACCTGGATGCCAGCCGTCAAAGTTAAAGAGAACGAACCCTTCGACGTAGCCCTGCGTCGTTTCAAGCGCTCCTGCGAAAAAGCCGGTGTACTGGCTGAAGTCCGTAGCCGCGAATTCTACGAAAAGCCTACCGCTGAGCGTAAGCGCAAAGCCGCTGCCGCTGTTAAGCGTCACGCCAAGAAAGTTCAGCGCGAGCAGCGTCGCAGCGTTCGCCTGTACTAATACCGTACACGCAACGCTCGAATGCCCGGCCCTGGCCGGGCATTGCATTTGAAAGACTCCGCCTCGCACCTTAGCGAGTGAGCGGAGTTTTTGCTTTTCTACCAATCGTTGTCCCGCGTTCGCGCCGGGCAGTATGCTGAGCGCCTATGGCCGGCCTGATCCCGCAATCCTTCATCGATGACCTGCTCAACCGCACCGACATCGTCGATGTGGTGAGCTCGCGCATCCAGCTGAAGAAGACCGGCAAGAACTACAGCGCCTGCTGTCCTTTCCACAAGGAAAAGACCCCCTCCTTCACCGTCAGCCCCGACAAGCAGTTCTACTACTGCTTCGGCTGCGGCGCCGGCGGCAACGCGCTCGGCTTCGTCATGGACCACGATCAACTGGAGTTCCCCCAAGCGATCGAGGAGCTGGCCAAACGCGCCGGCATGGATGTGCCGCGCGAAGAGAGTGGCCGCGGACACAAACCCAGACAGCCCGTCGACTCACCGCTCTACCCGCTGCTCAATGCCGCTGCCGAGCACTATCGCCAGGCACTGAAAAGCCATCCTCAGCGCAAATACGCGGTGGACTACCTCAAGGGTCGCGGCCTGACCGGCGAAATAGCCCGCGACTTCGGCATCGGCTTCGCCCCGCCCGGCTGGGACAATCTGCTCAAGCAACTGGGCGCCGACGCCCTGCAGCAGAAAGTCATGATCGACGCTGGCCTGCTGATCGAGAACGCCGAGAACGGCAGGCGCTACGACCGCTTCCGCGACCGCATCATGTTCCCCATCCGCGACAGCCGTGGCCGGGTGATCGCCTTCGGCGGCCGCGTGCTGGGTGACGACAAGCCCAAGTACCTCAATTCGCCGGAAACCCCGGTGTTCCACAAAGGCCAGGAGCTCTACGGCCTGTACGAGGCGCGCAAGCACAACCGCGATCTCGACGAGATCATGGTGGTCGAAGGCTATATGGACGTCATCGCCCTGGCCCAGCAAGGTCTGCGCAACGCCGTGGCAACCCTGGGCACGGCCACCAGCGAAGAGCACCTCAAACGCCTGTTCCGCATCGTGCCCAGCGTGTTGTTCTGCTTCGACGGCGACGCCGCTGGCCGCAACGCCGCCTGGCGCGCCCTGGAGTCGACCCTGCCCAGCCTGCAGGACGGTCGCCGCGCACGCTTCCTGTTCCTGCCCGATGGCGAAGATCCGGACACCCTGGTACGCGCGGAAGGCACCGACGCCTTCCGCGCGCGCATCAACCAACACGCACAACCACTGGCCGACTACTTCTTCCATCAACTCTGCGAAGAAGCCGACCCGCGCTCGCTCGAAGGTAAGGCGCACCTGGTCACCCTGGCCGCACCATTGATCGACAAGATTCCCGGCAACAACCTGCGCGCCCTGATGCGTCAGCGCCTGAGCGAGATCACCGGCCTTTCCAGCGAAGCACTGAGCCAGGTCGCTGGCAGCGCACCGCGCAGCCACGCACCGAGCGCCAGCAGCCAGACGCCCAGCAGCGATTACCCGGATTATGGCGACATCCCCGATAGCGCCTACTACGACTCACTGCCGGACGTCGGCAGCTACGAGCAGCCAGCACCACCCCGGCAGCACTACGAGCGCAGCAGCGAAAGCGGCAAAGGTAGCTGGAAAAAGGATGGCGACGGCAAGTGGAACAAGAAGGGCAAGGGCGATTTCGCACCACGTGCCCCGCGCACTGCCGTGAGCGTCGAATCACCGCACCTGATCGCCCTGCGCACGCTGCTGCACCATCCACACCTGGCGCAGAAGGTCGAAGATGTCAGCCATTTCGCCGACGAAGACGACACCTACGCTCAGCTTCTCGTGGCCTTGGTCGGTGCTCTGCAGAAAACGCCCAACCTGCGTTCGCTGCAACTGATCGCCCGCTGGCACGGCACCGAACAAGGTCGCCTGCTGCGGGCGCTGGCGGAGAAGGAATGGCTGATTCAGGGTGACAACCTTGAACAGCAGTTTTTCGACACCATTACTACACTTGCAAATAGTCAATCGCAGAGGCGGCGTGAAAAGGCGCTCCGCAGCATCATTCATAAAAGCCCCAGCGAGCTCACAGACGAGGAGAAGACATTGCTCAGAGAGCACTACAGCTTGACCTCCTCGCAGAGCAGCAAGCCCCCAACTGGTGCCTAAAGCCAAAACCGAGGTATAATCCTCGGCTTGTTTTCAGCCCGCCAAGACCTTCAGTGGATAGGGTGTTATGTCCGTAAAAGCGCAACAGCAATCTCGTATCAAAGAGTTGATCACCCTGGGTCGTGAGCAGAAGTATCTGACTTACGCAGAGGTCAACGACCACTTGCCTGAGGACATTTCAGATCCTGAGCAGGTGGAAGACATCATCCGCATGATCAATGACATGGGGATCCCGGTACACGAGAGTGCTCCGGATGCAGACGCCCTGATGCTGGCCGATGCCGACACCGACGAGGCTGCAGCCGAAGAAGCCGCTGCCGCCCTCGCCGCCGTCGAGACCGATATCGGCCGCACCACTGACCCGGTGCGCATGTACATGCGCGAAATGGGTACCGTGGAACTGCTGACCCGCGAAGGCGAGATCGAAATCGCCAAACGCATCGAGGAAGGCATCCGCGAAGTCATGAGCGCCATCGCTCACTTCCCCGGCACCGTCGACGGCATCCTCGCCGAGTACACCCGCGTTACCACCGAGGGCGGCCGCCTGGCCGAAATCCTCAGTGGCTACATCGACCCGGATGACGGCAGCGTACCCGACGAAGCCGCCGCCCCAGTTCCCGTCAAGGAAGGTGCCGCTGCTGAAGCAAGCGACGAAGAAGAAGAAGACGAGAGCGGCGACGACGAGGAAGAAGAAGGCGATGGTGGCCCCGACCCGGAAGAAGCGGCTCGCCGTTTCACTGCCGTTGCCGAGCAGCTGGAAAAAGCCCGCAAGGCGCTGAAGAAGCATGGTCGTGGCAGCAAGCAGGCCATCGAAGAGCTGGCCACCCTGGCCGAGCTGTTCATGCCGATCAAGCTGGTGCCCAAGCAGTACGACGCCCTGGTCACCAAGGTGCGCGACGCCCTCGACCGTCTGCGTGCGCAAGAACGTGCCATCATGCAGCTGTGCGTACGTGATGCGCGCATGCCACGTGCCGACTTCCTGCGTCTGTTCCCGGGCAACGAAATCGACATGGATTGGGCCGCCAACCTGGCCAAGGGCAAGGCCAAGTACGCCGAGGCCATTGGCGCTCTGCAGGCCGATATCCAGCGCTGCCAGCAGAAGCTCGCCGACCTGGAAGCCGAGTGCAACCTGACCCTGGCCGAGATCAAGGACATCAACCGACGCATGTCCATCGGCGAAGCGAAAGCCCGCCGCGCCAAGAAGGAAATGGTCGAGGCCAACCTGCGCCTGGTCATCTCCATCGCCAAGAAGTACACCAACCGCGGCCTGCAGTTCCTCGACCTGATCCAGGAAGGCAACATCGGCCTGATGAAGGCGGTGGACAAGTTCGAATACCGTCGCGGCTACAAGTTCTCGACCTATGCCACCTGGTGGATTCGCCAGGCGATCACCCGCTCGATCGCCGACCAGGCGCGCACCATCCGTATTCCGGTGCACATGATCGAGACCATCAACAAGCTCAACCGCATCTCCCGTCAGATGCTGCAGGAAATGGGTCGCGAGCCCACTCCGGAAGAGCTGGGTGAGCGCATGGAAATGCCCGAGGACAAGATCCGCAAGGTATTGAAGATCGCCAAAGAGCCGATCTCCATGGAAACCCCGATTGGCGACGACGAAGACTCGCACCTGGGCGACTTCATCGAGGACAGCACCATGCAGTCCCCGATCGACGTAGCCACGGTCGAAAGCCTCAAGGAAGCCACTCGCGAAGTGCTGGCCGGCCTCACTGCCCGTGAAGCCAAGGTCCTGCGCATGCGCTTCGGTATCGACATGAACACCGACCACACCCTCGAGGAAGTCGGCAAACAGTTCGATGTCACCCGTGAGCGTATCCGTCAGATCGAAGCCAAGGCGCTGCGCAAGCTGCGCCACCCGACGCGAAGCGAGCATCTGCGCTCCTTCCTCGACGAGTGATACCAGAACCCCCGGCCCAGGCCGGGGGTTTTGCTTTCTGGGCAGCGCGCCCGATCACTCGCCAGCCAAAGGCAGCGCAGACGCTGCAATCAAACTGCCATCCCGGCAATGGCCGATCTACACTACGACGATACTGATCGCGAAACGAGGCCGTTATGCCCCGCTTGCCGGCCATTGTGCTGTTGTGCCTGGCGTACTGGATGACCCCGGCCCTAGCCCTGACACTCAACGAGGACGAGCGCACCTGGCTGGCAGCCCACCCCGAACTACGCCTGGGTGTCGATGCATCCTGGCCACCTTTCGAATTTCGTGACGAACAGGGTAACTATCACGGCCTGACCGCCGCCTATGTACGGCTGATCGAAGAGCGTCTTGACGTGAAGCTGCAGCCCGTCGAGCCCAGCAACTGGAGCGCGATACTGGAGCAGGCACGCATGGGCCAGGTCGACCTGCTCCCCGGCGTGATGTCGACACCCGAACGCCAGGAATACCTGATCTTCACCCGTCCCTACCTGGACTTTCCCATCGTCATCCTCGCCCGCAACGGCGGGCCGCAGCCGAGAAAGCTCAATGAGCTGTACGGTTTGAAGATTGCCGTGGTAGCTGACTACGCACCGCACGAGCTGCTGCGCCAGCAACACCCCGATCTCAACCTGCTGCCGCTGCGCAATGTCGCCGCCGCCCTGCAGGCCTTGGCGACCAACCAGGCAGACGCCATGGTCGGCGATCTCGCCTCCAGCGTCTGGAGCCTGCGCCAGCTCAAGCTCGACGGCCTCTATATCAGCGGCGAAACGCCCTATCGCTATCAGTTGGCCATGGCCGTCCCGCGTGGCCAGACCCTATTGGTCGGCATCCTCGACAAACTCTTCGCCGAGCTCAGCGCCGAAGAGGTCGCCGCCCTGCAGGAACCCTGGGTCGGCAGCGTGCTGGACAAACGCAATATCTGGCACGAAACCCTGCTCTACGGCTTGCCTGCCGTGCTTGGTCTGCTGGCTATCATCGCCATCATCCTGCGCATCAACCGCCGCCTGAAACGCGAGATGCGCAACCGCGAAGCGCTGGAGCAGGAACTGCGCAGCAGCGAAAAACACTTTCGCGACATGGTCGAAAGCCTCTCCGCTATCACCTGGGAAACCGAAGCCAGCGGGCTCACCTACACCTACGTCTCGCCCCACGCGGAAAAGCTGCTGGGCTACCCGCTGCACGAATGGCTGGAGCCCGGTTTCTGGCAACGCCACCTGCACCCGGACGATCACCAGCGCACCCTGCGCACCTGCCTGGAGCAATGCGCGGCCGGCAACGACCACGCGCTGGAATATCGCCTGCTCGCCGCCGACGGGCGCACGGTGTGGGTACGCGATATCGTCACCCTGCTGCAGCGCGACGACCGCCAGGTGATTCGCGGCCTGATGGTCGACATCACCGACACCAAACAGACCGAGCAGGCGCTGCGCCTGTCCGAACAGAAGTTCGCCTCGGTGTTCCAGCAGTGCCCTGACATCCTGGTCATCGCCCGCCGCGCCGACGGTGTGCTGCTGGAGGTCAACGCCGCGTTCACCGAACAAACCGGCATCAGCCTCGAACAGGCCATCGGCAAGACCGCCACCGAACTGGATATCTGGGGCGTTCCGGGGATCGGCCCGAATCTGCTGTTGCGCCTGCAGGACGAAAGCCTGCGCAATCTGGAGATGCCCTTCCGCCGCGCCGACGGCAGCCTGTTCACGGGGCTGATCTCGGCCGGCTCCTTCCAGCTCGACAGCATTCCCGCACTGGTGGTGGTGGTGCGAGACATCAGCCAGCTCAAGGCCACCCAGCAGCAACTGCAGATTTCCGAGGAAAAGTTCGCCAAAGCCTTTCACGCCTCGCCCGACGGCCTGTTGATCACCCGCCTGCGCGACGGCCTGCTGGTGGAGGCCAACGACGGTTTCAGTCGCATCACCGGCTACAGCCTCAACGAGATTGCCGAACAAAGTACCCTCAGCCTGGGCATCTGGGCCGACCCGAAGGATCGCGAACGCCTGGTGCAACGCATTCGCGAGCAAGGCAGCGTGCGCGACCTGATCGCCCCGGTGCGCACCAAGAGCGGCCATCTGCGCCTCTGCGAACTCTCCGCACAGCCGCTGCCCATCGGCGGCGACGAATGCCTGCTGACCATCGCCCGCGACATCACCGAACGTCAGCAGATGCAGGAAGAACTGCAGCAGGCCGCCACCGTCTTCGAAAGCACCGCCGAAGGCGTGCTGATCACCGACCTCGAACAGCGCATCACCGCGGTCAACCGCGCCTTTACCCAGATAACCGGTTACAGCGAGGCCGAAGCGCTCGGCCAGCGCCCCAACCTGCTCTCCTCCGGCCAGCACGACAACGCCTTCTACGCCGCCATGTGGCACAGCCTCGCGGCCAACGGCCACTGGCAGGGGGAAATCTGGAATCGGCGCAAGAACGGCGAGCTGTACCCCGAGTGGCTGACCATCAGCGCCGTGCGCAACAGCGATAACCAGATCACCCACTTCGTCGGCGTGTTCGCCGATATCTCCAGCCTCAAGCATGCCCAGGCGCGCCTCGATCATCAGGCCCACCACGACCCGCTGACCGGCCTGCCCAACCGCCTGCTGTTCGAGAACCGCCTGCGCAGCGCCCTGGATGGCTCACGCGCCGACGACAAGCTCGGCGCCGTGCTGTTTCTCGATCTCGACCGTTTCAAGCAGATCAACGACAGCCTCGGCCACCCGGTCGGCGACCAGTTGCTCAAGGCCATCGCCGCACGCCTGAAACTGCAGCTGCGCGATGTCGACACCGTGGCCCGTCTCGGCGGCGACGAATTCATCATCCTGCTGCCCGGCCTGCACCAGCCGGAGGACGCCGAGCAGGTCGCGCAGAAACTGCTCGAATGCTTTCGCGCGCCGTTCCAGCTCGACAACCACGAGTTCTTCATCAGCGCCAGCATCGGCATCAGCCTCTACCCCAAGGACGGCCTCGACGTCGCCACCCTGGTCAAGAACGCCGACGCGGCCATGTACCAATCCAAAGCCAAGGGTCGTAACCGCAGCGAGCTCTACACCCGTTCGCTGACCTTCCAGGTCAACGAACGCATGGCCATGGAACAGGAACTGCGCCGCGCCCTGGAGCGCAACGAGCTGTGCCTGTACTACCAGCCCAAGTACTGCCTGCGCAGCCAGAGCCTGGTCGGTGCGGAAGCGCTGGTACGCTGGCCGCACCCGGTGTTCGGCGACATCCCGCCGGATCGCTTCATCCCGGTGGCCGAAGAAAGCGGGCTGATCCTGCCGCTGGGCGACTGGGTGCTGGAAGAAGCCTGCCGCCAACTGCAGGACTGGCAGGAAAGCGGCCGCGACTTCGGCGCCCTCTCGGTCAACCTCGCCGGCGCCCAACTGCACCAGCCCAGCCTGCTGCCGCGCATCAGCGCACTGCTGCAACGCTACAACCTGGCGCCGGAGCTGCTGCAACTGGAGATCACCGAGAACTTCATCATGAACCAGTCCGGCGAAGCGCTGGACATCCTCCACCACCTCAAACAGCTCGGCGTGCAACTGGCCATCGACGACTTCGGCACCGGCTACTCCTCGCTCAGCTACCTCAAGCGCCTGCCGCTGGACGTACTGAAGATCGACCAGTCCTTCGTCCGTGGCCTGCCGGACGACCCGCACGACCTGGCGATCACCCGCGCCATCATCGCCCTGGGCAACAGCATGCAACTGACGGTGATCGCCGAAGGCGTGGAAACCAAAGCCCAGGAACTCTGCCTGGCCGCCGAAGGCTGCCTGCAGATCCAGGGTTATGTGGTCAGCCGCCCGCTCTCGGCCGAGGCCTTCACTCGGAAATTTCTCCCGCCAGGTCAAGCGGTTGGCGCTGGCGAGAACGCACCGGTATAATCCGCCGGCCTTCTGGGGGCCTATAGCTCAGTTGGTTAGAGCAGAGGACTCATAATCCTTTGGTCCACGGTTCGAGTCCGTGTGGGCCCACCATATGAAACAATGACTTAAGCCCACCACCCCGGTGGGCTTTTTCGTTTCTAGCCATTTTAGTCCCCGCTTTAGTCCCCACATCTCATCTCTGCTCCCGCTTTCACCACCCCCTCAACGCCTCACCCCCGCCTTTGCTGCGAGCTAAGCACACTCTATGGCTTCTCAAGCCTGCCCCGCCTGGAGACTCTGAAGACGCCGCTAGGCGATTACTTCGGCTTCTTATAGATTGCTTAGCTTGGCAAAGCACCGAAGGGAATCTCATGGCTGACGAGTTTGATGTCCAAAGCGATCTAGGCTCTCTGTGGCATCGCTGGGACCCGCATATCCATACGCCCGGTACTGCTCTGAACGACCAATACACAGGGCCAGATCCCTGGGAGGAGTTCCTCAGCGCCATTGAAGCCTCAAGCCCGCCCATTCGTGCCCTGGGCATCACCGACTACTTCGGCATTGAGCGCTACGAGCAGGTCGTTGACCTAAAAAAACAGGGCCGGCTGCCAGGCGTTGGCCTGATTTTCCCCAACGTCGAACTGCGTCTTGGCATCGAGACGGCGATGAATCGCCCCGGGTTTCGTGGAGGCCTCAACTCTTGAGAAGATGAGACCATGAGAAAGACTACGACCTACTCCCCTGAAGTCCGTGAACGTGCCGTGCGCATGGTTCTGGAGCATTTGAACGACTA
>Ga0222660_1000080_pt1 | contig 57027 bp, 76 predicted proteins | sample AntAcemetagen549_FD_179832 | JGI IMG/M metagenome (GOLD analysis project Ga0222660, IMG submission 179832) | Saline water microbial communities from Ace Lake, Antarctica - #549 | ecosystem: Environmental > Aquatic > Non-marine Saline and Alkaline > Saline | place: Antarctica: Ace Lake...
ACTACACGGTAAAGGCGATCGTGCTATAACCAGCCTAACTAGGGGAGAGTGAACCTATGGCTAACGACAAAGATTTTCGTATCAAGAACGGCTTGCAGCTGGGCGGCAGCTTGGTGGAAGCGGTGGGGACGATCACAGGCACAACTCTTGACCTGACTTCTGGTAACGTGTTTAGCTACACCCCTACGGCTGAAACTACGTTTGTGTTTAGCAACCCCCCTACGACGGGTACTGCCCTCGGATTTACGCTTAAGCTCAATGGTGAATTTATTGATGGCGGCTATGACCTAGCTAATGCAGAGCCACCTGCTTATGGGAGGTTCAGTGTCGCTGCTCAAGAAACAGCTCCATCCGGCGTATTCTTCAAACCCGATGGCACAAAGATGTACGTTATTGGGTATACTGGGGATGATGTAAACGAATACGACCTAAGCACAGCTTGGGATGTCACTACGGCTAGTTACTTACAGAACTTCAGCGTTGCTGCTCAAGAAACAAATCCAACTGGCGTATTCTTCAAACCTGATGGCACTAAGATGTACGTTATTGGGTCTAGTGGGGATGATGTTAATGAGTATGACCTAAGCACAGCTTGGGATGTAACTTCAGCATCTTACTTGCAGAACTTCAGTATTGCTGCTGAAGAAACAACTCCCCGCGGCGTGTTCTTCAAACCTGATGGCACAAAGATGTACGTTATTGGGCAAACTGGAGACGATGTTAATGAGTATGACCTAAGCACAGCTTGGGATGTAACTTCAGCATCTTACTTGCAGAACTTCAGTGTTGCTGCTCAAGAAACAACTCCACAAGGAATCTTCTTCAAACCCGATGGCACAAAGATGTACGTTATTGGGCAAACTGGAGACGATGTTAATGAGTATGATTTAAGCACCGCTTGGGATGTAACTTCAGCATCTTACTTGCAGAACTTCAGTGTTGCTGCTCAAGAAACAACTCCACAAGGAATCTTCTTCAAACCCGATGGCACAAAGATGTACGTTATTGGGAATACTGGGAATGCAGTCTTTTCCTACACCCTAAGCACAGCTTGGGACCTAAGCGCTGCCAGCTTTGACTATCCCACTGAAGGGTACTTCAGTGTCGCTGCTCAAGAAACAGCTCCCCGCGGCGTGTTCTTCAAACCTGATGGCACAAAGATGTACGTTATTGGGCAAACTGGAGACGATGTTAATGAGTATGACCTGAGTACCGCTTGGGATGTAACTTCAGCATCTTACTTGCAGAACTTCAGTGTTGCTGCTCAAGAAACAACTCCACAAGGAATCTTCTTCAAACCCGATGGCACAAAGATGTACGTTATTGGGAATACTGGGGATGATGTAAACGAATACGACCTAAGCACAGCTTGGGATGTAACTTCAGCATCTTACTTGCAGAACTTCAGTATTGCTGCTGAAGAAACAACTCCCCGCGGCGTGTTCTTCAAACCTGATGGCACAAAGATGTACGTTATTGGGCAAACTGGAGACGATGTTAATGAGTATGACCTAAGCACAGCTTGGGATGTAACTTCAGCATCTTACTTGCAGAACTTCAGTGTTGCTGCTCAAGAAACAACTCCACAAGGAATCTTCTTCAAACCCGATGGCACAAAGATGTACGTTATTGGGCAAACTGGAGACGATGTTAATGAGTATGACCTGAGTACCGCTTGGGATGTAACTTCAGCATCTTACTTGCAGAACTTCAGCGTTGCTGCTCAAGAAGCAGCTCCAACTGGCGTATTCTTCAAACCTGATGGCACTAAGATGTACGTTATTGGGGATAGTGGAGAAGCAGTATGGCAATACTCAACAGGCTTTGTCGGAGATGCGACCTTCACATACCCTGCGTCTGTCGAGTGGCCAGCAGGTACACCCCCTACCTCCCCTGCTGACGGTGAGACAGACCTACTAAGATTCCTCACGCAAGATGGTGGCACAACTTACTACGGACGCTTGATAGGCGACAACTTCAGCTAAATAGGGGCTCCAAATGCACGTTAAGATCACAAACGACCAGCCCGTAGAATTTCCCTACACAATCGGGCAATTTCGTCGTGACCACCCTAAGACTAGCTTTCCTCGCATCATTCCTGACACGATGCTGAAGCGCCATCTGGTGCATCCAGTGATTGAACTGTCTAAGCCAGCCTATGAGCCGTTGGTACAAAATTTAGTAATGGGTGATATGCCTCACAAAGAGGTGATCCGTCTGAAGACAGAAGAAGATGCCACAAACCATATCACAGGCGAGGTAGACCAGTCTCAGGTAGATCAGCCTATTCACGGTAATCGCTGGTTCATTGGCTACACGGTCGTCAACAAGCCACAGGATCAAGCAGAGGCAGCGGTTCGCAACCATCGTGACCAACTCCTGCAAGCAACAGACTGGCAAGCCCTAAGCGACAACACAATGGGCGAGGCAGTGACAACCTACCGCCAAGCCTTGCGTGACATAACAGATCAAGACGGGTTCCCTTATTCTGTCGTGTGGCCCACCAAACCGTAGGAGTAGTACATGCTAGGTTTTAGCCCTCTCGCCTCTGCCGCACTTGCGGATGATGGGGCTATTGCTGAAGTAATTTACCTTCTTAACGGCGATGACATTACTACGGACGAAGTTACCGCAATGGTATCTACTTGGTTTGATAGTTGGTAGTATGGAAAAGGATAGCTGGCACTTGAATAAATCAATACCCATAACTTTTGTGCTGGCTATTTTAGCTCAGACTATGGCGCTGGTGTGGTTTGTTGCATCACTTAATAATGGAATTGCAACAAACACAAGAGACATTATACGGCACGAGTCACGAATAATTGCGCTAGAAAATACTGTACAGGCACAAGCGGTTACTATGGGACGTATTGATGAGAATATAAAGTCTATTCGGCTTATGATGGAAGAGAGTCGTAGGGAAAAATAGTATTGCTATGTGTACTGGCCTTCGTTTCTTTTAATCACGCATGGACTACTAGAGGTAATACGCTATTTCAATATTGCTATTATGATTGTGGGCTTTCTAAAAACGGCGGTTGGTACGACAGAGTATATAAAGTAAGTTACACCTACGTATGCCCTATAGAGGTTAGGTTTAAATGATTGATCCATTTACAGCGTTTGCTGCCGCACAAACAGCGGTATCTGCTATTAAGAAAGGTATACAATTAGGCCGTGACATTGGTGGAATTTCTAATGACCTAGCAAAGTTTGCGGGTGCTATGTCTGACATTACTTTTGCTCACAAACAATCCGAAAACCCGCCTTGGTATGCCGTATTGTTTGGTGATAGTGGACCAAACGCAATAGATATATTCGCTAAGAAAAAACAAACAGAGGCTTTACGTGCGGAAATTAAACAGTATATACAACTTGGTTACGGGCCAGAAGCTTGGGATGAACTTCTTGCTATTGAAGCAAAAGTGCGCAAGGCTCGTCAAAAAACTCTCTATCGAAAAGCAGAAATACAACGGTCAATTAGGGAGTGGACTCTGGGCATTATTGTTTTGGTATCAGGATTTGGTATCCTTAGCGTGGGGATTTATTATCTCGGCAAAAAACAAAACAAATGGTAAATAGCTATTGACACGTAATATACCTAATAGTATACTTTGTCGTATGACAATAAACGATCTAGTAAGTAAGAATGGATAATCAGTATGGCTAATGAAGATGTAAATACTACAGATACAGAAGAAGATGCTGTAGTAAAACCCTACACTATTAATGACGCTATGGTAGAAAGGGCAATGGCTCCGAACCTACCTACAGGTTCTACGGTATCTCCTGTAGGTACTACTATTACACAAGATCAACTTGTAGGTACTACATTAGGTCAAGCTCCCGATGCACCTACTTCAATGGTTGCACAAGGGGGTGCTTCAACCGCAACAGCACCAACAGCAATTACTACCGCAATGGTAGATCCCCGCTTTGTCACAACTCCAGTAACCAGCGCATTAAACAGTGTTACTGCAGAAACAGGAAGTGTATCGTCGCAAGCTCAAGTACAGGCGGCACAAGGAACTATACCAGATAGCAGTTTAGCTACGGCTATAGGTGTAGATGAAAAATACATACAGGAAGCAAAGGCTGGTACACGGGTTGTATCCCAACAAGAAATTGCTAATGCTGCGTTAGCTTTAAATATTCCTATTGCACAAGCTCAAAAGTTACTAACACCTGTAGCTACTGCAGAGGCAGCTAAATTTACAACGGGTACACCACAAGCTGAAGCGGTAACAGATTATACTGTAGGTACTGTACCTACGGTTGAAGGTGCGGTAGCACAAGAAGAGATTGCTACCGCACAAGGAGGCGACTTGCAAGCTGCTCAAGCTTCCGCTGAACAATCCTTAAAAGATATTCAAGCTAAGTTTGCTAGTGGTGAAGTTACTGCAGATCAACTGGCTACGGCTCAAACAAACTACAATAACGTAACAACGCAAATTGCTAAACGTGCCGTAGGTGATAACGAACTTGCCGCAGTAGCTGGTATAGGTATGTCAGCAGAGCAGGCAGTTGCTTCGGTTAGCTCTTATCAATCTGCCTTAGAGTCTGCACAAAATAAAATATCTGATGGTGAAACAATTACACCTCAAGATTACTATAATCTACCTGCCGCTACTATTGCAAGTATGCAAGAAACTGCTGTTAAAAATGCAGCTACCGCATCTCTTACTCCTGAAGCAAGCGTAGCTACAAGTTCATATCAGTCTACTGTTTCTGCAACACAGGGTCATGTAGGCTCCCAAGAACTAATTGATGCAGAAGCCCAAGGTTTACAGATTGGTCAGGCAGTTGAAGCTGTTGCCGCAGTAGCTAACGAATTAAATACTGCAGCTACCGCAGTAGCGCAACAAGGTACGTTGTCACAGTATCTTGCAGAGGCTTCTCAAGTTAACACTACAGCTAAGGCTACCGTACAAGGACAGATGGCGCAGCTAATGGCGCAGTTTGAGAATGGTACACCTATATGGGCTTCCGGTGCTATGAGAGCCGCTAATGCAGCTATGGCATCCCGTGGTTTGGCTGGTTCTAGTATGGCTGGTGCTGCTATTGTGCAAGCTACTATGGAAGCTGCTCTGCCCATCGCATCCGCAGACGCTAAGTTTTTGTTTGACGCCAATATATCTAATGCAAATTTTAAACAGCAAGTATCTCTTGCTAACGCTGCTGCGCAACAAAACATGGAGCTTGCTAATTTAAATAACAGGCAGCAAGTTGCTTTGTCTAATAGCACGAATGCATTTACACTGCAGACACAAAACTTGTCTAACGAACAGTCTGTAATTCTAGCTAATGCCCAATTTAAATCTGCGGTACAACAGAAAAACCTAGACGTAAAGACGCAGACTTCTCTAGTCAACGCAGCACGGTATGCAGAAGTAAATAATATTAACCTTAATAATACACAACAGGCATTGTTACAACGATCTTCTGAAAACTTGCAGGTAGACATGAGTAACTTGTCTAACACACAGCAAACTTCTTTGGCTAACTTGCAGGTACAAGCTTCTATTGCGGGTCAAGAACTTACTAATGAACAACAGATGTCTGTCCTTTCTTCATCACAGATATTTGAAGCTGCGCAGTTCGACGCTACAGCAAAGCAACAAGCTTTTATGCAAGACGCACAGTCACGTGCTGCCTTAGAAGGTAAGACACTAGATGTACGACAGCAAACTGCGTTGTTTAATGCTTCTCGTATAGCAGAAGTAAACGATATTAATCTAAACAACGAACAACAAGTTCGACTGCAAAAGTCTGCAGAAAATTTACAAGTAGATACTACAAACGCATCTAACCGTCAACAAATAGCTCTTGCAAATGTTCAGCTTAGGGCTTCTTTGCAAGATAAAGTATTGAGTAATACACAGCAAGTAGCAGTTTTAAATGCAGAACGCTACGCAGAAGTTAATAACATTAACCTGAACAATGAACAACAGGCGTTTGTACAGGACGCTACTATTAAGGCTGTTCAAGAGAATAAAACTTTAGATAATACGCAGCAAGCTGTGTTGTTTAATGCGGCTAGGCAAGCACAAGCTAAAGATATTATTTTAAATAACGAACAACAAGCATACATGCTACAGTCTACACAAAACTTTCAGCAAGACATAACTAACCTGTCTAACCGTCAGCAAACATCGTTGGCAAACGCACAGCTAAATGCTAGTTTGCAAGGAAAGGTTCTTGACAACAACCAACAAACTGCTATACTTAATGCCGCACGTTACGCCGAAGTTAATAATATTAATCTAACGAATAAACAACAAGCCTTTGTACAAGAGTACTCAGCACGTACTGCATTTGAAGGTCAAGCTATATCTAATAGTCAACAAGCTTCTATCTTTAATGTATCCAGTATTCTTCAAGAAAGAAACATTGAATTAACTAACGAACAGCAAACAAGTTTGTTTAATGCGACTAGTAAAATGACTGTTGATATGACAGAACTATCTAATAGGCAACAATCTGCCGTAGCTAATCTGCAAGTGGAGGCTGCGTTACGGGGGCAAGAGTTACAGAACCAGCAACAAGTAGCTGTAATTAATGCGGAACGGTTTGCAGAAGCTTCTAACCTACAGTTCTCATCTGAGCAACAGATTATTTTATCTAATTCTCAAATGATGCAGACTATTGGTTTGGCTGAAATGTCCAGTGCGAATACTACGGCACTTCAGAACGCTGCGCAATTAGCTAACATGGATATAGCTAATTTAAATTCAAGGCAGCAAGCAGCCGTACAAAATGCTCAATCCTTTTTAAATATGGACATGGCTAATTTGTCTAACCGCCAACAAACAAACATGTTTAAATCTCAAGCTATGCAGCAAGCGTTACTTTCAGATCAAGCGGCAGATAATGCTGGTAAACAGTTTAACGCAAGTAGTGAAAATCAAGTCAATCAATTTATGACTAGTCTATCGTCACAAGTATCCCAGTTTAATACAGCGCAACAAAACGCTACTAAACAGTTTAATGCAGGCGAAGTTAACGCTATGAGTAAATTTAATTCACAGATAACTGCTCAACGTGATCAATTCAATGCAGCTAACCAACTTGTGATAGCACAAAACAATGCTAACTGGCGCAGACAAGTGGCAACAGAAGACACAGCAGCTGTTAATAGGTCCAATGAAATTAATGCAGCTAATACTTTAGCTATGTCTAATACAGCGTACGATAATTTATGGAACTACTACTCCGACACTATGGAATTTGTGTGGACTAGTGCGGAAAGTGAACGAGAGCGTACTGTTGACATTGCTATAGCAAACTTAAACAATGATGCTAGTGCACTTGCGGTTAGTAACCAGCAAGACTATCAATCATCCTTGTCTTTTGGTAACTTAGTGGGTACACTGTTTACATCGGATTTAAGTGGTAGCTTTGCCGGGTCTATAATAGACAATATTTTTTAAATAGAGGAAAGTTAAATAAATGTTTAACGTATTTGCAAAAGCATACAAGGATATAAAGTTGCCTGAGAAGAAAGAGATTGTTTCTTCTAGCAAAACTAAAGGTTTGTTGTCACGAAATAAGGAAGTAACACCCGCTGATAGTTCATCCAGTGAACCTATGGATCGTATAGCTAACTACGTGGCAAGCATACGAGAAGATAGAATGAGGATTAAAGATGATAGAGACACCTGAAGTATCCCTTAACCGACCTATTCCCGGCATGGGTATGACTGCAGAAGTTGGTAGCAGGCCGTGGCAACAGCCTCCGCAGTACACAACTATAGAGGAAGCTCTTGACTTTTATATCCCAAGGCTTACAGAAGAAAACTTTAACGATCAATTGCTAGACGTTATGGAGATGGGTATTCCTTTAACTACTATTGCTAGTAGCATACAACTTGCAGGCGTCATGCAAGGTAAGCACACGGTTGATGTAGGTGTTCTTATTATGCCAGTACTCATGGAGATGATGGCTTATATTGGTGACGATGCGGATATTAGTTACGTAATAGGGGACGAAGCAGAAACTAATTCCGACAAAATCTCCAGTAGTAAAATTGCATTGGCTATGAAGTCAATGAAAAAACGTTTACCAGAGGCGCTAGAAAATGCTGATGAACAAGAAGTTGTAGAAGTACCAGAAGAAGAAGAAGTATCTATGCCTTCTGGTCTTATGTCGAGGAGAATATAGATGGCGTTTAGCTTTGGAGGTTTTGCCGCAGGTGCAGCGGGTGCAGTTACCGAACGTATAAGAATAAACGAAGACAGAACGCAAAAACGTTTAGAGGAATCTAGACGTGAAGCCCGTGCTCTTAGGTTACGTAAGGGAGCCGAACGTGATGCAGAAAAGAAAGCTACGGAAGAAGCCATAGGTTCCTTGACGTTTATGGGATACGCACCGGAAACTGCTGCGCACATTGCTAGTCAGGGCAAAACCGCTGTATCTTTAGCAGGTGATGCAGGTACACGTGCTATGCAGCGTGGCCTAGACATTAATACTATTTACAGTTTGCCTGAAGTTAATTCTAACAGTGCCGTAAATGAGACTATAGATGGTGCCGAACCCAAAGCAAGTACTGTGTTTGGTGGTTTTAACCGTGAAGAATATCAGAGGTTGTATCAAGAACCTGATGAGATTAGCAATAGCTTTGGTGCTAGGCTTGCAGTCTTATCTCAAAAACAATTAGCAACTAATGACCCGAATAAAATTGCAGGTTATGAGCGGCAAAAGGTGACGCTACTAAAAGACTTAAACGCCATGAAAGAAGCTGAAAGTATTAAAGGTGAGGATGAAAAAGGTCCAACATTTACACTAGGTACTATACAATCTAATGTTAACTCAGCAGTCAAACAACAGCTAGTAAACTTTGATTTAGGTATGGACATGGAAGGTAATATTAGGGGCAAGATTGAAGGTAAAGAAGCTCAGGTTGAGGTGGCTAGATTACGTGCCGCAGATTATCTTAATCAAACATTTACATCTTTAGAAGACCCTGTTATGACAGATGCTGTCTCTGCTTTACAGGCACAGGCAGCAACTAATTTAAATAGCTATAAAAATGCTATTTTATCACAAGTAAAAGCAGGGCAGCTACCACTACCGAGCAATTATAAAACAGAGGTCAGTTTAGAAGCTATGATTAACAACAAAAGTAAATATAATATAGGGGACGTTATTGCTATACCGAGAGGTGCATATGTATACACACAAATTGATAATCCGGGCCTTAAAAACGACATTACAGAAGACGAAGAAGATAGGATTCCGTTTTACTAATGGCTGAAGCACTTTCACTTGATGACTATACAAAGTTTAGAGATTCAAACTATGCAAAGTCTAGAGATAAAGAAGATGACGAAGAAGATACAGTAGTCACTCCTTCTCTCCCAACGAAACCCTCCCGGCAAAGGGATGTGGGTGCCGTGTCATTGAGTGTTTATACAGCCCAACGAGATGGTACTAAAGCTAGTGATGTTTTAGTTGTAGAAGATGCGGAAGAACCTGACTGGCTTACTCCTGTCGCTTATGACTCAAGTGAGGTAGAGGAACAACCGGATTATGAATACGTAGAAGACAGACGGTATGAAAAAGTAGCTGAAGAAGTCAAGGATTTTGAGGATTATGTTTCTGGATTAAAAGAAGAAGAACGCATTGCCTTTGATGCTGACATGCGCAAAGACATGCTGGCAGGCGCTGATATGCGTGAGGCTGGTTTGGGGGAGTATCTTATATCGCAACTGCCTACTGGCGCATTGATTTGGTTAGGTAATTCTATGCAAAAGGTTGGCGCTATATCTACGGACGTCCTTGAAAGTACTTTTTCAGGGTTAAACGAAGCGTACCCAGAAGCCTTTGAGGTTTTAGATAGTGCTATAACAGGTAATAGGTACGGAAATACTGAAAGCCCCAAGAAACTAGCAGACTTTGTGGCAGAGGGCCTTGGCTCTGCGTTTGAATTTACAGAAACTATTCCCGCACTAGGTAGTGTTCAACGAGTTATAAACTCAGCGGTAAATGCCGGAGTTCGTAACCCTACCAAAGTACTCGCAGGTATGGATGCTGACTTAGAGAGAGCTAACCGATACAATGTTGGTGGCGCACGTATAGCTACAAGTAGAGCTAGGGAAGAGTCCCGTAAGGCAGCAGATGCTGTCGTCCAACAGAACCGTGACATTGCGGATGAACTTATTCTTGCGTTTGAGGATAAGACGGGTAAGACTATATCAAAAAAAGATGGCGATAACCTAACGTTAGACTTAGATGCAGCCCGTGAAGCAGGTAGAGAAACTGCTATAGAAGTTACAGAACGTGATGGTGCTTTGTTTGATCTCGCAATAGGCCCAGACAATATAACTTCTCCCATATTAAACCCTGATAAATTTAATGGCATTGTTGCTATAGCTGTAGAACTTAAAAAGAAAAACCCAGAAGCGTTCAACAATAAAAAAACTATTATTGATAACCTATTTGAACTTACTGTAAACAAAGACCTTGATGGACAAGGACTGGTAGATGGCTTGAATAAGTACGGCCTATCCTTTGAAGACTATGTGTTGACAGTAGTAGGGTCAGGTTCTGACGCTGGTAAAGTATTGAATAAACTTTCTCAGATTGCTCGTACTAAACCGACATCCGTAGCAGATGATGCGGCGCAAAAGTTATTGCTGGATCAACAAGGTACTATACGTAAGGGTGTCATGCGCATTGAGAACATTCGCCGTGGATTACTTGTATCACAGGTAGCTACGGCTGCTCGTAACCTTACATCTGGTGGCATACGTGCTCCTCTTGAGGGCTTAGCTAACGTAATGGACAGTGCTCTGTATGAGTTTAGTCAACCTATGGGTAATGGTACGGGTGGATTCTTAGGTGCGGGTAAGAAACTAGCATCACCAGAGAACTGGAAGGACAGCTTTCGGCATATGAAATATATGTTTGATCGTCCTGATGTAGCTAAAGCGTACACTGACTTAGTGCTAGAACAACCTCAACTAGAGTCACAGTTCAACAGGATGTTTAATAACCTAAACGAAATACAAGCACTAACAGGTCGTGGTGAAGGTGGTGCTGCAGATAAAGTACTCAGTGGTCTTGAAGACGTAACAGATTTTCTTAACGTACCTAACCGTTGGCAGGAATACCTAATACGTAGAGGTGCATTCTTCGGTGAGCTTGAGCGTTTAACTAGGCGTGAGTATAAGATTGATTTAATTGATGCGTTGCAAGATGGCAAGCTTAAAGACTTACTTAATGATGCAAGCTCTGTAAAACCGGAGGGTGCTAGATCATTTATTAACATCGTAGATGACTCCGTAACTAAAGCCCTAGACATTACATACGCAAAACAACCTGACATACCTGTGTTCCGCAGCACGTCACAGTTTATAACTCGAAATGGCTTAACAGTTATCATGCCCTTCCCACGCTTTATGTTTAACAGCATGGAGCTTATGGGTCAGTACGCAGCAGGCGCATCCATACCCTTGACACGCAAGGTTACAGAGCTTGTAACGTTAGGTAAGGTAGGCAGTGGCCCATTAACAGCCAAAGACAGACAGCGTATATCACGTAACCTTACAGGCATGGCTGCAGTAGGTGCAGCATACATGTATCGTACCAGTGATGACGCACCCGCTGAGTTCAATCAAGTTAGTGTGTCTGAAGAATCACAAGCGGATACTATGCCACTATATCCTGTACCGCAGTACATGTACCTTGGTGAAGCAACTAAGCGTATGCAAGATGGTACGTTTAACGATTGGTTTGATGCAAAAGAATTTGTAGAAACTTTTGCTGGTACGAACCTACGTACTGGTACAAGTAACGCTCTCTTAGAAGAGGTGTCTGCCTTTGCTGATGCTACGGACCTTACTAAAGGGGAATCTATGGGGCGTCTAGCTGGACGTACACTAGGTAACTACTTAGGTACATGGGCTGTCCCTCTTGCGCAGATAATTGAAGCGCAGCGTGTGGCTGGTGTGCGTGGTTTAACATACGCAGATGCAGCTAAAGACCCTACGCTAGACTTCATGGGTACATTTAAGCGTGAGCTTATTCGTCCTATTGCACAGCGTGGTATCCTTACTACACCAGAGGAAGAGGCTGCACTACCAGAGCGACAGTTCTTGTTTGCAGAAGGTGGTACAAAGCAACGAGGCTCTCCTATTGCTAAGTTTGGCTTGGGCCTTAACCTAAGCGATAAGGATTCAGAAGCTGGTGAGTACCTAACTAACTTAGGTTTCAAAGACTATAAGCTCGGTAGTACATCTAAGGTGCCAAGCATCAAACGTTTTGAGAATAAGATGCTAGGTGATTTGGTTCCTACTGTAGTAGAGGCCATGAAAGGCTTAGAGGATTATTGGCGGCGTGACTATGCTAAGCAACCCGACTCGTTTAAGGCAAAAGTAAAAGAAGAAAAGTACGTTAATACTAATATAAAACCAGAGATACAAAAACAGTTTAGTGCTATCAAGTCTGCCATACGTGAGGGTAGCATCTCACAAGGGGACGCATACACACGGGCGATAGTACAGTACAGAAACGTAAGCCCTGAGTTACGAAAGATTGCAACCCTAGAGTTTTACAAAATGTATCCCGATAGAGAAATAAATGTTTTAAACACTGAGCATATAAACACACTCATAGCTATAGCAGAGGCTAGGAAATAATAAAAGGGGGCATCAACAGCCCCCTCTTTTTTTGTCTATAGTTAACTTCGTTACATTATCGTGTGTCTCCGCTACCGCCTAACGTCCCTGCCTTTTGCCTGTCAGATAACTTCTTCTCATTCTGAGCAGCTATCATACCTAGTGTAAGGTTGAGGTCAGTAGCAAGTGAAGCGCAGTACCATAGTACATCACCGATCTCACTGGCTATTTGTTCTCGCCAATCATCTGGCCTGTTATCTGGCCCGTCACGAATCAACTTCTTAACTTTGTTAGCTACCTCTCCTGCCTCACCTGATAACCCTAGTGCGGGATAAAGGATACGATGTTCTTCTGGGTATATTGCAGTCGTTGCGGCAATGCGTTGGTATGCGTTGAAATCTGACATGCTATACTTCTCCTTTAGGAATTGCTCTGCTTCTTGCTGTAGTGGATTCATACTCTCGTACTCTTTTTCGTTGATCAAAGAAGGCTTTGTTAGAACCTCTCTCCCATTCCCGGTACTGCATTGTGTCCTTGTTGAAAGGATTAAATTGCTTACCCCGTCGAAACGCTGAGTAACCTTGGTCAAATTGAAACCTTAATGGTGCATCATACTTGCCAAGGCCACGATTTTTTCTATTAGTATTTTTTATCATAAGAAACTCCTTATGCTACGTTGATTAAAGTTGCTTCGGTATAGGGTACATGATAGAACTGTTCTCCTGTGTAGATGTTAGGTCCATACGCCTCACGTAGTTTATCCTCAGTCAGAATAGAACTGTCTATACGCCAGCACTTATCCATACCTTTGCTGAAGATATAGAATTGTAGATTACCATGCTTAGATAGCAGTTTCTTTTTACGTTCAAGTATGCGTATCTCTGACCAACTAGTGGGCCAGTCACCCGTCCACGCTGTTTTTACTTCCGCTTCACTGTAGTATGTTACTCCATCTTTCTGTGTTACAACGTCTGCGTCATACGACTCTGTGCTATCCACAAGTTCATGCCCCTCACCTGTTAGGTGAGAGATCAATGTTTGCTTAGCTACTTCGTCATACTTAGCGTAAAGATTACGTGAAAAAGGTTTTCTGTATGCGGTCATGGATTACTCCGATTCTGATGTGGTTTCTAGGGTTTTGCGTAGGCGTTCAACTAACTGCTCATTGAATGAGTGTAAGCTATTCAATTGAAAGGCCATCTGGTTCTTTACGTTAGTGCCGTAAGTAAGCTCCTGCACTAACTTGTTTTGTTCCTCTGTAAAGTCATCTGTTTCGTACTCTGTATCATCTAGGGTTAGTGTAACCATGTCAATTCTCCTTTAGGTTAAGTCTACGATCTCACAAGCGTCACCGCTACATGCTAACGTCTGCATAGCGTTGGTGTTGTCCTCTATCTCATAGTCAGATAGCTTACCCCAATCAATCTTACTTGGCATACAGGACAGTAACATATTATAGTCCGACTTACCACACTCTTGATATGGTGCCTGCTGATATGTATGATCAGAGTGTGGCAAGAAAGACACACCTGACATCTCGTCAAAGTGTTCGTATACAAATGCACCAACTGCCATCCACTCACTGTCTAGCACAGTACATGTAATACTAGGTTTATGCTCACACCAGTGACGTTGATACGCAAGCCATGTCTCTAGCTGCTCAATTGCGGATAGGTCATTGCGGGTGACTGACTTGTTAGGTGACTTAACAGGGAAGCTAAACACTGTAGTAGTGTCGCCCTTCATCACACATGGTGAGTTAGGTACACCTTGATCCTTCATAAACTGTGTCAGGCTATCCTTGTTGTCACCCCTTACGGTACGTATGTAATAGTCACTGTGTCTAGCGTGTATCCCAGAGGCACTGTCTACCAGTTGTGATACGGTGCCGGAGGGTTTGACACATGTAATAGCAGTACTATGAGGAATGCCAAGCTTATCAGCCCAGATAGCGTTAGTAGCTACCGCAATGTGACGAAGATGTTCCAGCGTATTTTCTAGTCCCTTGTTCTTAGATGTAGTCAATGGATTGTCCATGATGCCTGTCAGTGACACACCCAACAAGCGTTCTTCCTCTGTGTTTTTTGTCCATATCTTTCGTAGGTAGGGGAAACGTGTCATAGTAGATTGTATTGTACCTAAGATCGTAGCCAGCTTAACTTTCTCTGCTAGAGTTTCCAATGTATCGGTGGATCGTACAACACACTCGGTTAAGTTACAGAACTGATATGGGCGTAAAATTATTTCGCTGCAAGGATTTGTCCCGAACTCAAAGTTAGGATCACGTCTGCCATATTTAGCTGCCTGCTTCTTGGATGCCTCACGGTTGAAGATGCCACGCTCACCTGACTTAGACTCAACCAATGACAACCACTCACGCATGAATGTTTCCATGTCTGGCTTCTCAGTGTACGACACAGAGTTATTTGATAGCGCCCTGTGTGGTGCATTGTCCCACCACTGACCTGACTTAGCGTGACGCATACGATCATCACTAAGATTACTCAATGAAATCATAGCACTACGGCGTACACCACCTACCACAACCACCTGACCAATGAAGCACATAAGATCGTGACACTCAAGTGACGATAGCTTACGTCCTTGTGCTGCCTTGAATGTAGATACAGCAAAGTTAAACAACTCAATCAATGGTGCAGGGCCTGACGCTCTACCGCCAAACGTTTTAAGTCGTGCACCTGCAGGACGAATCTGAGATACATCCCACTTAGGAATTTCACCAGCCCATAGGAGTGCAAGAACTTGACGGAACCCTTTAGCCCACCCTTCCTTACTGTCCTTAACGACAATGACAGACTCACTCTCGAAGAGTTGAGGCACATCTGGAAGCTTACTGATGAACTGTCGCTCAACACTGAAGCCGACACCAGTACCACAGAGGAGAATGTACATAGCCTCATCAAATGACTTAGGGTCATCTACGGGTAGGTAGCTACAGTTGTAGCCTGCTGTGTTGTCACGGTCTAGCGCTGGTCCCGCTGTCATCATCGCTCTCATAGATGGCATAAGGTTTAAACTGAGGATAGCGTCCTCAATATCTTTTGCAATGCCAATTGTGTCAATGTCCAGTGCTCTACGTACTACGTCATTCATGTAACGTCCTACTGTCTCAGGCCATGACTCTCTGCGCCCTTCACTCTCAAGCCACCTAGCGTAGCGAGAGGTATGAATGAACGCTTGATAATCCGTTGGTAAATAATTGTTCATGTATATACTACTCCGTTAATATCTTGATTGATTTAATTGACATACCGTCAATGTCATATATGTATTCTTGTAAGGCGTCTCGTACTTCATCGTCAAGCAATCCATCTACAGGCACTTGATACTCTGCCTCATCTATGTCAAGGGTTAGAAATACTTTAACTATCATCTTGTGCCTCAATGAGTCTGTTAAGATACCAATGTGCTTTCTTTAAGTCCTCTACACCATTCTTATATTTGTATCGCCACAAGTACTTTAAGATGTTACCTTGTAGATAACTCTCGAAACCCTCTGGACCTGTTGCTGCACGAATGGCATCCACGCATTCAATGCCTGCAAAATTGTAGTGTGCAGGTGAGTTAACCATGTCTTGTTCATCCATGTTCGTGTCCTCCCTAGTTAAACTTAACGTTGATTACGTTATCGTCAATGGCTACAACTTTTTTTTCTGCCGTTACCTCTACCTCTTTTAGTTCTTCTTGTACCTCTGCAACTATGTCAGCCAGTACTTGGCGCACGTCTTCGTCTTCTTCCATTGCGGGTATAGCTGCACAAACCATAGCCGTTAAGTGCATGAGTTGGAAGTGGTCATGGTCACTCATATTATTATCATCGGTAGTTACTGTACCTACCATCAACTCGCCCGTCCAATCGCCCTTCTTATCTAAGAAAGGGGATAACCTAATGATGTAGTCGTTAGGGTCGAAGTCAATATAAACTTTATCTTCTGCCATGTGTAAGTTATCTCCTCTTTACTTTTTTATATGGGCAGTGGATCAATGCAGGATGCATGTCCTTACCCTTCTCATATAACCAATCCTCTGGAATGATCCTGTCGTAGTATTGTATACCATGTTTGTCACACCATTGTCCATAGGTACTTTTAGCACCCTTACTTAATTTTTTCTTGCTGCTGGTAAACACAAACCTTATGTCAAGCTTAGGATGTTGAGCCTTGACAGCTAAGTGTTTGCGTCTATCATCAGAAGAAAACAATCCTTTAGTTTCAATAATGATCCCGTTACCTAACACAAAGTCTGGTGTGTAGGTGCGGTACATGAGGTCTTCCCATTCGATCTTAACCTCTTCGTATTTAAACTTTATACTGCGTTCAACGAGGTAATCTTTTGTTCGTACTTCGAGGCCACTCCTAAACCCATGCTTCATAGCGGCAGCGAATTGCTTCCCCTTCACTTTATGTACGCCACTATTGGCAATGTCTTAGCTTTTGATACCTTAGATGGTAGCTCCTCAATGTCGAAGCAAGAGAACCTGAAGTCACAGAACTTACAGTTGTCATTAAGCACTGTGTTACCTGATGGTACACCCCTGAATGTCTCAGGCACAGGCGCAAAGCAACGCTCAAACGTATTATCGTTCACTGTTTTTACTGTCTTCTCAAGCTTAGCTATCTGTTCGTCCATGTCAAGACCATCAGCGGGTACATACTTGATGTTACCGTTAGACTTATTGACTACCCACCAGCCACCTACCTTCTTGCCAGATGCCTTAGCGTAACCTGCCAGTTGTCCAACGTATCCGAATGGGTCACTCTTCTGTAGTGTGTCGTATGATTCAAACTTATTGCGGTATGACCAATCGGATGCAGACTTAACGTCATCCATTGCGCCATCCACAACAATATCATATGACCCCTTGATCATAGCGTCACCTAGTTGTAGTGTTACAAAGTTGTCCTTGTCTTCATAGGGGTAGCCAGCCTCCTTAATGATCCCTTTGAATGCAGCTTCTACTATGTCACCTAGAAGCATGTTCATCACAAACGTGGTTGGTTTGGGCAACGCTTCCTCTGGCTTGTTCTTAGCAAACCAAAGCTGACAAGTAGGCTTACCAATGTTAGACATTCGTAAACGAAACTCGTCACGCCCTTTGCCCCCACCAAACTGGCGTCTTATAGCATCCATTACATCTGTACCAATCTGTGTTATTGTCTCTTCGGACATAGTTGATTTACCAGATGTAGCATCTTCAAGATACTGATTGATCGCCAGTTCAGCAGGATGGTTCATTAGACAAAATCCTCTAGGTCAATGTCTACGAACGCTTCTACCGTGTCAGTGTCCACGTCCTCATTCTTATGCATGTTCTCACTCCATGTATTGAGAATGTATACATTGTAGTTCTCAATCCATGCCATGAAACTAGCGAATGTTTCTTGTGACGCATTGTCCATGTCTAAGGTAGTACCCAAGTCGATGTCAGCTACAGGAATGTAGAAGCTGCTACCGTTTGGTAGTGGTACTTCCTTAGTGGTAGAAGTAATGTAGTGCTGCGGGGGTAGTCGGCGCATCTTGGTAAGCTTAGTAAACATCTCACCCATAGTCTTGAATGCGTCACGGTTATCAATCTCCCAGATGAATGGCGTAGTGTCTACGTCAACAGGATTACCATTCTCATCTGTAGCGTTGACCATTTCTACTGTGCCGAACAATGCACGAACACGTTTGATAGACTTGATAAGGTCTTTCATTGTGTCCGGCAGTGCAGCCCAATCCTGAATGAACCCCGCAGGTTTACCGCAGTTAAAGCCACCATCGTTATCCTTCATGTCATTATTAAGATCGTTAGCCATGACACTCTTTACGAAGCGGTTAGCTGTAGTGTCGTTACCCTTGATAAACTTCTTGTACATAAATCGTTGCAAGAAGGGGCGGATGGATACGGATTCGGCGTACACAGTAGGCCCATCGGGAATCTCTAATTTGTATACACCCCCACCAATGACCTCTACGTTCTTCATCTTACCATTGATCTCTTGCTGACCCATGATAGGGGTGTGATGAATGCGTAGACGTGCAAGTGTACTTGACTTGTTAGTTTGCTTAGGTGCATCCGCCGCCATGCCCATTGCTTGAGCCATTGCTGCGAAGTTGTTAGTGTCGATTGTTGTAACTTGATTCATGTGTAAGTCTCCTGTTTTTGAATAGTCGAAAGGTAGTTATATCACGCTACGTCTTTTGTGTCAAGCCAGTTTGGCCCTATCTTCGCCTCTAATAATAGAGGGATGTTAAAGTCTATGCCCCATTTCTTATTGACAATGGGTATCAGCCTGTCGTTAGCTGCCTTGATTACCTGCAGTACTATGTCCTCCTCGTCTGGGTGTATGTCAATTACGATTGAGTCATGCACCGTGTTGACTACACAACTGTGTAGCTTGTTTGCTGTCAGTAGCTTATCAATGTATATCAGAGATATAGGTACGATGTCAGCTGTTGCGAACGATTGAACAGGATAATTCTTTATCTGTGTGAAAAATGTCACACCTCCGAACCTCCGTCTTTGTACATCAGGGAATGAGAACTCACGTCCTGATGGTGTAGTGATCTTGCTGGTACTTAACGCTTCCTTTGCTAGTTCTGAATGCCACTTAGCGATACCTGAGTACTTCTTGGTAAACTGTTGATAGTATGCAGCTTCTGCCTCTGACCTACCAAATCCACTGGCCCCATACAACGGAGCGAATGTGTGTGGCTTGGCTTCTTGACGTGACGTAGGTTGACCTGCATCTGATATAACTTTTGCTGTGTAAGCATGTACATCAAAGCCTGTAGTTACCTCGTCAATAGCAGTCATGTCTTGCGATAGGAATGCAGCGACACGAAATTCTAATTGAGCAAAGTCAGCCTCCATAATCTGACCGCCATGCCAACGGGATACGAATACCTTCTTGACAGGAAACGTACCACCACGTGGCATGTTCTGCATGTTGGGATCAGCACCCGACAAGCGGCCTGTACCAGTGCGGTGTTGCAGCAGACGAACGTGTAGCTTACCGTCAGTCTTAACGTGTGTTGCTATGCCCTCTACGAAGCTACTGAGGTACGTCTCTACGGCTGACAACCTACGTACATTCTGTAGGAATATCTCAGCTACCTTCATACCCTTGGATCGGGCAATGGCTTCAAGGAATACAAGGTTGTCTTTACCTGTACCAAAGCCATTGGCACTGATCCACTTAGAGTTAGGTGGTGTAAACTGTAGACCTGCTATGGTACTAGAGTTAGTATAATAGAAACCGCCTCCAATACAAGTAGGACATTTATTAGTTCTAGCAAATGGTGTACCATCTTTCTTTACCTTTCTAACTTGACCACTACCAAAGCAATCCTTGCATTGATGTGCCTTCTGTTTGTATAGCCTCTCGCTGTATGCTTTAACGTTACGTCTGTATTCTGCATCGGGCATACGTTCATCAAACAAGTCTACCCACATCTTCTTATCGTGTGGCTTACGACTGTATATAATCCATGACAATTGCTCTGGGCTATTGAGGTTGATAGGTCTATCACCCATAAGGTCACGTGCCTGTTCTTCTAATGCAATCGTAAGTACGTTACGTTCTTGCTCGAACTCGTCACGTACCTCCATCAGTGCGTCCATGTCTACTTGAAAACCACGCTGATAGATACGTGCTAAGTGTATACATAATTGATTGGTCAACTGTATTGTTGGTATCAGTGACTTGCATTCCGCATAGGATGTCTGCAAAACGTTATACAATTGTTGAGTAGCGTGTAGGTCATGGGATAGATACTCTGCCAATTCAGCATGAGGAATATCCCGTGTTGAATATCCATCTTTAAAGTACTCCTTTAATGTGTCCTGTTTCTTTGTGTCTAACTCGTACCGTTCAGCACATGCCTCAAGGGACAGTGGTTGTTTCTGTCCACGTTGTAGTACGTACTCGCCCAGCATAGTGTCGAACACTGCCCCGTCATAGGTAAAGCCTGACTCCCACAACCATAGTAGGTCATGCGGTGCGTTGTGTGCTACAAGTAGATGGGCAGCGTCCAGTGCGTCTTGTACTATATGCCGCCCATCTGTGGTAGGTTGTTGCTCTGCGTGATCAAACGTTACAATTGTTTCATTCATGTGATCATCTAGCATGCCTACCATAACTAATGTATTCTCTGGCTCGAATGGATCAAGGTGTAACTTACCATTTCGCTTGACTGTTGTGTTTTCTACGTCGAGGGTTAGTATCATTGTGTCTCCTATACTGCTATGTCATCTTGCCAGTGTGCCCAGTCATCAAATATATCAACATTATAAGCTTCGTCAAGGTCTTTCTGAAACTTTTTATCGTTACCTGCCATAGCTATTGCATCAAGGGCTTCTTTAAATGACACATCATGTTCTTTCATGGCATCAATTAACATGCCTACACCTCTGTTGTTTTGATCCGTCATTGATCACTTCCTGACTTGTCCCACGCAGCGTCTAACCCAGCCTGAACTAAGGATACAAAACCTACATTAAAGATAGCTTTGTATGTTTCTGGGTCACACTCTAGTTTCAGCGTAGCACTACCATCTTCATGTTCATCAATTTCTGTTATTTTAATTATATCATTCATCTACTATCCCCTTGTTGTGTTTACGAAACCTTTTGTTGTAGGCTTTTTTAATCCTCTTCAACTGACCAGCTTTCCACAGGTAAAACTTACGTGCTTTAGTGAGGCCATCATATTCATCGCCACCCTTCATGGGAATACGTTTAGTCATTTATCATCTCCTATTGCTACTGGGGTGTTAGTAATAGCAAGTACTGCCCCTTAACTAATACAGTGATGTTGTTTACTCATCATAGTTCTCCTCAAATCCATAGAAGTTCATCACACGGGTGATTGCTATTACATCACCTGATAGCTCCTCATAGTCTTGCATTTGTGGTTCTGACAGCTTCTGCATGTTATCCAGACGTGCAATCTCTTCAAGATGCATGTCCCGTGTACCCTTGAGACGTACCTTAACGACAGCATCTGCAAAGTCATACATCGTGTCGCTACCTTCAAGCTCTTTGTAGATTTCACTCAGCATCTTTTAGTTTCCCCTTTAATGTAATCCTCACAATCCCATGAGAAGTCACTCATAGCGATAGGTGCATTGTCTGGATCGTGGTCCCACCAAAGGCGAGAGCCTTCACGTTCAGCCTCACCGAAGTGGCGGGTGCAGGCTGTGTTAGTGCAGTCTGATGCACAGAAGGTTTTATCTTTATAGCATAGTGCCATTTGTTTGTTCCTTTGTTTTCTTCAGTTCAGCTTGATAAGCAGCATAAGCAGCATCAGCATAAGCAGCAGCATCAGCAGCATAAGCAGCATCACGTTTAGCAGCAGCATCAGCAGCATAAGCAGCATCAGCAGCAGCATCACGTTTAGCATCAGCAGCATAAGCAGCAGCATAAGCTGCCCTTAGTTCTTCTCCTTTAGTCATGTTAGTCATTCTGTTTCTCCTCTGCAATCTTATTGAGCATATCAAAAGCCTCACCTACACTGATTTCTGCTACAGCACACATCAACACTAGCCTGATACCATCTTCTACAAACATCTCTCTGGTGTCATAGCTCATGTCAAACGTGTAGGTAGCTGAACCATCCTCATGTTCTACTACTTTCTCTACATCGAAGTAATACCCTTTGTTATTCGTTGGTTCCTTGTGTTCAGTCATCGCAGCACAACCATCACCTGACGGGTAATCCAAAGGTTCTCTGCAGGAAGGGCATAGATCAGTCATTCTGTTTCTCCTTTAATATAAATCTCATTAGTCATCTTGTTCAACCGATAGGTATTGGTCTGCGTCTATAGTGTAGCTACACCCCCTCAAGAAGTACGTAAAGTATTGCAACACCTCCTGCATGTCCATGTTGTCAGCATTAAACTCTAGAGTAATTGTGCAGCCACCGGGGTCTGTGTTAGTGAACTTCATATCAGTAAGCATCCTCCATCAATGCTATCCACGACACAGGGAATAGCTTTTCCATTTGAAAGTATATGTCCCAAGCTACTTCTTGTGTCTCTGCCTGTGTATCAGTGGCGCACCTTAGCTTACACATATCAGCAAAGGCATCAAGGCTACCTGACCAGTACCACTCAGTCATGGTGGACTGTGGTAATACCATACGTGCTTGCTCAGGACATACACCCGCCTCAAGTAATGTTTCGTACTCATAGAGGGCAGACTTGTTAAACTCATGTGGCACTAAGTAAGGAACTTTAACTTCGCCTGAACTACCTTGTTTTATATCATCAGCCCTACCACGCCATACATCAGGTGTGTAAAACTCAGGCTCATCATCGACATACCTACGGCTGATCTCATTCCAACGCAGAAATTTATGCTTGACTAACTGTCGTGCTACAAAGCATGGAGCCTTGACATGGAAGGATGCAAAGCAGTGACCGAATGGACTATAATGGCTATGATTGGCTAGGTATTGGATTAGCTTTACGTCACGGCTTGATAGTGACTCTTCTGTCGCTTCACCTGAGTGGAAACCTTTTGTTAAGGTAACGTACTCAGATTTCTTACCAAAGCTAACACGTGCTGCATTAACTACAGTAAGGTCAGTACCCATGTGGTCTATGTATGTTGCGTTAATCAATTGTCACCTCCTTTAGTACATCTTTTGCCTGTTGTTCGGTAAGCTTAAACCATTCACCGTTATCAACCTTGTTCCAAGGTGTGCTGGTAATCCTTGCCGCAATCAAATGTGCCTTACGCTCCGCTGCATTAACATCATCAAAGTGTACAGAGTGTACAATCCAATAGTCACGAAGTGGTGAGCTTGTCTGATAGCTACGTAGCCTGTCGTTTGCATCAATAGCCCTGCCTATCTTAACCCATTCGGGCCATGCCTTATTTGTAATTACGTAAACATACCCAGCTTGTACGTCCTCTTCTGCCATCTCAGCAAAGGCAGCTATGTCTTCGTATGAAATCACTGTATTGCCTCCTCAATTTCAGATACATCTTCCTCCAATTCTGTGAAGGCGTCTGCTAATTCGTTGTGTTTGTCTATTAATTCAATCATGCCCTCCCTAAATCTTTCTATAGTTTTTTTCTGAAGGTGTTGCTCCCAAAGTAACACAGCTACGGACGCAAGTAAACCAAATTGTATTAGGTCAGCTACTTCTATTAACATACGTACCTCGCAATCTTGTACTCAAGGTCGGTGTGTACAATACCGTGCCAACCTGACAGTTTGTTCTTGACCACGTTGATGTGACGTTGGTTGTCTTCTTCTTCCTGTCCCTCTACCGTAGGGTTCTTAGAGATCATAATCATAAGGTCAGCTTCTGCTGCCTTACCTGTACGTGATCCCTCCATCATTGCTTGGTTCAGTACAACCTTACCCTCTGCTTCCGCAGATAACTGTGACATATAGAACACAGCACAATCTTGTTGCTTAGCAATCTGTCGTGCATGTATAGCGTTAGCCTTCAGTGATTCATCAGGTCGTGAGAAGCCAGCCATACGTGAGAACTTGTCACCCATATCAAGTATAACAATGTCAGGTTTATATGACTTGCATACTGACTCAACCCAATTCATGTCACGTCCCGTTGCGTCCTTGAACATGATGTTCGGTCTGATCTTAGCAAAGATTTCCATAGCCTTCTGCTTCTGCTTAACAATCTCGTGCTTATCCATCCCAGTTGCGGCAGTTATATACCTGTGAGCGACACGGTGGTAGCCTTCCTCGTTACATAGTACAACTACCTTAGCACCTTGCCATGCAAAGCCACCCGGCCCAGCCACCAGTGAGGCATGGAAGGATGTCTTGCCAGTGTTAGGCCGTGCACCTACCTCAATCAAGTGACCAGCGTTGATGCCTTCAACCTTACGTGTCAACGTAGGTATGTTGAATGTCCACTGTGACTCAAGGTCTGTCATTGCAATGATGGTGTCGAGGTCAATGTCTTCCCACTCAATACGTAGGTTAGGTGTAAAGTCATCGCCGTATTGCTCAAGCATCTGACGTAATGGCTCAAGGCTGGTCTTGTCACCATTTACATAGTCGAACCCAAGGTTGGCAATGTCTTCGCCTACTACCTGTTGGAACAGCTTAGACAGCACCTCCTGCGCAATGTCACTGCCCATCGGGGCTTCTTTAGTTACTTGAAGAAACAGGTGGCTGTACGCCTGTCTCTGTGCCGTAGTGAGGGTAGGGTTGTTAGCCATGAACAACGCCTCAATCTCTGCTGGTGTTACGGTACGTTCGTAACGATCCATAGCTGAGTCGATAGACTGCTTGATCTTACGCACATCCTTACTAAACAAACGATCAGGGCAACGTGAGCCACGATGTTCGTCATAAAATTCTTTGTCCATCAAGCTACGAATGAGTGATAGTTCCATGTGTTAGTCTCCTAGTGTTGAAAGGTTTGCCATGTCGGATGGCTGTCGGTATTTGAGGTCATCGTCTAGTCGTAGTACCTTGATGTTGGCAACGTGGCTACGTAATTCCTTAGCAAATTGCAGTGTCTTGGGTAAAGCATCGGGGTCTAATGCAATTATAGCTGATGAGAACTGCGACAAGTACTGTTTGTGTCCATTAGATAGGGACGTACCTAACAATGCTACCCCGACATATACATCACTACCTACAACGGCAGCACTTATGCAGTCCTCAACAACTACAGCAGTTTTACCACGTCCGAAAGCGTATGGCAATACACTCTTACCATATCTTTTCCACTTAGGTATACGATTACCCAGTGATCTGCCCGTGGCATCTACTGTAACTCCACCGTGTACAACAGGGAACACCACACGATGTTCCTTCACGTCATACAATAGCCCTAAGTCTTGCGCATCTAACTGCCATTGGTCACAGAAGGATGCAATCTTTTTGTAGTCTCTTACAAACCATTCAGGTCTGCTGAATGTTACAGCGTGTGTCTCTTCTGCAACATGTCCTAATGACTTACGTATGTCATCAGCAGTCAGTGATGTACGTGTACCACCACCAGCAGTGCAGCTTGCTTTATAACAATTCCATACGATGGAACCCATGTTATTTGTAACAGTAAAAGTGTTCTTAGTATTACATACAGGACAGGACATGCGTCTTGTCTCACCATTAACAAGTGATAGATCATTTATAATACTAAGTATATTCATTACATATTACTTTCTTTGTTACTCACTACGCTCGATTGTACACTGACATTTCTTTGTGTCAAGGCATTATTTGCAGAATCATATGTATGCTTCATGTATGGTTTCACAGAAGACACATGATTGTGTCCTGTCACCGACATAAGTTGCCCAATTGGCACACCTTTATCAATCATCTGTGTCACTCCTGTCCTACGTAAGTCCATCAATCGTAGTTCCTCCGGCAATGCAGCCAACCTCATTACCCTACGGCCTACCTTTGATAAGCGTTCCATTGCGTATGGTTGATACTTACCCATAACAGGGCGTGGGTGAGGTGCTACGTAGTCTTGAAACCCAAAGTCAGTGCGTTGATTGCTAAGCATCTCACACAACCCATCCGATATGGGTAAAGATACATCCGCCCTACGTTTACTCTGCTCAAGGCTTAGCTTCTGAGAATGTAAGTCAATGTTATCCCATGTCAGGTTACGCATGTCACCTAATCGTTGACACCATTCGTATGCCATCTGTACTATCAAGCCTACGTTCCTGTATTCATAATCGCTGTATGCTTTATCAAGAAACCGGACAACGTCATCATGCTGCCACACTACCTTACGTTGCGGCAATGCCTTACGTTTGATGTTGGCCCAAGGGTTTAGGGTAGCATGTTCCATCTGTATGGCGTAGTTGTACACCCTACTGGCACAAGTAGCTGCATGGTTAGCGAAGCTGATGCCCCGCTTAACCCAATCTTCATATGCCTGCTTGGCAACCTTAGACGTTACACTGTCATACTTCTTACCACCCATTGTCTGGTGGAGAATGGTAAGGAAGTATCTGTAATCCACTTTAGTTGTAGTACGTAACATATTGAAATCATTAGATTGATAGTAGTAGTTTATCAAGTCAGTCACCTTGCTGCTAGGCTTTACTTGTATAACAAGAGACTGTTCATACCGCCACGCATCTATAGCAACATTGTGTTCCTTCACAATCTTACGCACTAGCTTGAGGTCAGTGCCGTACTCTGCACGTTGCACCACACCCTCATCTACAAGAGGCTGCGGCGGATTGAAGCGGTACGAGATCACCCCAGAGGGTGACACTCGCTCTTGTACATAGCGTGGTAGGTTAGGCATATACTACTCCTTCAAAATCTTTTGCCAACATGTCTGTGCTAGAACTCCAATAATATATTTTCCCTTCCCATACGGTCATGCAAATTATACCCGCAGCTATTTGGGATTCCGTTAATTTACTTTGCTTACCCTTTAGTGTGCCATCCGTGGCAATTATAGGACTTTTGCAGTCTATGCAAAGAGTTTGCATACTGTTCCTATCCACTACAACTATGTCAATTGGGCCATCAGAACCCACGTTTCTAAAAACTTCATACCCCCCCTTAATTAAGAGGGTACAAAGTAATAGCTCCATAAGGTCTCCCTTCCTACTGAAACTGAGTTTCACTACGCAGCTTCCAACAAACGGAACCTGTCATCGCTGACCCACTTGCTTACCTCTTGCTCACGTGACCACATGCTGATTGCCTGTGTGTCATTGCCTGTTGACTTGAGGTTGAACCCATTACGTTCGTCTGCATAGGTAGCATAGTTAGTCATAGCACTATATAAGGAGAACTTATTGTGACCACGAGTTGATGCTTCCGACATGTACAAACCATACATCTTCTCAGCCTTACGCTTAGACCCAAGCATGTCATCAAGCAGTGTGCTTACGTCTACATACTTGAGGCTAGTGTTAGCCCATACCTGCATCTGTTCTGCCTGTTGGTAGAAGTCAGTCCTTGCACGGTTCAATTCGTATATAAAACTTTCCATAGAAAAGTTGGCAGTGTTTTTCTTACGCACCTTATCGTGATCTCCCGTGATCATACCATTGGTACAGAAGAAATCAATAGCACCAAAGAATACTTGGTTGCTACATGACCCATCAATACCATGCAAACTGATGATACGATTGCCAATGGATGTCTCGAACTTATCTGTGCGGATAGTTGACGTTACGTTAGGCAGGGTGATGTCCAGCATAGCCCATGCACCATTACGTGCGGTACGAAAGCCATACTTAGCACCATCTAAGTCATTGGCAGTCAGTGTCTCAGTGGCAGTGTCAACTACACCACGAAAGAAATCACCATGCGATGCACACTGAAAAGATTTACCAACGATACCAAGGGGATGCCCTGTTTCTTGGTTGATGACGTACTTCTTGTCGGGCATACGTGTGTCCTCAAAGGCTACGTCAAAGTCTAAATGTTGTGGAATATCAAAAGGCATACTGGTTCTCCTATGTTTGTATGTACGGCAACTTTGCCATAGTTGTATGGTGTATGTCTACTCTTTACTGGTAACGGTAAGCTATTCATAGAATATGTGTGACCCATAGGTCACAGTCTTGTCAAGTTCTGCGCTCCAATACGGCTTAACGTATCTTGCGTGGTAGTGTGTTGATCCATTAGTTACGTCAGGTACATTACCAATTAGAACTTCATTAGCAAGCAGCACGGACTTAGCCCACGCCACCATATCTGTTGGGTCATCTGACTTACCGTCACAGTACCAGCTAAACTGACACTTGTACCTACCCTTATTGTAGCCTTGATGCACTACTTCGCACACATCATTAGGCCACCTGTTGCTCATTACCCTGTTCAGTACCACGTGAGCTACAGCGGCTTGCCCAACGGCAGGCTCACTACGTGCTTCATGGTATATATTAAGGGCAAGGCACATCAATGCTGCACTAATCATTTTTTATCGTCCTTCTGTGGTTTGGGAAGTGGATGGCCCGACCAATCGTCACACGGATCATCCTTTGTACCGTTACTGTACGGCAATGGGTGTTGAGTGTATGTATCCATATCTTGTGTATTCCTCATGTACATACTCAGCACAGTCTATGAAATCAATACGACAACCGGGGTAGTCATGCATAGCCATGTGTATGGCAAACTCTGTCGCTGACTTCCAATCATTTACCGCAGGGTATGTACCGTCTAACTTAACAACTGACTTAACATTATTAATCTCAAGAGTTATGTCGTATGCCATTACAGCCATGTTGTGTTACTCCTTTGGCTCGTAATACCATGCATTATCTGCATCAGGTAAGACCTTAGACTTCCAATGCTCTGGGTGTCCATCTTCGTCTACAACTGTACGAAAGTTAAACAACTCCCGTAAATCGGATCTTATCCGCCGCAAGTCACGCAGTGTAGAGATGTCTACGTCCAGACATTCAACTATGTTGTCTAGCGCATTGTCAAGTGTGTTGTACAAGTCAAGCATTTGTACAACTTCTTCACGGGTTAGCTCTGTTTTAAGTTTCTTATCCATGTGGTATTCTCCTACCCTGCAAAATGTGACAGCTTACGTGCTGCATTACGGTTACGTTCAATGTACAAGCTTACCTTACCCATGTGGTGGGCAGTCATACACTTGTTACGTTGGAAGAACTTGAGGCCACGAGATTTGACACGCCGCTTACGCACCAATCCCTTTGTACCCAAGATGTTAAAACGAAAGCCCTTGCTGCCATCGTCTAGTGATTTGGTTGCAAAGATTACAAACATTTATGCTACCCCCTCTAGTTTTGCATCAACTTCTTTAAGCCACATTGCTAACATCTTACGCTGCTTTTGCAGCTTACCACGATCCATGTTGAGTTTACCCTCAATTAAACCTGCCTGCTTTAGTAAAGTAACACGGTAGGAAATGCGGTGATAGTATTCATTTAAGTCCTTAGCCATGCCTTTAATAGTAGAGGTACTCCAATTCTGCAAGATATAGTCATCCATTACAGAGTAATTGTAGGTGTACATACGAGCCTTCTGCATGTGGAATGTGTGTTGTACATACAACTCAGGCTTCATGGATTTAACTACTGGGCGGGTTGTTGGTGTTGTGTTTGTCATGGTGATAGCTCCTTACGCTACTGTTGGGATGTTGGAAAGTGGGTTGTAATCTAGTTGTAGGTTTACATGTATGTCGTGCCAACCTGTCGGCATACATACATGGGTCTGCTTTCGTGTCAAGTCTATTAATACATCGCCTACTGACATGCTGGGATGTTTGCAAATATCATGGCTAGTTATAGTACCATTGCCATAGCCGTTGCCCTCATCAAAGATGGCCTCAAATGGGGTACGCAATCCATCTGTAGCATCGTGCATAAGCATTGTAGGTTCATACATCTCATGGTATATAGCATCTGACACTGCATCCTCTACTGTGTCAGTAGTAGGCATACCTAATGCAAAGTACGCTTTGGCATAGACGCCATTGGGTTTGGCATTGATGTGGTCAATGTTTACGTTGTTACGTTGGTATATCATGTAAGTAGCCATGTTATGCTGTCCTCTTGCTTTTAAAATTGGTGATGCCACGTTGCATCTTTACTTTGGTCTTACGTGCCGTATCCCTGTCACGCTTCCAATCATCTCGCTTTGGTTTAGGTCCGATGTCGGACTTAGCCTTAGTCGTTTTGAGGAAGTTTTGCATGTTGTATTGCATTGATCTTGTCCTTACTTCTGTTACGTTTAGCCTTGCTACCCTTCTTAGGCAGCACTACCTGTGGAGACTTGCGCTCTTGCAGCATAGCCTTAGCCACAGGATTTACAACCCCCACAGATATCTTTTTAGCCATGTTCAAATCCATATGTTACACATTCTACATGAAACCTAGACACTACGTCACTAGTATCTAAGGCACGATTGGCACGATTGCCAGCTACATGGTGACACCAGCTGTCCCACCAAAACTCTGCACTAGTCATGTGATCCGGTGCTATAGCGTCCTTTCGTAAGTCATGGCATAGCTGTACATACTCTGCTATCTTGCGACGTATGGTATGTTCTTTAGCCTTCAGGTTCAGTTTTACTGCACTGTCAGGTATGTTAAACCTCTTGAGGTTATGACTGTCCAAACAGGCTGTATTGAAGCCTAAGCATTGTGCAAAAAATGCAGCTTTAACCATACCTAAGTTAGGTACATCGGCAAACAATCGTATGATCTCTTGGCAACCCATAGGTGTGCTATAACCGTAGGTGTCGGCAATGTGATATACTTTACCGTATAGGTAATCCTTGTTGTCCATTAGGTACTCAAAACCTTCTGATTTTTTGCCCCATAAACAGTCTGCATCTGGACCAAAGTGCTCTACCTTGACCATGCTACCACGAACAGTGGACAGGCCAGCTTGTATTGTAAGCAATACGAATAGGCCAGTGTTTACCAAGGCATCTGGGCCACGCCATCTGACAAAGCCTTTGATCTCATTTACATCACGTTGATACATATCGTAGTTCCTCATAAGTTAGGGTTATAAATTAGGTCCGACATCGGACTAAGCAAACATCTCATTCCATTCGGCAGGTGTAATACCTGTCATCAGGAACTCACGTCCATCGGCATCCAATTGTGGGAAGGCATCTTGGGCTAAGGTTCCACCTTTCCAAGCCTTTATTTGCTCAAGTGTGACATTTAACTCCATAGTATTTATGTTACCACTAATTTGCGATAAATTACAAACTAACATTTCGTATTCTCCATTGTTACTGTCTATACATGTTATATAAACACTTTCACTAAAGTATCAAGTGTTTATATAACTGTAAGACTAGTATTCATTTAGTGTCTACCCATCCACTATCTTGACGCCATTCAACTAGGTCATCTTTGTGGTCATATACTTTGTATATGGTAGGTCCGACATCGGACTTAGCTAACTTTCTAGCCTCACATAGACGTGCCTGCAAATCCTGCAAACGTGTCTGTCGAGGTGTAGGCATAGTCGTGGCTATGTTGCTATGCTGAATGTATTTCATAACAATAACCTTTCAGGTTAGTGGTAACAGCCTAAGCTGCTACCTTTGTTTCTTCTGCTTCAGCTTCGCTGACTGTATCGACAGACATAAGCATCTCTGCAATGTCCAGCAGGTCAATGTCATTTGCTTTGCAAACTGCAACCAAGTGGTCAAACACAAGTTGCTTGGTGACTACGATTGTTTCACCTTCGGTGTTAGGTCCGACATCGGACTTAGCTTCTGTCTCACCTTCGGTGGTTTCTACGGGTTCAGCCTTTGGCTTAGATGCAATGGCAATCGCTTTCTGCAAAGCAGATAAAGACGTAAAGCCTTTCTTGCTTTCAGCAATGAACTTACGGCACTCTACTTCGTTTTCAACGAACCACATAGCCTCGGCTCTACGGCGTTTATCAACAGAGTTGATGCTGCAATCCTTTAGCCTTTGGCTAGAGATACGATCACCGCCTTCGGCTTTGAGTTCAACCATAAGCTTTCCAAGCTTCATATCAAATCCATCGGATTTAGTGTAAGCATCGAAACGAACCTTATCACCTTTGGTGATGGCTTTCCATTCTTTACCAATTACAGCACCAATCTCTTCGAGAGTATTGATTGCTGGTTTTGTTGTTGTTGCTGAATTTTCCATCGTTTTACTTCCTTTATCTATATTCTGTTTATATGAGAGAACATATATCTCTCACAAAGAAGTGAGATATATTTCTCTTTATAAACGAGTAGAATATAGTATAAGCCTTGTCAAGTCGGTTCTCATAGCGTGATCCTCTGTGCGGGTCGTTTCCCACGCCGTTGCAGTAATTATAGAGTAATTACGAAACTCGTGCGCTAAACTCATGCGAGGCTCAACACTTCGGTAGGTCACGATTGGTGTTGCATAATTGTCATATACTTTGTATATGGTTTAGGTCCGATGTCGGACTAAGCTGCAACACCGTTGATGAATCAACACCTTTGGTGCTGATACGTGCTGTGCTGTATGTGCAATGACCATCTTCGATGGGGGTTGGGGTATATTTATGCATCAACTTCTCTACACACCTTTGGTGTGAAAATACCCCCTGTTCTATCACTATATATAGTGGCAACTGATTGCATAACAGTTGTCGTAGACAAGTAAGTCACTGTTTATGCTCATACTTCGTATGGTATGGTGGATAGAGGCATCAATTCTGTTCTCACCGCAGCCCTGCAAGGCATTATACATGACCACCCGCACGTTGAGAGGGGGCCGGGCAGGGGCCATAGGGGGTGGGTACGTATATATACATGTACTTCTACACAGATCAGGAAAATGATACTGTTAACCACTATACACATAGGGTGGTTTACATATACGTAGGGTGTTATTTGTGATCACATAATACGACAAACATGCAACTTCTAGCACATAATGTGTTGTACTGTACGATTAGGGGTTGACATGTAATACAGAATGTGTAAAACTATATATGTTGGGTGTTGGGTAGGGTCACGTACAGTGATACATATACATGTATATATACTTACTTATAATTATACTTAACTATATATACATATAAGTATACACGTACAGTGATTACACTTACATGTACCAATCCGTAGACATACAATTGCCGATAGGCGAACGAATATTTGTATTAATAATAAAATAAGTATTGACAATGGCAAAGAAATCAGTAAAACTATATACAGACAATGTTCTTGAAGAGTTCTATAATCATGTAATTGATGGAAAACTTGAGAACTTACATATTCCCCATAGTGATGTATTCTACGTAAAGACTGCAGTGGAAGCCCACTACGGTACTCCATTTACTTTAGAGCATGTAGAGTGGGCTATGCGTAAAGAAGGATGGACTGATAGCTAAAGACCCTAGATTAGAACGTGCAGGGGTGTCAGGTTTTAATAAACCTAAGCGTACTCCTAGTCACGCTAAGAAGTCACACGTAGTTGTGGCTAAAGAAGGTACTACCATTAAGACTATTCGCTTTGGTGAACAGGGAGCTTCCACAGCAGGTAAACCAAAAGCTGGTGAATCAAGTACAATGAAAAAGAAACGGGCATCATTCAAAGCTCGACATGGAAAGAATATAGCCCGTGGTAAGCTAAGTGCTGCGTACTGGGCAGATAAAGTTAAATGGTAAAGGATTACTAAAATGGGTGTACTATCAGCTGCAGCACGTGCTGCAATGAAAGCTAGTAAAGCAGCGGCTAAGCTAAAGAAGAACGCAGGCAAGGGCGACCTTGATGTAGATACGGTAGTTAAGGCAAGGGTAGCGAAGGCTAAGAAAGCTAAAGCTAAACCCAAAGCTAAAGACTCCGGTGATATTTCTGAAGTGGTAATGCGTAAAGATCGTAAGCCTAACACTGCAGAGAAGCAGACTAGCAAAGAACGTTTAAAAGAAGCTACAGGTTCTATTTCTGCAGGTACTACTAAAGCAGGGGCCAAGCCTTTGACAATGAGTTCGTATCGTTCTATGTCCTCTGCTAAACGTTCAGCTGCTTTGTTAAAAGCTGACATAGACTTTCGTGCAGGTAGTATTACTAAAGCTGAACGTGCGGAAATTGTTAAACGTATTCGGCAGTCAAATGCATCTGAGGTAGATAAGTCAGGTCGCCAAATGGCACAGGGTAAGTCTAACAAAAAAGCTAAGCCTGTATCACTTGCTCCCGACATGAAGTTTAGCAAAGGCGGCTACACAAAAGGTAAGAAGTAATAATCTCCCCTATTACAGTAAACGCATAACGGCATTGCATTATTGTCTGTAGTATGGTATAACTAAGTATGGTATAACTTCCTTGGTACTAATACAAGGAGATATATACCATGCTAAAACGTTTACTTAAAAGTTTACAAGAAAGCCAACAACGCCGTGCAGACTATTGGCTGCTGCATAACATGACCAACAAAGACTTACGTGATATAGGAATTACTCGTGGCGAAATCAAAAGTAAAATCTACAGTCAATGAGGCAGGAAATTATACTAAGCCTACTATGCGGAAACGTTTGTTTGAGCGGATTAAGCGTGGAACCAAGGGCGGCAGCGCAGGGCAGTGGTCTGCACGTAAGGCACAGCTACTGGCAGCAGAGTACAAAAAAGCAGGTGGGGGTTACAAGTAATGGCAGCTGGAATGAAGCACTATTTTAAAGATGGTGTAGAACATAAAGGTGCAACCCACAAAGACGCTAAGGGCAAGTTAATGTCCGGTGCAAAGCACGTAGCGTCTAGTAAGTATCTATACCACGTAAAGGAACTGTCAGCTACCGCTAAGAAGAAGGTCAAGAAGTAATGGCCCTTGCTAAATCCCAAAAGAGTCTTAGTAAATGGACAAAGCAAAATTGGAGAACTAAAAGTGGTAAGCCTTCGACACAAGGTAGTAATGCTACAGGTGAACGCTATTTACCTGCTGGGGCGATCAAAGCTATGTCTAGCTCAGAGTACGCAAAAACTACGGCAAAGAAAAGAAAAGATACAGCGGCAGGTAAGCAAGTATCTAAGCAACCTAAAGCGGCGGCTAAAACTGCCAAACGTTTTAGGAGGGTCTAATGACATCCTTTGAAGAAGCTGACAAAGATTGTAATGGTTCTATTGAGAAGTCTGAATGGGACGCTTTACTATTAGAAGATAAACGTAGGCGATTAGAAGATGAAGATGCACACAGAGACCAAACTAGAAAGATGGCTTGGTTCGCATTATGGGGAATGCTCCTTTATCCTTTTGGTGTGGTTGCAACGGGTGCGCTCGGCCTTGACAACGCTTCCTCAATCATCGGCAGTATGGCAAGCGTTTACTTTGTGTCAGTTGCTGGGGTCGTATCTGTTTTTATGGGCGTAACTAACCTAGCTAAGAAAGCTGTAAGCAAATGATTGGTCAACTCTTAGGTGCCGTAGGTAGTCTTGCCAGCACTTACCTCGACGGTAAGGTAGCAGTACAGAAAGCTAATGCAGAGATTAAAGTCAAACAAGCCACAGGTGAGATTGACTGGGACATTGAAGCCATTAAGGCTACACAGAATAGTTGGAAGGATGAATGGATAACTCTACTTTTCAGTATCCCCCTGATACTAGCCTTCTGTGGTGACTGGGGTAATCAAATAGTACAAGCAGGTTTTACTGCACTTGAAGTAATGCCGACATGGTATCAATATAGCTTAGGTGGCATTGTAAGTGCTAGTATAGGAATGAGATCCGTAAGTAAGTTTTTCGGAGGAAGTAAGTAATATGGCTATGCGACCAAAGGCACGTCCCGCAAATATGGGTAAAGTAGACGGAACACCAGCAGCTGTGACACGATTTATTACAGCTAACGGTATTTCTGCAGCTAAAAAGAAATACAAGCCAGCTTCCATTATGGCTGCACAAAAGCTAACAAAAGATAAAGTTAAAGCACCTACAACTTCACTACTTCCAAAAGGTCGTCCACTGATCGCTGGTAGCGTAGGCAATACGTCAAGCACTCGTGGTTTTAAGCCGTTGGTAAAAATGTAATGGCATTTAATTTATCACAACGTAGCCTTGACAAGATGGAAGGCGTAGATGAAACACTTGTGTCTGTAGTTAAACGTGCCATTGAACTTACGAAGATAGACTTCGGAGTTATCTATGGTATGCGTACACAAGCGGAGCAACGTAAACTTGTAGCTGCAGGTAAGTCTCAGACTATGAAGTCTAAGCACCTTGTAGGTAGGGCAGTTGACTTGATGGCTTACGTAGAAGGTAAGGGTTGCTGGGAACTAAACGTCTATGACGATCTATGTGACGCAATGAAAGAGGCAGCTAAGGAACTTGATGTGGCAATCAAGTGGGGTGCCGCATGGTCAGAGGGTGACATTCGTACGTACGAAGGTACATCGGAAGACGCAATGATGAAATACATTGATCTTCGCCGCAGTGAAGGTCGTAGGCCCTTTATTGATGGCCCACACTTTGAGTTGATGTAAAGGAAGTAATATGGCACGTGAGTTAACGGAACGTCAACAAAAGTTTTTAGCAGTCCTTATGGATGAGGCAGGTGGTGATGTTACTACCGCCAAAAAACTTGCAGGGTATTCAGAAAATACTTCTAATACAGAAATTACTAATAGCTTGAAAGAAGAAATCATTGACACAACACATAGCTATCTAGCACGTAACGTACCTAAAGCTGCTATCGCTATGGTTAGTGCCTTGTACGATCCTACTGAGTTAGGCATTCGTGAAAAGATGGCGGCAGCTAAAGAACTACTAGACCGTACAGGCTTAGTTAAAACTGAGAAGGTACAGGTAGAATCTAAGGGTGGTGTCATGCTGATGCCAGCTAAACAAGTACAGGAAGACGATGACTAAGCCATTAGGACAATGGAAACTACCACAACCGACTGACCTACAAGAAGACAACGAATGGGTTCCTATCCCACGTGTAGCTAGAACAGTTCCCTTCGGGTATCAATTAGACCCAGAAGATAGCGGAATACTCTTGCCAATTGTACACGAACTTGATATGCTTATGGAAGCTAAGAGATACTTAAAGCAGTACTCTTATCGTGAGGTAGCTAACTGGCTTACACGAAACACAGGCAGAAGTATATCTCACGTAGGATTAAAGAAACGGTTGGACAATGAGCGAAGAAGAAAAAACAAAGCTGGAAGCCTACGCAGATGGGCAGACTATGCGAAAAAGGCAATCGCCAAAGCGGAAGAAATCGAGCGCACAAGGATCGGCGCAAAAGCCCAAGGCGAGGAAGACAAGCCAAAAGCAGACGCAGCCTAAACCTACTACCTTACTTGTAGAAGATTTGTCGCAGGTAGAAGAACAGCATAACATTATTTTTAAACCTAATGCTGGGCCACAGACAGACTTCCTAGCTGCAAGTGAGCGTGAGGTCTTATACGGAGGCTCTGCAGGGGGTGGAAAGAGTTACGCTATGTTAGCTGACCCTTTACGCTTTATGGGCCACCCAGCCTTCTCAGGATTGCTCCTACGGCATACCACGGAAGAACTACGAGAACTTATCTTTAAGTCACAAGAAATGTATCCTAAGATTTGGCCCGGTATTAAATGGTCAGAACGTAAGATGCAGTGGACTGCACCCTCTGGTGCCAGACTGTGGATGTCCTACCTAGATAAAGAAGATGACGTACTTCGCTATCAAGGTTTAGCATTTAGCTGGATAGGCTTTGACGAACTTACGCAATGGCCTAGTCCCTTCGCTTGGAACTATATGAGGAGTCGCTTGAGGTCTACAGCTAAAGACCTACCAGTGTATATGAGAGCTACTACTAACCCCGGAGGCAGAGGACACCATTGGGTTAAGAAAATGTTTATTGACCCTGCTGCATACGGTGTATCCTTTGACGCTACTGATATTGAAACTACTGAAGTACTTCGCTACCCTGCAGGGCATGAGAAAGCAGGGAAGGCACTATTCAAACGTAAGTTTATTCCTGCACGATTAAGAGATAATCCATACCTAGCTGAGCAAGGCGACTATGAGGCAATGCTTCTATCCTTGCCTGAGCAACAACGTAGGCAACTACTAGACGGTGATTGGGACATTAAAGAAGGTGCAGCATTTACGGAGTTCGATAGAAACATCCACGTAGTTGAACCCTTTAAGATACCATCTAACTGGGTTAAGTTTCGGGCATGTGACTATGGATATGGAAGTAAATCTGGCGTAGTCTGGATTGCTGTATCCCCTAGTGAACAGTTAGTAGTGTATCGTGAGTTATACGTAACAAAGGTACTTGCTGCTGACCTCGCAGACATGGTTCTTAACCTAGAAGCAGAAGACGGAAACATTAAATACGGCGTATTGGATAGCTCTCTTTGGCACAAACGTGGTGATACGGGACCGTCCCTAGCGGAGCAGATGGTACAAAGGGGTTGTCGGTGGCGTCCATCAGATCGTTCTAAAGGCTCTCGTGTAGCAGGCAAGAATGAAATACACAGGCGATTACAGGTTGATGAGTTTACAGAAGAACCTAGACTTATATTTTTTAACACCTGTACTAACATAGTTGCACAGTTACCTGCGCTACCCATAGACAAAAGAAACCCAGAGGACATAGACACTACCTCAGAAGACCACTTGTACGATGCGCTAAGGTATGGTATTATGTCAAGACCACGATTTAGTATATGGGACTACGATCCCAACAGTGGACCATCAAATACTATGAGAGTAGCAGATGCTACTTTTGGATATTAAGGAAGCATAAATGGAAGAAGATACTGAAGGCTTTATTGAAGATGATTCAATTGTATTAGAAGATAGTGAAGACTCTTCTATTGACGATGCCAATACTTCTAAAATTATTCCATTCATTATGGAAAAGTATAATCGTGCGGATGATTATCGTCAGCAGGATGAGTTGCGCTGGCTACGTGCGTATCGTAACTACAGGGGTTTGTATGGTCCCGATGTACAATTTACAGAGGCAGAAAAGTCTCGTGTATTTATTAAGGTAACAAAAACTAAAACTCTAGCTGCCTACGGGCAAATTGTTGACGTGTTATTTGCGGGTCAAAAGTTTCCCCTTACAGTTGACCCTACTGAACTGCCAGAAGGCGTAGTTGCAGATGTACACTTTGACCCTAAAGAACCGGATCAGCTTCGTACTTCTGAACTAAATGCCAGCGTTAGCCCTTACGGATTTGCTGGTGACGGTAAAGATTTACCTGCAGGCGCTACCGCTAAAACATTGTTAGATAGTATAGGGCCACTTAAAGATAAGATTAGCGAAATTGATAATGTTCGTGTGGGTGTAGGTAAAACTCCTACTGCAGTTACTTTTAGTCCTGCAATGATCGCCGCTAAGATGATGCAAAAGAAAATCCACGACCAACTAGAAGAGTCTAGCGCAAGTAAACATTTACGTAGTACGGCCTTTGAAATGGCCCTGTTTGGTACAGGTGTTATGAAAGGCCCCTTCGCAGTAGATAAAGAGTATCCTAACTGGGGTGAAGACGGTGAGTATTCACCTATTATGAAAACAATTCCACAAGTATCCCATGTATCCGTGTGGAACTTTTATCCTGACCCAGACGCAAATAACATGGATGAAGCACAGTTTGTAATTGAACGTCACAAGATGTCTCGTACACAGTTGCGTGGATTAAAGCGTAGGCCACACTTTCGCCGTAACGTAATTGATGAAGCAGTCCAACTTGGTGAAAACTATAATAAAGAATCTTGGGAAGACGATCTTTCTGATTACGCACCAGAACACGGCGTAGAACGGTTTGAGGTACTGGAGTATTGGGGCATGGTAGATGTCGAGATGCTTATGGATCAAGGCGTAGACATTCCTGAAGAGCTAGAAAACGTAGATGAGTTGCAAGCTAATGTATGGATTTGCAATGGTAAACTTCTTCGTATGGTTCTTAATCCGTTTAAACCTGCAAATATTCCTTACATGGCGGTGCCTTATGAGCTTAATCCTTATAGTTTTTTTGGCGTAGGCATTGCGGAAAACATGGACGATACACAAACTTTGATGAATGGTTTTATGCGTATGGCAGTAGATAACGCCGTACTGTCTGGTAACTTACTTATTGAGGTAGACGAAACTAATCTAGTACCGGGACAAGACTTGTCTGTGTATCCCGGTAAAGTGTTTAGGCGTCAAGGTGGTGCGCCGGGACAAAGTATCTTTGGTACTAAGTTTCCTAACGTAGCCCAAGAAAACTTACAGTTGTTTGACAAGGCACGTGTACTTGCAGATGAAAGCACAGGCTTCCCTTCTTTTGCGCATGGTCAGACAGGCGTATCTGGCGTAGGACGTACCGCTTCTGGCATATCTATGCTTATGGGAGCAGCCCAAGGCGGAGTAAAGAACGTAATTAAAAATATTGATGACTACTTGCTTCGCCCACTAGGTGAAGGTTTGTTTAGATTTAATATGCAGTTTGATTATGATCCTGCCATTAAGGGTGACTTGGAAGTTAAAGCACGTGGTACAGAAAGCTTAATGGCTAATGAAGTACGTAGTCAAAGATTAATGCAGTTTATGCAAATATCTTCTAGTCCAGCACTTGCACCTTTTGCAAAATTCCAGTACATTATACGAGAGATTGCAAAGTCTCTTGAACTAGACCCAGATAAAGTTACCAACAATATGGACGAAGCAGCTATTCAAGCTGAGCTTATGAAGGGCTTTCAACAACCAGCTGCAGCTGGAAGTCAGGGACCAATGGACCCTACAGGCGCAGGTGGTGGCAATATAGGTACGGGCCAAGTTCCAGTGCCTAATGAACAAGGATTTAGTGGAAATGCACAAGGACAAGGAGCACCTGAGCAAGCTCAAGGCAATGGTCAACAACCCCCAGCAATGGGACCAGTTCAGTAGTTATATTGATACATTGATAGCGCAACAGCATCGTACTATGGAACAGTCTGACAATGACAAGATTATGTATAGGTCACAAGGTGCTATATACACATTGCGTAGGCTAAAGCTACTTAGAGATGAAGTATTAAAAAATGGCTGAAGAAAAAGTAAGTCAAGGTTTAAAATTTAACAGAGGCGGAACCCCAATGCGGAAACAAATGAAACTTTTTAACGATGGTGGTCTTAAAGAAGAGGGTGGCATGGTAGACAAAGAGTCTGGTAATAAAGTTCCTGTAGGCGGTACACGTAAAGGTGTTCGTGATGACATACCCGCTATGGTCAGCGAAGGTGAGTTTGTATTTCCCGAAGATGTAGTTAGGTATATTGGTTTAGATAAACTTATGCAGATGCGACAGAAAGCTAAGGCAGGACTTCAAAATATGGATGACATGGGGCAAATGGGCAATAGTGAAGAAGCTACTGTTCCAGATGACGCACCATTAAGTCTCCCTGTTGGCATGGCGGAAGGTGGGGTAGTACAAAATGCGGCACCTCGTTCTTTAGTTGGGGGTGTTGCTCAAACTGCTGCGCCTCGTCAACTAACTACTACAACCCCTACTGCAAAAAGATCAGCCGTTAGTTTTAAAGAATTTATGGGTAAAGGGTACGTAGAGTTTAAAGAATATCGTAACTCAGCAGGCACTTCTTTGTTAATACCTTTTGTGGGCGGCTCTCCCGCATATCCTATTCCATCAGGCTATACAGAATATACACCGACCTCTGACGAAAGTGGTTCTACAGGCGGAGCATCGCAGGGTACTACCGCTATAGCTACGGAAGTAGGTAACGCTATAAACGCCGCAACGGGCAACGACAAAGACGATAACAATTTTACTGTGCCAAAGTCTCAATTTCAAAAATCTGGTGGCTGGGATATGGATACGACAGGCTCCGACGGTAAAGATTTACAGCTTTGGATTGACGAAGCGACTAAATTTTTTGATGGTACGTCTTCTGTAGTCTCTGGCGTTGCTTCTGTTTTTGGATTAGGTGTTCCTGTATATTTACTAAATAAAAGTCAACGGAACCGTGTGATAGAAGACTTAGACGAAAAAATTGCACAGGCTAAAAAAACTTCTATGCCGGGACAGGTTGCAGCGTTACAAAAAATTAAAGATTCACTAAATGAAGAATCAAAAAAATCTATTTTAAGTAAAGTAGTAGATGGCATTACCGGAACTATAGGCGACCTGTTTGGTGCAGACGAGGAAGAAAAGAAAAAAGCAGTAACAGAGGTAGTTAAAATTGAAAACGAAACTTTTAATTTTGGCGATGTAGAAGGTCAGTATAGTAAATCTCCTTCCTTATCTACAGACCTACCGGGTGAGCTTAGTGAACCCGAATTTACAAGTACAGCTAACATGCCAGCAGCCACTGCAAAAGACGAAGAAAAATTTAAAGATGAATTTGATGCATTTACACGTAAGTACAGTATAGCACTAGCCGAGGTAGAAAAGAACCTAAAGCCAAGAGATGTACTAGAGTACATTTTAAAGGATGCTTCGGTGAGGCTGGGTAAAGATGCGGCTCGTGAAATACAATCTAATAGTATGACTACACTTTACAACACAGATTACGCAAACAATACTGTTGCCAATTTATTTGGCCCTAACTTTGGTCGGCCTAAGTTATCTACAGAAGAACAAATAACTAAACGTGCCAGTATAACACCTTCCGGTGGCGTACCTTTTTCTGCGTCAACCGCTGATCCTCGTTTATTAGAGGCGGCAGGTTATCCAGTACAAACGAAAGAAGAACAAACACCTTCCTTTACGCCCAGCACACCAAGCTACGATATGTTTGGTAAACCGTACGCTAATGCTACTGTACGTAAGTATGCAGACGATGCTTTAGCAGATAGCTCAGCTTTTGCAAATACTGTTACCGAAGTAAATAATCTAGTTAAAGAGTATGCTTTTAAAACGGACCTTGGGCCACTTCCCGGTGTTGATCCTAACTTTACACTAGAGTCAACGCAGCAGTTTACGCCTAAAATGACTACTGAAGTACCTAAATCTGATGTACCATCATCCCCACGTAATTATACAGATACCGCATACAACTATGGTACACAGATGGATACTACTCTATTTCCTGCAACCGTACAAGACCAAACACAACAAGCTTTTGCGGGAAGCACGTACGATACCGTGCCTGCGTATTCGACTAAGCAACCACCCGCACCTGTTGCTGGGGCACCTGTCGCACCTACCTTTCCTGTAGACCCACGTCTTTCTATCTCTAGTACAGGTCTTCCTGCTGCTACAGCACAAACATTTAACCAAACCTTTGCAACAAATCGTGCAGCAGGTGCTAAAGAGTTTAACTATGACAGAGATGGCGATGGTAAAACAGAAAGATACACTACTGATCTTGCTAAACCAGCTGAAGCGGCTAAAGCAGGTTCTAATAGTCTATACCAAACTGCAGCAAATTTGTTTACCCCCGGTGATGATAAAGAATATGTAGGTGGTGAGATTGTTACTACCGGAAGTAGTAAATCTAAAACAAAGACTACTCCCGCTGCAAGTAAAAACGTTGCCACTGCAAATGTTATTAATAAGACAAGTGCTCCTATAGCTAAAGCCAATCAGGATAGATTTGGAGATGCTGGTGCAGGTAATGTGTGGGCGGTACAACCGGGAACTAATGCAGTCACTAAAGTAAAAGCTGCAAAAGTTGTAGGCTCACGTAGTAAAGAAGCTGTACAGGCAGACATCAATAAAGAAATAGCAAATGGCTGGACGCCAAGAGCTAACGAACTTGTAAAAGAACGTGCCGCTGCTCAACCTGCACCTACACCAGTTGCAAGCAGCAGTAATAAGGACAGCGGAAACGATGGTGGCAACGAAGATAAAATTGTATGTACCGAAATGTATCGCCAAACCCAACTGGTAGATTGGCAACGGTCTATAAAGATTTGGGACATATATCAAAAAAGGCACTTGACACCCCTACATCAAATAGGTTATCATTGGTTATTCAAACCTTACGTTAAAGGTATGAAGAATAGTTCTATACTAACTAAGTTAGGTGCAGCTTTAGCCAAACATAGAACACAACACCTTCGTCATGTACTTACTAAAGGTAAAGCTAAAGATGATATTTTAGGTAATATCTGGTGCAAGATTGTACACCCATTAGTATACGTTGCGGGTGTCATTAAAGAAAAGATAGGTAAATAGCATGGAAGAAGAAACATATACATTTGGAGAGTACTTCAATGAAGTCCAAGGCCGTGCTGCTGAACTATCAGATGAAGAAAAATCTACATTAAGTTCCTTGCAAACATCTCCTCAAGGTGCTATACTAGCAAAAGTATTAGGTCCAGACTTGACAATGCTTAGTTCAATGCTTACACCTACACCCAAGCGTGGCTTAGCGGCACGTAGATAATCCGCTATATTTGACTGGCTACCCATCCCCCTGACAACACACTAGGCTACGGCGGCCCCAGTAAGAGAGAATAAAATGAACGATACTATTATGGCAGAAGAAATGCAAGCCCCTACTAAGGTAGCCTTTGCAAATCGTAAATACTCTAATGAAGACAAACGTAAAATAGAAGAAGAAGAACTAAAAAAACTTATTGCGGAACAAAGTGGCGAAGCTCCTGAACAGGAAGATGAACCAGTAAACGCAGAAGATAAAAGCTTTAAGAAACGTTATGGCGATCTTCGCCGCCACATGCAAGAAAAAGAAAAAGATTGGGACGATAAGTTTAAACTTATACAACGTCAATTAGAGCAATCTACTAAAGAAGAAATTAAACTTCCTAAATCCGATGAAGACATTGACGCTTGGGCAAAGCAATATCCTGACGTAGCGGCTATTGTAGAAACTATTGCTATTAAAAAGGCACGGGAACAATCTGCGGGTTTTGAAGAACGGGTAAAAGAAATTGATGAGATGAGAGCTAGTGCCGCACGTGAAAAAGCTGAGTCGGAATTGCTGTCTGCGCATCCAGATTTTGGTGATATACGTGACAGTGACGAGTTTCACAATTGGGTTGATGAACAACCTAAGTGGGTACAAGACGCTCTGTATGAAAATGATAGTGATTCCCGTTCTGCTGCACGTGCAATTGATTTGTACAAAGCGGATATGGGTATTAAAACAAAGAAAAGTGCAAGCCCCAAAGACGCTGCACGTTCTGTAAATAGTCGTAATAATCGTAGTGTTCCTGACACAAGCAACTCCTCTGGTACTTTTAAAGAGTCTCAAGTAAATAAAATGTCACCGCAACAATACGAAAAAGCTTCCGATGCTATTATGGAATCTATTCGTACGGGTAAATTTATTTACGATATGTCCGGTAATGCTAGATAAACCTATTGACATATAATTTATTTATGTTATAACTATATGTACAATGTAGTAGTGTGGCCCCTACATAGGACTACCCACACTACAACTAACTAAACTTCCCGCAAACAACAATAACGCTTTCGGACAACCTAATGTCTCATGGCCCGTTATACTAGAAGGTAGGCCAACTTTCTTGTTAACGCACCCTAGTAGTAATTAGCCTCTGTATAAGTCATTAGTCGTTTGCATCTGTATCTAATGCTAGGAGAATTAATATGGCATTCGGAACCGCTGCTGGTTATGGCAATTTACCAAACGGTAATTTCTCACCAGTCATTTATAGCAAACAGGTGCAACTTGCATTCCGCAAAGCATCTATCTGTGAAGCTATTACTAACTCTGATTATTTTGGCGAAATCGCCAATATGGGTGACTCAGTTAAAATTATTAAAGAACCTGAGATCACTGTTCAACCTTACCTACGTGGTACAACTATTACACCACAAGACTTGGACGATGAAGATTTCTCATTGACAATCGACAAAGCTAACTATTTTGCTTTCAAGGTTGACGACATTGAGGAAGCGCACAGTCACGTCAATTTCCAAAGCCTTGCTTCGGATCGTGCTGCGTATCGTTTGTCTGACCAGTTTGACCAAGACGTACTTGGTTATCTGACAGGCTTCAAACAGTCTGCAACCCACGGTACACCTGACACCGTTAACACAACCACTAACGGTACTGTTGCGGTTTCTACTGCAGGTACTGACGAATTGTTGTCTTCAATGAAAATTGATGCAGCGTCATTTGGTGGTACTGCAACGCAAGCTCTTGCTCTTGCAGCACGTACTGGTGGAGCTACAGACGCTACACCTGCCGCTGGTGATACTTTTCCATTGACAGTTATTGCACGTATGTCTCGTCTTCTTGACCAGCAAAACGTCGATACACAAGGTCGTTGGTTGGTAGTTGATCCCGTATTCATGGAACTTTTGAAAGACGAAGATTCTCGTCTGTTCAATGCTGACTTCGGTGGTTCTGGTCTCCAGAATGGTCAAATCGGTATGAACATCCACGGTTTCCGTGTATACCAGTCTAACAACTTGCCATCGGTTGGTGATGGTCCGTCCTTTACAGGTACGAACTCTTCTACTAACTACGGTATGATTGTTGCGGGACATGATTCATCTGTTGCAACTGCTGAGCAGATCAACAAAACTGAAACATATCGTGACCCAGACAGCTTCTCGGACATTGTTCGTGGAATGCATTTGTATGGTCGGAAAATTCTTCGGCCTGAAGCCTTGGTTAACGCCAAGTACCATTTAGCATAAGGGAGAATAGAAAATGGCTACTATTTCAACACTATTGTTACCTGCTCACGGTAGTTCACAACGTGGACGTGCACCGTACATGGTACAAAAAACTATTGTTCTTTCGGATCAGGCTATTGACTGTTCCGCTGGTGACGTAGTTCAATGCTTAACTATTCCTGCTAACACTCGTGTACTACACGCAGGTGTTTGTGTTGTTGCGTCTGCAACAATGAATACAGGAACAGACGCAACTGTTACACTTGGTGCGGCAGACGCAGATGAGTTTGTTGCAGCGTTTGACATTGACGGTGCGGCTGATGGTGCGTACGCTCCTTCTGCTACACCTGCGGCTGACGTTACACTTGCTGCTGCAGATACGTTGGACCTTACCTTTGCAGGTTCCGGTGCAACATTCTCAGCTGGTAAACTTCGTGTTTACGCTGTAATGATGGACGTTAGTGACCAACGTGACGCCGCTCCTGCGGAAGTAGATCGTGACGCACTTGCGTAAATAAATATTTAGTGGGGCTGTTTCGATGGCCCCACTTTACAGTATAAGGAATACGAAATGCCTAAAATTAAAAAGTATGCTTTGGGTGGTGTAACAACTCCCGAACAAGAAGATAGTCGTTATCGCCCTTCCGCTAATCGTGCGCCGCAAGGTATGTTATCTTCTAGGGGTACTACATCCGCTATGGGTTTGTACGATGGTGGCGTAGTAACTAAAAAGAACTATTGTAATCCCGTAAAAATTACAGACAACCGTAAAAATAAAAAGTAAATGGCTGGCGTTAATTTCAGGACAGCTAGTAAGTTTGCTAGTATTGTAGGTAACTCTGCCAGTACTTCTGGTGGTCCCAGTAACGCTACGTTATTATTTACTTGTCCTGAAAGCCACGAAGCTGAAATAGTATTTCTTATGGTAGCTAATGAAGCAACCTCTACAGCAAAAATTGGCATCCAAGTATATCACGCAGAGGATACTACATACCACTTTCTTGTAGCAGAAGAAGCTATAGCAGGAAATAACCATAGGCAGTTTATTGGTGGCGGTCCACTGTTCTTACATGCAGGCGATAAGGTATTACTATTTAGGCACGGTGGGTCAGATGAGTTTGATGCTACACTTTCTGCTAGACTGTACTTCACCCCCGCTAAAAGGCTATAACAATGAGTACATTTCTTAATTTAACAAACGAACTACTGCGTCGATTAAACGAAGTTCCGATTGATGAGTCTAGTTTTAGTAGCGTTAAAAATGTTCAGGCACTGGCAAAAGACGCTATAAACTCTGCTATTCGTGAGGCACTTCAGGATGCACAGGAGTGGCCCTTTACTCTTATAACCTATGAGCACACTCTTTCTGCTGGTACTAATACTTATTCATTTCCTGCTGACTATTCAAAGGCAGATTGGGATACGTTTTACATTAAACAACTTTCCTCTAAAAACAACACACCACAAAAATTAGAATTAATTACATACGATCAATACATTTCTAACTTTAGATCAGCAGAAGACACGGGTGGTACAGGGGCTAGAGATACGCCTCAGTACGTGTACATGACACAGGATACAAAGTTTGGGGTTAGTCCAGTTTCGGATGCAGCTTACGTAGTTGAGTACCGTTACTGGAAATACCCTGCAGACCTTGTTTTACATGACGATGAGGCTATTATTCCTGATAGGTTTAAGCATGTAGTTATTGATGGTGCTATGATGTACATGATGTTGTTCCGGTCTAATGAGCAAAGTGCTTCTTTGCATAGTCAGAAGTTTGAAGACGGTATTAAAATGATGCGCAGACTTCTTGTTGACCAACCTGTAAATGTACGATCTACAGTTATGTATAGGTCTTCCTATAATTTAATATCAGATAAAATATAAACATGGCGGATAATCTACAAACTTTTGTTTCTGTATGTGCTGGGGGGCTAGTAACTAACGTAGACCCTTTGACGCAGAGCAATTCTTTGTCTGGTAGCGCAATACGTTTAATTAACATGGAGCCCTCTCTTGAGGGTGGATATAGACGTATAACAGGTTACGCAAATTCTTATGGTACACTTCCCGGTACAGGAAAAGTACTAGGTCTTGCCGTAAATGGCGAAATAAATCAGGGCATACTGGGGTGTAGAAAGCCCTCTTCTGGAACTAACTACTTACATTGGTACAATCATTACTACGATGTAGCTCTTGGATTAGGTGAGGGAACGGCCTTTAGTGTAAGTGAGTCTCTTACTGCGGTAGTTAGCTCAGGAGATAGTACTGCAACAGCAGTGACTGGCACTGTTATATCTAAAACCTCAAACGCTATTGTAGTAGACTTTGGTAAGTTACCCAGTTCTGTATTTGCTACAAGCAATATTATTACAGGAGTTACCTCTGCAGCAACAGGTACAGTAGCAAGCACACCTACTGTAAAAGGTTGGCAGGCTGTAACGTCAGCTGGTAGTCCTACAATGGCAGGTGTTGACGTTGTACGGTTTGAAAGATACAACTGGACGGAAGAAGTACTACTCCTTACAGATGGAATTAATCCTGCCGCTAAGTATAATGGAACTAACTATGTGCAGATTACCCACGCTAACGCACCTAACAACCCTAAGTTTGCTAGTGCCTTTGCAAATCATCTTTGGTTAGCGGGTGATCCTGACGAACCTTTTAATATATACTTTTCTTCACCTAACTCTGATATAGACTTTGATCCCGGTAATGGTGCTGGCGTTATTAACATTGGTTTTACCGTAACCCAATTAAAATCTTTTCGTAACCAACTTTATGTATTTGGTCAAAACCAGATTAAAAGAATTGTTGGAGATAACTACTCTAACTTTAGCGTAGAAAATGTTACTAATGACTTGGGTTGCGTAGCACCTGATACTGTGGTAGAATTTGGTGGTGACATTATCTTTCTTGGGCCGGATGGTATTCGCCCCATTTCGGGTACATCCAGGATTGGTGACGTTGAACTTGAAACAGTATCTCGTGAAATCCAAAAGACATTTGAAAACTATACAGCCAACGAAGACGTAACAAAACTAAAAGCTTTGGTTATACGCCGTAAGTCTCAATTCCGTTTATTCTTTGAAGACAATACTTCTTTATCACTCCTGGCAGCTATTCGTAAAAGCTCCTCTGCAGCGTCTACCTTTGAGTATAGTCAGCTTGTAGGTATTGAAGCAACTTCCGTAGCTAGTGGTTATATAGGCCAGTTTGAATTTGTACTACATGGGAACAGTTCAGGTAAAGTATTCAAGCAAGAAGAGGGTAATTCTTTTGGTGGTGATGATGTACTAAGCGTATACCAAACACCTTTTTACTTTATGGGTGATCCAGAACTACGTAAGATATTTTATAGAGTTAAAACTTTTCTAAAGTCAGAAGGTGAAGCTACTATATCTGTAGGCATTGAGTATAACTTTGGCGACTCTGAAATTGCTACACCTTCAAACTTTGATTTAACTACAGCGGGGGCCGCATCTTTCTTTGACGCAAGTTCTACACTGTACGATGAAACAGATATTTACGATGGAAACCCTACACCAATCCGTGTTACTAATATAAGTGGTTCAGGCGATTCTATTTCAATAGCGTACGTTACAAACAGTACAAGTCCTAGTCATACAATACAAGCAATTTCTATTTTGTATGGACTAGGTGACAGGAGATAAAAAGTGGCAGGATATACAAGACAATCTTCAGCAGATATTATTGCAACAGCTGTTGTACGTGCTAACCCGCTGAACGTAGAGTACAATGCATTGAGAGATGCATTTAATTCTAGTAGTGGACACAAGCATGATGGTACAGCAGCGGAAGGTGCCTATGTACCACTAATTGCTGACGCAGACGCACTTAATAAAGTTGCTATTAACACAGCTAACAATCGTGTTGGTGTATTTGTTGAAGTGTCTAGTGCTGCCGTAGAACAAATACGTATTCAAGACGGTGCCATTGTACCCGTTACTAACAATGATATTGATCTTGGCACAAGCTCCCTAGAGTTTAAAGATTTGTATATTGATGGTACTGCACACATAGATACGCTTGATGTAGATGCAAATGCTGGTATTATAGGAAACTTGACGGTTAGTGGTAACACTATTCTTGGTGATTCCGCAAGCGATACTGTTACGATTACTGCTGACGTTGCTTCCCCCCTAGTACCTTCCGCTGATGATACACATGACTTAGGTGCTGTAGGTTCTGAGTGGCGTAACCTATACGTAGATGGTACTGCTAACATAGACGCCCTTGTAGCTGACACTGCAGACATTAATGGTGGTACTGTTGATGGTGCTGTCATTGGTGGAGCTAGTGCTGCTGCTGGCACATTCACTTCTTTGAATGCTTCGGGCACAGCTACACTAGCTACAGTAGATATTAATGCGGGTAACATTGACGGTACTGTTATTGGTGCTGGTTCTGCAGCTGCTATTACAGGTACTACAATTACAGGTACATCGCTTGTAGGTGCAGTAACAGGCGATGTTACAGGTAATGCAGACACTGCTACTGCACTAGAAACAGCAAGAACTATTGGCGGTGTATCATTCAATGGTACAGCTAATATTAACTTACCGGGTGTTAACGCTGCAGGTAATCAAGACACAACAGGTACTGCAGCAGATGCAACGGTACTTGAAACTGCTCGAACAATCGGTGGTGTTTCCTTTGATGGTAGTGCCAATATTAATCTTCCCGGTGTTAATGCTGCGGGTAATCAGAGTACTTCAGGTAATGCCGCTAGTGCAACTATACTAGAGACAGCTAGAACTATTGCTGGAAAGTCTTTTAACGGTAGTGCTAATATCACTATCGCTGCTACTGACTTATCTGATACAGACCAAAGTCTAGCCACAGGTGACAACGTACAGTTTGCTCAAGTAACTACTACGGGTAATGCCATCATAGGTGGTGACTTAACTGTCAATGGTACAACCACTACAGTATCTACAACTAACATGACTGTATCGGATGCCCTAATTGAATTGGGTACAGGTACTACAGGTACTCCCGCTAATGATGCAGGTATTGTCATTGAACGTGGCGATGCAGCTAATGCCTTTATGGGCTATGACGAAAGTGCTGATAAGTTTACAGTAGGTACTGGCACATTTACAGGGGCTACTACAGGCAACCTAAGCATCACTACAGGCACACTTGTAGCTAATGTCGAGGGTAACGTCACAGGAGCAGTCACAGGCAATGCAGACACTGCTACGGCACTAGCGACTGCACGTACAATTGCTGGTCAATCGTTTGACGGTACAGCTAATATCACTATTGCTCCTACAGACCTTACAAGTGTAACTGTTACCGCCACTGAATTAAATATTATAGATGGTGATACGTCAGCTACGCCTACTACTCTTGCAGATGCAGACAGAGTTGTAGTCAATGATGCTGGCACCATGAAGCAGGTAACACTTACTGACTTTGAAACTTACATGGAGACATCTTTAGATACTCTCAGTAATGTGACAACAGTGGGTGCTCTTAATGGTGGTAGTATTACAAGTGGCTTTGGCGATATTAATAATGGCTCAAGTGCTATCACAACGACTGGTACAGTAACCTACGGTAACTTGTCCGATGGTACTATTACTATTACAGGCTTCGTAGATGAAGATAACATGGCATCTAATAGTGCTACACTTATACCTACACAACAATCTGTAGAGGCTCGTATTCAAGCCGTAAGTGCTACATCTAATAACGTAACTGGTCTTAACGCTACAGGTACAGAGCTAAACACTGTAGCTGACTTTTCTGCTGTAAGTGTAGATACAAGCACAGCAATAGCTAGTAACGATGCCCTATTAGTATTTGACAACGGTAACGAAATAGGTTATCGTGACGTAGACTTACTTGATACGTACTTCTCAGCTACAACTAAAACACTTACCAATAAAACAATAACAAGTCCTATCCTAACAGGTATGCACCTTAACGACTCAGGGTTTACTGTTGAGGGTTCCAGTGCAGACGGTAATGAAACTACTGTAGCATTTACTAACCCTACCGCTGCTCGTACTATTACATTTACGGATGCAAGTGGTACTGTTCTTCTAGAAGGTAAAGTTAATAGCATCGACAGTGATATGTATGTTGATGGTAGTATAGACCAAGTACACTTAGCAGATGCTATTGTTAATGAAGCTAAGATGCAAATCTCTAACGGCCCAACCAACGGGTATGTACTTACTGCACAGAGTGGTAATACTGGTGGTCTAACTTGGGCGGAAGCTGCAAGTGGTGCGGATCTTTACGCTGAAAACCCAAGCAGCCCTACTGCACCTTCTGCTACTGGCACTAATGCTGTGGCTATTGGGACAGCTTCGGAAGCATCTGGGGATGAATCTGTTGCAATAGGTCGGTTTAATGAAGCATCTGGTACTAGGTCGTTCTCAGCGGGTCCATATAATGCGGTAGCAAGCGGGACGGAAAGCATTGCTATGGGCTACCAAGCCCGTGCAGACGGCTACAGAAGCATAGCTTTAGGAAGGGCAACCCTTGCTTCTCCTGATTATTCTGTAGCAATAGGCCACACTTCCAGCGGTTCTGGCGCTCAAGCCGTCACAGGTTCAGGCGCAATGGCTCTCGGTGGATCATACGCCTCTGGCACGGACTCCCTCGCAGCAGCTATTGCCGACAACAGTTCAAGCTACGGCGCTACTGGTTCTAAATCTATCGCTATGGGCAGAAGTGCTAAGGCAACTGCAACATCTTCAATTTGCCTCTCTGGAATTAACAACATTGCGTCAGGAAACTACAGCTTTGTTGCGGGCGGCGGATACAACGAGTCGTCAGGTGCATACGCCTTTTCTTCTGGTCAAAGTAGCATAGCAGCGGGACAGTACTGTACAGTTACTGGCAGAGCAAACACGACAACCTCCGCTGCGGATTACTCTGTGGCTTCTGGCTATAAGTCTGTTGCTACTATCATTGGGCAAAAGGTTCATGCAGTCGGTCGTTTTAATAATGATGGTGACGCACAAAGTAGCTCCTTTGTTCTTCGCTCTGACACAACAGACGCCACCCCCGAAGCCCTGACAACTGACAATTCTGCTGCTGGAACAACAGACCAAGTCATCCTACCCAACAACTCAGCCTACGCTTTCCACGGCACCATCGTCGCACGTCAACAGGCATCCGGCGGAACAGCTTGTGCCGCATGGAAAGTCGAAGGTCTCATCCGCAGGGAAGCCAACGCTGGAACCACAGTGCTCGTCAACAGCGCCACAACCATCCTAGACAATACACCTGCTTGGGGCATGGCTCTATCAGCAGACACAACAAACGGTGGCCTTAAGGTTGAGGTCACAGGTGAAGCGGCAACAAACATTCGTTGGGTCGCTACGATCAATACATCTGAAGTAACTTACGCCTAAAGGAGATACCAATGGCTATTCAAAATACAATCTTAGAAGGCGCCAGCCAGTACGGTATCGCTTTCAACAACGCTTACTACCGCATTGCTACAGCAGCAATCAGTCGCCAACGTGGGGATGACCCCAAGTTCTCAGTTATGATTGACCTGTCAGCATATGCGACAGCAACACCCGGTGATGACACCCGTGAGGTAGACTTCAAACGCTACAACGCAAACCTGACAGACATCGAAGCTGCAACAGGTACTACGTTCTTGGACAAATGTTATGCTTGGGTCATGGCTCAAGATGACATGAACGGTTCGGAGGCTGTATAAATGTCAGTAACCATCGACTACACAAAGGGTTTCTTTGAGCCATCGCCCGTTGCTGAGAAGGTGGGAACGATCACAGGCACAACTCTTGACCTCACGTCTGGTAACGTGTTTAGCTACACCCCTACGGCTGACACTACGTTTGTCTTCAGCAACCCCCCTACGACGGGTACTGCCCTCGGATTTACGTTGGGGCTAACTGGCCTGTATATTTCTGACGGCTATGACCTAGCTAATGCAGAGCCCCCTGTTTATGGGAGGTTCAGTGTTGCTGCTCAAGAAGCAATTCCAACAGGCATCTTCTTCAAGCCAGATGGCGCAAAGATGTACGTTACTGGGCAATCAGGAGATGATGTCAATGAGTATGACCTGAGCACTGTTTGGGATATAACTTCAGCTAGTTACCTTCAGAACTTCAGTGTTAGTGCTCAAGAAGCATCTCCAACCGACGTGTTCTTCAAACCTGATGGCACAAAGATGTACGTTATTGGGTATAGTGGGGATGATGTTAATGAATATGACCTAAGCACCGCTTGGGATGTAACGTCGGCCAGTTACTTACAGAACTTCAGTGTTTCCGCTCAAGACACAAATCCAAACGGTATCTTCTTCAAACCTGACGGCACAAAGATGTACATTCTTGGGTCTACTGGAGATGATGTAAACGAATACGACCTAAGCACTGCTTGGGATGTAACGTCGGCCAGTTACTTGCAGAACTTCAGTGTTTCCGCCCAAGAAACAGCTCCACAAGGCATCTTCTTTAAACCTGATGGGACTAAGATGTATATTATTGGGTACAGTGGAAATGATGTCAATGAGTATGACCTGAGTACCGCTTGGAATGTTTCTACGGCCAGTTACTTACAGAACTTCAGTGTTAGTGCTCAAGAAACAACTCCCTCCGGCATCTTCTTCAAACCTGATGGCACAAAGATGTATATTATTGGGTACAGTGGAGATGCAGTCTATTCATACACCCTAAGCACAGCTTGGGACCTAAGCACTGCCAGCTTTGACTATCCCACTGAAGGGTACTTCAGTGTTTCCGCTCAAGAATCAGCTCCAACAGGCATCTTCTTCAAACCCGACGGGACAAAAATGTACGTTCTTGGGGCTGATGGAGATGATGTTAATGAGTATGACCTAAGCACAGCTTGGGAGGTATCTTCAGCTAGTTACTTGCAGAACTTCAGTGTTAGTGCTCAAGAAACAATTCCCTCCGGCATCTTCTTCAAATCCGATGGCACAAAAATGTATGTTATTGGGCTTAGTGGAGATGATGTCAATGAGTATGACCTAAGCACAGCTTGGGATATAAGCACTGCGTCTTACTTGCAGAACTTCAGTGTTAGTGCTCAAGAAACAACTCCACAAGGCATCTTCTTTAAACCAGACGGCACAAAGATGTATGTTATTGGGACTATTGGGGACGCAGTATATGAGTATGACCTAAGCACAGCTTGGGATATAAGCACTGCGTCTTACTTGCAGAACTTCAGTGCTGCTGCTCAAGAAACAAATCCACAAGGCATCTTCTTTAAACCAGACGGCACAAAGATGTATGTTATTGGGATTACTGGGGACGATGTTAATGAGTATGATTTAAGCACAGCTTGGGATATAAGCACTGCGTCTTACTTGCAGAACTTCAGTGCTGCTGCTCAAGAAACAAATCCACAAGGCATCTTCTTTAAACCAGACGGCACAAAGATGTATATTATTGGGTACAGTGGAGATGCAGTATGGCAATACTCCACAGGCTTTGCCGGAGATGCGACCTTCACATACCCTGCGTCTGTCGAGTGGGCAGCAGGTACACCACCTACCGCCCCTGCTGCCGGTGAGACAGACCTACTGACGTTCTTCACGCAAGATGGTGGCACAACTTACTACGGACGCTTGATAGGCGACAACTTCAGCTAAATAGGAGCATTAAATGCACGTTAAGATCACAAACGACCAGCCCGTAGAATTTCCCTACACAATCGGGCAATTTCGTCGTGACCACCCTAAGACTAGCTTTCCTCGCATCATTCCTGACACGATGCTGAAGCGCCATCTGGTGCATCCAGTGATTGAACTGTCTAAGCCAGCCTATGAGCCGTTGGTACAAAATTTAGTAATGGGCGATATGCCTCACAAAGAGGTGATCCGTCTGAAGACAGAAAACGATGCCACAAACCATATCACAGGCGAGGTAGACCAGTCTCAGGTAGGTCAGCCTATTCACGGTAATCGCTGGTTCATTGGCTACACGGTCGTCAATAGGCCACAAGATCAAGCAGAGGCAGCGGTTCGCAACCATCGTGACCAACTCCTGCAAGCAACAGACTGGCAAGCGTTAAGCGACAACACCATGAGCGAGGCAATGACAACCTACCGTCAAGCCCTGCGCGATGTGCCAGACCAAGGCGGGTTTCCGTTTAGTGTCGTCTGGCCCACCAAACCGTAGGAGTGACCAATGCTAGGTTTTAGCCCCCTCGCCTCTGCACCGCTTGCCTCGCTTCCAGATTTTGGGGTCAAGGTTTCCGGTGTTGCCGGGCAGGGGTTTGTTGGGTCGGTACTCGTTAGGCTTCCCGCAGTTGTACCAGTAACAGGTCTATCGGCTACGGCCATACTTGGCACGGCGACGCCTACAGCGGGTGCTACTACTGCCCTTGTAGGGGTGCTCGGCACGGGTACCGTCGGCACTGTGACCACTTCTATCCGTGTCGCTGTTACAGTAACGGGCAACACATCTAC